>Ga0208413_1001091_pt1 | contig 18253 bp, 13 predicted proteins | sample AntAceMetag02UKD_FD_184761 | JGI IMG/M metagenome (GOLD analysis project Ga0208413, IMG submission 184761) | Saline lake microbial communities from Ace Lake, Antarctica - Antarctic Ace Lake Metagenome 02UKD (SPAdes) (version 2) | ecosystem: Environmental > Aquatic > Non-marine Saline and... | reverse complement strand
TTTTTATACCAATGAAATACAGTATACATTTCATCTGGCATAGCTGATTTAATAACCTCATCTTCAGATAAACGATCTAACGCTTCACCTAAACTCATTGGTAATTTTTTAACTTTTTTTCCAGCAGCTTGAGCATCATACATACTTCTTGATTCAGGTTTTCCTGGATCAATTTTGTTTGATATTCCATCATCCATAGCTTTTAACAATCCAGATCCCATTAAGTATGGGTTATGCATTGAATCAACTGATCTGTATTCAAATCTACCTGGCGCAGAAACTCTTAGGCCGCATGTTCTATTTTGAAATCCCCAATCAGCATAAACTGGAGCCCAAAACCCTTGATCCCATAATCTTCGATAAGAGTTGACAGTTGATGAACCAATTGAAGTTAAAGCACCTAAATGTTTCATGATACCACCAATTGATAACAGTCCAACTTTTCCTGGAAGCTGTATATCTTTAGTATCTGGCATAAAAGTATTCGTTCCACCTTCAACGTAAGTAAAAACCTCCTCCATACCCGGTAGAGATTTGTGATGTAGTTTATTAACCACATCTTTTCCACCCGTCCATAAAGACATATTGGTATGACAACCACTTGCAGAAACACCCATAAATGGTTTGGTCATAAAACAAGCTATTAAATTAAACTCTCTAGCAACTTGAGCGCAAATTTGTCTATAAGTGGAAAGTCTATCCGCATTTCTTAAAACATCATCGTACATCCAGTTTAATTCTAATTGCCCTGGCGCATCTTCATGATCACCCTGAATCATATCAAAGCCCATTGCTTGAGCATACTCCATAACCTTCATGAAAACTGGTCGTAGAGATTCAAATTGATCTATATGGTAACAATAAGGTTTAGAAAAACCACCGCCTGTCGGTGTGCCATCAGCATTTTTTGTTAACCACATCATCTCAGGTTCAGTTCCAACTCTTAATTGGTAACCATGTTTTTTCTTGAATTCTTCAGCGTGAATTCTTAAATTTCCTCTACAATCAGACGTTAAATGCGCACCTGGATTATCTCTTTCTTCCCTGTTTCTAAAGCAAGTAACAAATACTCTTGCAACTTTTTTATCCCAAGGGAGTTGAACAAAAGTTTCAGGGTCTGGAATACCAACTAGCTCTTTTGCTTCTGGACCATAACCAATATAATTTTTATGACGATCTACAAATAAATTTGCTGTTGCTCCGTAAACTAATTGAAAACCTTTTTCACAAGTTCTTTCCCAATGATCTGCAGGTATACCTTTACCAACAACTCTCCCTGTTACAGAAATAAATTGAAAAAATATATAGGTAACTCCAAGCTCATTAATTTTTGCTCTAACTTGTTTTACTAACTTATCTCGACCTGGTTTTGCAACGTGTCTGTCTAAATCTGTCATTATTTCTCCCTCTAATGAATTTTTATTATTATAAACCGTAGCTGAAAATTTTATTACTGTCTAGGCTTGAAGTTTAACTCCAAGGGAACGGACTGTTAGAAGTAGGGTGAAGTTCACCTTTCTCGTAACGGTTGAATCTAAACGGTTTTAATAAATCACTTTCAGTTCCTAAAATTTCTTTTGCAACAAGTTCACCGACACCAATCATTTTGTAACCGTGGTTAGAATCAGCAATCATGTATACATTTTCTAAAAATTTATCAAAAATTGGAAAAGAGTCAGGCGTCATACATCCAAGACCACCGGAAGGTCCTTTTCTATAAAGACTAGACTTTCCTTCAAATCTTTTTTGACAGTGAGCTAAAGCTGAACACCACATTTCATTGAAAGCTTCGGTAGTTTGATATTCTTTAGACTCAATTCCATAAGGATCAATATTTACTTGATCAAAATGCTTATCAACTATGTAAGGTGAAGTTCCACCTTGAACACCCAATCCGTCGATATCAGGTTTATAATAAATGCCCCAGATTTTGTCTGTTAATAATTTTCCATCTACATCAGAATATAATGGAGCAGTTGTATCAACATGAACAACAGGAGATTGGCCGCCATTATTGGTTTTTAAAAAATCTTTATCAACGCCAATAATTCCTTCTTGAAGCATCCAATATTTCCACATTTCTGTTTCATGAAATTTGCCTTCTTTATCTTTAATATTAGCAGTTTTTGGAAGCTCTAACATATTCCAAAAATCTCTAACCCAAGGACCAGCACCTACTACAATTTGATCACATTCAATTAAACCTTTGTCTGTTTCAACACCTGTAACAGATTTACTATTACTTCCTCTTTTGAAACCAGTAACTGTTACACCCTTAATAACTTTAACTCCATTTACTGTAGCTTTATTTTCTAGAGCCTTAATCGAATCTTTATTGAATGCATAACCACCTTTTTTTTCATGTAGTACAGAAGTTATTTCTTTCGCTTGCCAATCATGAAAAATTCCTTTCATGTATTTCATGCAATCTTTTTCACCTTCGATAAAAGTTGATTCATAACCGATTGTTTTTTGTTGTTCATAAATTGAAGCAACATCTCCATGCATAACTTCTGGAGAAATTTGTAAGTAACCAACGGGATTATATCTAAAGGCTTTTGGATCACTTTCCCAAACAGAAACTGAATGTGCCATTAATTCTCTCATAGCAGGTTGAAAATAATTATTTCTAATTACACCACAAGCTATGCCACTGGCGCCAGCTGCAGTATCTTTTTTTTCCAAAACAACAATATCATTTTCATTTTTATATTTTTCTGAAAGTTTCCATGCAGTACTTAATCCATGAATTCCCGCACCAATAATTACTACTTTTGCTTTTTTCGGTAAATTAGACATTTTCATTTGTTCATAGCAAAAATTTTAAATAATAAAAGTATTTATTTTATAAGTAATAATATGTACATACTTTTTTTGCTTTGAAAAATATTAAAGTAAATCATTAGTTTATTTTGAAAGGAAATCTAGTGCAGCCATTACGCCACCTTTTTTAAAAGGAATTCCAGATTGTTTTAAGCCCATTTCAACTCCCGATAGGGTTCCAGCTAATGTTAAGTCATTTAAATCACCCATATGACCTATTCTGAATACTTTACCTTTAACTTTATTAAGGCCGGTACCTAAGGACATATTGTAGTTATCATAAATTATTTTTCTAAGGCTGTCCGAATCGTATCCATCCGGGACCATTATTGCAGTTATAGAATCTGATCTTTCAATTGGATTTTTAGCCAAAATTTCAAGACCCCAAGCCTCGACAGCAATTCTTGTGGCATCAGCATGTCTTTTATGTCTTTTAAATACATTTTCTAAACCTTCTTCTAAAAGCATATCAACAGCTTCATTTAAAGCGTACATTAAATTTACAGCAGGGGTGTAGGGATAAAATCCACCTTTATTATTTTCTAACATTTGCCCCCAATCAAAATAAGATTTTGTAAGATTTGATTTTTTGTAAGCTTCTAAAGCTTTGGGACTTATTGCATTAAAAGATAACCCAGGAGGAGACATTAAACCTTTTTGAGAGCCACCAACTGTAACATCAACTTTCCATTTTTGATGTTCGTAATTATAAGAACCTAATGAAGAAATGGTATCAACCATAAATAAAGCAGGATGATTTGTGCTATCAATTGCTTTTCTAACCTCTTCAACTTGACTTTTAATACCAGTGGATGTTTCATTGTGGGTGACTAAAACAGCTTTTATCTCATGATTTTTATCTTCACGTAATTTTTTTTCAACAATTTTTGGATCAGCTCCTGTTCGCCAGTCACCTGGAACAAAATCAACATTTAATTTATATCTACGTGCAGCTTGACACCATTCTGTAGCAAAATGTCCAGTTTCAAACATTAAAATTTTATCACCTTCATTTAAAGTGTTTGCGAGAGAAGCCTCCATTGCACCTGTTCCAGCACTTGGAAAAATCACAACTGGGTCTTCAGATTTAAAAATTAATTTAATTTTTTTCAATATGTTATTTGATAAATTTTGAAAATCGGGACCTCTATGATCCATAGCAGGAAAAGCCATAGCTTGTAGAACCCTATCAGGTATATTTGTTGGTCCTGGAACTGATAAAAAATGTCTTCCTGCTTTGTATGTATTTGATTTTGTCATAAAGCAAATTTAGTTTATTTTAATAAATAGTCATATATTTTTTTTATATATAAAAATTATGACTTACTAATATTTATATTTAATAATATTTAATCCATTTTAAAATTTTTATAGATTGAATGCATAAACAGAAAAAGAGTACATGCCTCTTGTTGTATAATTTATTAGCATTCTTTTTCTAAATAAATTTGGAGAAAAATGAGTCATAAATTTTACGTACCTGCAAGACCACGATTACAAAGAAGTGAATTAGCCGTTCCAGGCTCATCACCTAAAATGTTTGAAAAAGCACTTAATTCAAGTGCAGACTATATTTTTTTAGACCTTGAGGATGCTGTTTCCCCTAATGACAAAATCTCAGCTAGAGAAAATGTAATTAAAGCACTTAAAGAAATTAACTGGAGAGAGAAAGGAAAAACTATTTCTATAAGAATTAATAGTCTCGATACACACTATATGTATAGAGATTTGATTGAAATTGTAGAGCAAGCAGGTGATAAAATTGACACTATACTAGTTCCGAAAGCTGGAACAGCTAGTGATGTTTACATGGTTGACTGTCTTTTAACACAAATAGAAACTAATAAAAAATTTAAGAATAAAATTGGAATAGAATGCTTAATTGAAACTGCATTGGGCATGTCTAATATTAAAGAAATTGCAAAGTCTAGTAGTAGATTGGAGGCACTTCATTTTGGTGTGGCTGATTATGCGGCAAGCTTAAGAGCACGAACAGTTGTAATTGGTGGATTAAATCCTAATTACCCGGGAGATCAATGGCATCATGGATTATCACAACTTGTTATGACTTGTAGAGCGTATGGTTTAAGAGCAATTGATGGCCCTTTCGGAGATTTTAATGATTCAGATGCTTATGTGGAATCTGCAAAAAGAGCTGCAGCAATTGGCATAGAAGGGAAGTGGGCAATTCATCCTTCACAAATTGAACTGGCAAATAAAGTTTTTTCACCACTAGAGACTGAAGTAAACAAGGCAAAAAGAATTCTCGAAGAACTTGAGAAAGCAGCAAGAGAAGGAAAGGGTGCTGCGCAATTAGATGGAAGAATGATTGATGCAGCTTCAGCTCGTATGGCAGAAAATATTGTGAATATAAATAAATTGATTAAAGGCAATTAAAATGGACATACACGAATATCAAGCAAAAAAAATACTTTCAGGTTTTGGAGTGGAGATTCCCAGAGGAGGAATTGCGTATAGTCCAGAAAATGCTGAAAATAAAGCGCGAGAAATTGGTGGATCAAAATGGGTTGTAAAAGCACAAGTTCATTCAGGAGCAAGAGGTAAAGCAGGAGGGATTATATTTTGTAGTAGTGCTTTAGAAGTAGCTCAAGCAACAGATAAACTTCTTGGTAAAAAATTAATTACAAATCAAACAGGTCCAGAGGGAAAAATTGTTAATAGAGTTTATATCGAGGAAGCAACAGATATTAGAAAAGAATTATATTTAGGATTAGTTTTTGATAGAAGCTCAGAATGTATAATGGTTGTTGCTTCAACAGAAGGAGGAATGAGTGTTGAAGAAATATCAAAAGAAAAACCAGAAAGTATAATCAGATTAAAAATAGAAGCTGCAGTTGGTATGCAAAAATTTCAAGCAAGAGAAATTGCTTTTGGATTAGGAATTAAACCTGAACTAATATCAAAAACAGCAGAAGCTATAATTGGATGTTATCGAGCTTTTAGTGAATTAGATGCTACTATGGTTGAGGTAAACCCTTTAGTGATTTCAGAACAAGATCAAATTTTAGCTTTAGATTGTAAAATGAGCTTTGATAATAATGCTTTATTTAGAAGGAACCAAATTTCAGAACTTAGAGACAAAACACAAGAAAATGAAAATGAAATCTATGCATCCGATAGAGGTCTTAACTATGTAAGTCTTGATGGAAATATTGGGAATATAATTAATGGTGCAGGACTAGCCATGGCATCAATGGATATGATTAAATTAGCAGGTGGTGAGCCAGCAAATTTTCTCGATGTTGGTGGAGGTGCTACACCTGAAAAAATTGTTAAAGCATTTAAATTAATATTAATGGATAAAAAAGTAAAAGTTATCTTAGTCAATATTTTTGCAGGGATAAATAGGTGTGATTGGGTAGCTGAAGGAATAATTCAAGCTTTACAAAAAATAGATATTAACATGCCACTTGTAATACGTCTTGCAGGAACCAATGTTGAAAAGGGTAATAAAATTTTAAAAGAAAGTAAGATTAATTATATTGAAGCAACAACCTTAGAAGATGCCGCAAACAAAGCTGTAAAAGCTTTAAAGGAATTAACAAAATAACTATGACAATATTAATTGACGAAAAAACAAAAATAATAATTCAAGGCTTTACTGGTAAAATAGGGTCTTTTCATGCAAATGAAATGATAAAATATGGTTCAAATATTGTTGGAGGAGTAACACCTGGAAAGGGTGGGCAAACTCATTTAGGTCTTCCAGTGTTTAACACAGTTAAAGAGGCAGTAAAAAATACAGGTGCGAGCGCGTCAGTATTATTTGTGCCTCCAGCATTTGCTGCAGATTCTGCTATGGAAGCTGCTGATGCTGGTATTAAAATATGTGTAGCTATTACTGACGGAATTCCTTCTCACGATATGATAAAAATAAAACGATACATGAGAAGATATTCTAAATCAGAAAAAATGACACTTATAGGACCAAATTGTGCTGGAGTAATTAGCCCAGGTAAAGCTCTACTAGGAATAATGCCTGGCCATATTTATATAAAAGGTAATGTTGGAATTATTGGAAGATCAGGAACCTTGGGATATGAGGCAGCACAACAATTAAAAGATTTAGGAATAGGAATTTCTACAAGTGTAGGAATTGGTGGCGATCCTATTAATGGAAGCTCATTTAGAGATATTATTGAAAAATTTGAAGAAGATAAAAATACAGAAGTCGTATTAATGATAGGTGAAATTGGAGGCCCTCAAGAAGTAGAAGCAGGTAAATTTGCTAAAGAGAATATGTCGAAACCAGTAGTTGCCTATATAGCTGGTTTAACAGCTCCAAAAGGAAGAGTTATGGGACATGCAGGCGCTATAGTTTCTGCGTATGGAGAGAGTGCTTTGGAAAAAGTGCAACTATTAGAAGAGTACGGTGTGATAATTTCAAAAAATCCATCAGTGATGGGATATACTGTAAAACAAGTTTTAAATGGTAAAAAAAATTGATTATAAAATAAGAAACGTAGAACTTTCAAAAAATATAAATTTATTAGGAAATATTTTAGGTAAGGTTGTTAAAGAGCAAGAGGGAATTAAACTTTATAACAAAATAGAACAAATAAGATTTTTATCAAAAGCAAGCAGAGGAACAAAAAAAAAAAAATTTAAACTAAATGAAACAAAAAAATTTCGACAGTTAATATCAAGTATTAAAAGATTAAATCCTAAAGAATCTTTAATAATAGCTCGTTCATTTAGTAAGTTTTTAAATTTTTCAAATTTAGCTGAGTCTCTTGATAATGTTCACAAGATAGATGAAAAAAAAAATCAAAAAAAACAAGAATCAGATTCATTTATTCTTTTAGAGGACGCAATTAAAAAATTAATAAAAAAAAAATCTGTATCAAAAGAAGAATTTTATAACTGTGCCACAAATTTAAAAGTAGATCTAGTTTTAACTGCCCATCCAACGGAAGTAAAAAGAAGAACACTTATCCAAAAATATACAGAGGTAAATAATCTCTTAGAAAAATTTAATAAATCAAGAATATTTAAAATAAAAAATATTATAAAAGAAAAGAACACTTTAGAAAAAAATCTTCATGAGGAAATTACTTCAATTTGGAAAACTGATGAAATAAAAAGATTAAAACCAACTCCGATAGAAGAAACAAAGTGGGGTTTGGCCGTAATAGAAGATAGTTTGTGGAATGCTGTACCAAAAATTATATCACGTTATGATAAGGCTATTCAAGATTATACAGGAAAGAAGCTGCCAATTGACTACTCTCCATTGGTGTTTGGGTCTTGGATGGGTGGCGATAGAGATGGAAATCCAAATGTTACTGCAAAAATTACTCAAGAAGTTATTTTTTTATCAAGATGGGAGGCTGCAAACCTATATGAAAAAGAATTTACTAAAATTATTCAAAAACTATCAATGCACGAGTGTTCAAATATTATTAAAAAAAAATCAGGAAACAGTCATGAGCCTTATAGAACATACTTAAGACCAATTAGAGATAAATTAAAAACTACTCAAAAAGAAATTGAATTATTTTTAAATGAAAAAAAACCTATAAATTATACTTTAATTATTCAATCAATTAATGAAATTATCAATCCATTAAACACTGTTTATAAATCATTATGTGAAGTTAAATGTGAGGCAATAGCGGATGGTTCAATTCTTGATTTATTGAGAAGGGCTCACACATTTGGACTAAATCTTGTAAAATTAGATATACGACAAGAGGCCAGTAGACATGAAAAGCTGATGGCCTGTATTTGCAAACATTTAGGTCTTGGTGATTTTAATAAGTGGTCAGAAGTTGACAAAAATAATTTTTTATCAAAAGAGTTTAATTCTAAGCGTCCCTTAATATCAAAAGCTATGAAATTTGATAAAGATGATAATGAAACGTGGGCTACATTTAAAATGATTTCAAAACTACCAAAAGAATGTATGGGTGCCTATATTATTTCCATGGCATCAAAAGTATCAGATATATTGACTGTATTAGTCCTTCAAAAAAAATCTGGTATTAAATCTTGTTTGAGAACCGTTCCATTATTTGAAACTTTATTAGATTTACAAAATGCAAGTAAGATAATTAAAGAACTTTACAATATACCCTGGTATTTAAAATATTTTAAAAAAAATCAAGAAGTGATGATTGGGTATTCAGATTCTAGTAAAGATGCAGGCAAGCTTGCTGCAAGTTGGGCGCAGTATTGCGCCCAAGAGGAACTACAAAATACTTCAAATGAATATAATGTTAATTTAACTTTATTTCATGGTCGAGGTGGATCGGTGGGAAGAGGAGGAGGGCCAATCTATGAGGCATTGTTATCTCAACCTCCAGGAACTGTTAACGGACATACAAGAGTAACTGAACAAGGAGAGGTTATACAGCAAAAATATGCAACCGAATCTTTAGCAGAATATAATTTAGGTACATACATAGGCTCAGTTTTAGAAGCAACACTGTCACCACCAATAAAACCAAAAAAACAATGGCGAAGATTAATGGAAGAGATGAGTAAAATTTCGAGTAAAGACTATCGAGACAACCTTAATAATAGAGATTTTTTAAAATATTATTTTAAAATAACACCACAAAAAATTTTAGAACAGTTGTCGATAGGTTCAAGACCAGCAAAAAGAAATAAATCTAAAGATATTGAAAGCCTAAGGGCTATTCCATGGGTATTTGCATGGACTCAAATACGTTTTCTTCTTACTGCTTGGCTTGGAACCTTTAAAGCTCTAAATTTTGGAATAAAAAGTAATAATATATTAAAAGAAATGGTAGCTAAGTGGCCTTTTTTTAATGCACAGATGGATATGCTGGATATGGTTCTGGTAAAAACAGATCAAAGGGTAACTAAATTTTATGAAGAATGCTTGGGGAATAAAAATTTAAAATTTACAGGTGAAAGATTAAGAAAAGAATTATCATCACTGATAAAAGTTAACAAAAAAATTATTCCTAATTATATTGTAGAAAAAAGAAGAGAATATAGAAAATCTATTAGAATAAGAAACACTTACGCTGAGGTATTGAATATTTTACAAGCAGATATAATGAAAAAACTAAATAAATCAAAATTAAAAATTAAAGATAAAATAAATTTAAAAGACGCGATGTTAATTACAATCGCTGGTATTGCTGCTGCTATGAAAAATGTTGGATAGTTTAAAGTACTAGGTTTTTTAAAGTTTCTATATATTCTTCAAATTCTTTTACAAAAGATTCAGTAGGTTTAACATTTTTTCTTCTTTGGTCTTTGGATGTTTTTTCTAAAAAGAAAAAATTTTTTTCACACGCTTCATTTATTATTAATGCAGACTTTGGTCTAGATGTTTTAAAAAGTTTGGTTTTAAGTTCTTCTACTGATAATTCTTCGTTATGTTTGTATGCTGACATAACAAGTAGCATCAAATGATAATGTGAGGGTGATTTTCTAAAAAAATAATTACTCGAAGTGTGAGAATGTTTCATTTGCACTTCCCAAAAATTTAGTAGATCTTTTGTTTTTTCCATTTAAGCTCTAACTCTTGATTTTGTTGGATCGTAGAATGGAAAGGATACAACTTTTGCAGCAATTCTTTTTTGATGACCATCAAGTTTACCAACTTCCACCTCCGTTCCTATCTCCGAGTATTTCACATCAATTTTACAAAGTGCAATATTTTTTCCAAGTTTAGGAGACAACATTCCACTCGTTATAACACCAACTTGTCCACGACCTATATAAACACAATCACCGTGTACTGCGGGCTCATGACCAACTAATTCAAGCCCAACTAATTTTTTTTGTGGGTTAGCTTTTCTTTTAATTAATTCTTCTTTACCTATAAAGTAATCTTCTTTAGTTTTGAGAGGAACCGTAAATCCAATACCAGCTTCGAAAGGATCTGTTTGATCGTCAAATTCATAACCATAAAAAATAAGTCCCGCTTCTATACGAACCATATCTAAAGCTTGTAAGCCTAATGGGGTAATATCAAATTCTTTTCCAGCTTCCCATACTTTATCCCAAACTTCGGAAGCATCTTTTGGATGGCACCATATTTCGTAACCAAGTTCACCAGTGTAACCTGTTCTTGAAATGATTATTGGTGTTCCCGTTTCGTGATCTATTCTAGCAATATTAAATCTAAACCATTCAAGCTCAGTAATTGATGGTTGAATAGGAGGTGTCCAAACAAATTTTTCTAAAATTTTTCTACTATTGGGTCCTTGAACTGCAATATTGTGAATTTGATCAGTCGCAGATTTTATCCAAACTTTATAATTTTTCTTTTTGGCTTGTTCTTTTAACCATTCACCGCTGTATTCATCTCCACCAATCCATCTAAAATTATCATGGCCTAATTTGAATAAAGTACCATCATCAAGCATGCATCCATTTTCGTAACACATAGCTGTATAAACCACTTGTCCAACAGACATTTTTTTTATGTTTCTTGTAAGTGTATATTGCATTAAATTCTCAGCATCAGGACCTAATATTTCAAATTTTCTAAGAGGAGATAGGTCGGTTGCTATCGCACTTTCTCTGCAAGCCGTATATTCTTTTATAGTTCCTGAATTTGTAAAATTATTAGCAAGCCAAAAACCTTTATACTCAATAAAATTTCTTGTTAGTTCTGAAGTTTTTTTGTGAAACCCTGTTTCTTGTGTTAGCTTTGGTTCCGAGTCTGTTTTCATTCTAAATGCTATTGCTTTTGAATATTTTTTTTCCTTTGGATAAGTTCTAACAAATATATCAGTAGGGTTCCAGCCATTTGCAGCATCCACATCACATGGACAAGCGGAAGATATGCATGTTAAATCTTTTAAAGCTTTAAATAAAACATAATCACCGGGTCTTGACCAAGGCTCATCAAAGGTTGCAACATTATTGGTATCGATTGCCGTATTAAAAAAAAGGTTTATTGCTGACCAACTTTTTCGACTATTTATATCGTATTTCTCTAATCCTTTATTAAAATTATCAGTACAATTAATATGGCCCATATAACCCATATCCTCATAATATTTTGAAGTACAAGCAAGGTTAAACGTGTCATGTCTTCCAACAGTATCCCTTACAACCTCAATTATTGCTTCATGATTACCATCATAAAATTTTGAAAATAAACCAGGCCCAGGGTAAGCACTGCCCATAAATGTTCTTGTAGTTTTGTCATCTATAAAACTTTCAATTCCATCATTTAATTTATGCGTGTCAAAAGCTAAAAAATCAGAACATTGTCTTCCACCTGGATCTATTATTTGTATATATTCTCCAGCTTTTACTTCGTACGTTTCAGCGGTTCTTCTTTGGATAAGTTTTTCAAAAATTGGGTCATCTAATGGATTAGGTAAAATAAACTGCTCATCATTTTCTTCAAATTTTGATTTATTTAAAAAAATAGTTAAATCTGTTGGTGGATTTTGCTCATGAACATTCATTGCATCACCTGGGGCTGCAATTAATACAATACATTTATCTCTTGAAGTTAAGGTTATTTTTTCACCCATAAAACAATCCTCGCTAAAGATAATAGATGATTTAGCTTTATTAAGATCTAAGTTTTTTTTCTTAAAAAGTTTTGAAATTTTTTCATCATTAGCAATTGTTCTTTTTGAAAAATCTGCATTTGCATTTTCTTTTAAATTTAAAATGGATAAATCTGATTTACCTTTTGAATTAAAAACAATTATTTCGCAAACTTGCTTTCCTTCTTCATTGATAATTTCTATAGAATCTTCTGGAGAAACTTCTATTATTGATAGCCCGCCACCTCTTACAAAATATCTCTCGACTCCGGGTAGTAAAGTTCTTAATCCAGGGTTTTTAATATTTAAACTTGTTTGCATTTAACATTATTATTACTTAATTTTATAACACTAATTGATTAAGTAAATAAGAGTATTAATAAAAAATAGATATAATTAAGATAAGTATTCAGTATTGACTAATATTTTAAATAAGAACATACTTGATCAAAACATAATATTAAGGAGAGAGAATATAATGAAAAAAATAATAACATTAATATCCGCTCTAGTTATTTCAGTAGTAAGTTTTTCTGGAGTTTCTAACGCAGCAGATAGTAAAAAGCCGATCGTAATTCCAACTCATAACTGGTCAAGCCAAATTGTAATGGCTTATGTTATAGGTGGAATTTTCGAGAGCATGGGTAACAACGTAAAGTACGTAAACACTGACTCACAAGCTGTATATGAAGCAATTCGTATTGGTGATGTGGATATATCACACGAAGTTTGGGAATCTGCTTTTGGTAAATCATTTACCACAGCCCTAGATAAAGGTGGAATAGTAGATTGGGGAGATCACGAAGCAAGAACTCTTGAGGATATGGGATATCCTAACTGGGTTGCTGCCAAAGGGTTATGCCCAGGACTTCCAGACTGGACTGCTTTGAAAAATCCTGATTGTGCTAAAAATTTCACAACACCTGACTCAGGTGGAAAAGGAAGAATGCTAGAAGGTCCACAAACTTGGCATGGAGATTTGATACCTCAAAGGGTGGATGCTTTAGGCTTAGGAGATCTTTGGACAGTTAAATTCGCTGGAAGTGCAGATGCACTTTGGGCTGAATTAGTATCTGCTGAAAAAGAAGGAAGAGGAACTATCATCTTTAACTGGACACCAAACTTTACGGATGGTGCTGGTTTTACATTTATAGACTTCCCTCCATATACTGCTGGCTGTAGACCAGAAGATGGTGGTGATGGTAAATGTGGTTCGCCAGATGGTTATTTGAAAAAAGCTGTAAATGTAAATTTTCCAAAAACTCATCCAGCTGCAGCAGCAACGCTTAAAAAAATGTCATTCTCTACAAGTCATATTGGAGCAATGGCAGCTTTAGTTGATGTTGACAAATTGACACACGAAGATGCAGCCAAAAAATGGCTTGCAGACAATAAGTCCGTTTGGGAAGCTTTTACTAAATAAGCGTAAAAGTAAATAATTTAAATCTCCCCCAATATAATTGGGGGGGATTTTTTTGTAACAGATATTTCTATAAATCTTTAGATTATAAATAAAAAAGTTAAACAAATGATAAAATATTTTTTTTATACATCATTGAGTTTGTTAGTTTTTAATTTTTCTTTGGCGCAAGACATAAATATACAAGAAGATATTAAGCTTATTTTTGAGTGTGAGTTACAAAAGAAAATTATTAAGAATTCAGAATATAATTACCAAACATTTTTAGCCAAAGATTTGGAGGATCAAGATTTAGATAAATTTCAAATTGATGCAAAACAACCAGAAACACTTTTGATTAATGGATTATCATTATTCCTTTCAAAAAATAGTGAATTAAATGTTAAAATAGTAAATAAAGAAGTAGTTTTATTTAAAGCTATTGATAAAGAAAAAAATTACTCAGAGTCAGGTATAATCAATAGAAAATCAGGCGAATTAGTCCATGAAATTACAAGAGACATGAAAAATGAAAACTCAGAAAAAGATATTTCTTTTTATTCATGTAAAAAAAATGAGAAAAAAGTGTGATTTTTTTTTATCTAATTCTGTGTAAAATATAGTAATGAAAAAATACCTCATTTGTATTATTTTAAGTTTTTTAATTACTACTATAGCCCTAGCTCGTAGCACAGGATGTAAGGAAGGAAACTGTGAAAATGGCTATGGAAAATGGGTTTATACAGACAAAACCACTTACGAAGGTGAATGGATTGAAACACAAAAACAAGGTCAGGGAACCGAAACTTGGCCTAATGGATACATTTACAAAGGTGAATTTAAAAATAGTGAGTGGAGTGGTCAAGGAATTTTAACTTTTCCTGACGGTTCAACTTATGAAGGAGAATGGGCTAATGGCTTCATGAATGGAGAAGGAAAGTTTACTTGGTCCGATGGAAAAGAAAAAATAGGAATTTGGAAGAATGGTAAATTACAGCAATAGTTTAAATAATGATGCAAAAAAAATATTTAAATAAAATAAAAAACCTACCTGAATCGGTCAGGCAATTTGGTGGCCTTATTACAACTTCAATCATAGTAATTTTATCTTTTGCAATTCTTAATCTTTATTTTGGTCAAGGTGATGAATTAGTAAAAAAAATGAAAATAGAAGAAGCAAGAATTGCACAGGAAAGAAAACTGAGCGAGCTTATTTCAAGTCTACCCTCAGGTATTTTGGTAACTTTTGACGGAACTAAACATTATAAATTATCTGACGAGTTATATGAGGTAGTTTGCAAAGCAACTAAACTTATTCCTCAACGTGCAATTATGGGTGCAAATTTTTTAAATTTTAAGGCACATCAAATTTACACTATGAATGGCAATCTAATTGATGAAACATTTGTTAAATGGGATAAAGAGAAAAATAAATGTATTACTGGTTATACGGTAAGTGGGAACAATGTTGGAGTAAACGAAACAATTACTGTCACCGGAGAAGTTTTAAGTTTTTTAAGTACTGGAATTGACACAAGAGTTTATTTTATTAAAAATTTTTAAAGAAGAAAGGCAATAAATATAATTAATAAAAAGTGTATTTTATTTTTATTTCGTATAACTTATTAAATGATTATGAATGATCCAGTAATTAAATGTGAATCAGTTTACAAAATTTTTGGCTCAAACGCCAATAAGATGCTTCATGCAGCAAATGGAAATGTCGACGCTAAAACATTTCAAGATAATGGATGTATAGTAGGTGTAAATAATGCTTCCTTTGAAGTTTCAAAAGGAGAAATGCTAGTTGTGATGGGACTATCTGGATCAGGCAAATCAACATTATTAAGATGTATTTCTAGATTAACAGATGCAACGAGTGGAAAAATTTACATAGATGGCCAAGATTTACTTTCATTAAACAATAAAGAATTAATTGAACTTAGAAGAAATAAAATGGGAATGGTTTTTCAAAGCTTTGCTTTGCTACCACATAAAACAGTTGTCGAAAATATTGCTTTCCCACTGCAAATCAAGGGGATTAGAACTCAAGATAGCATTAATAAAGCAATGGAAATGGTTAAACTCGTTGGTCTTGATGGAAGAGAAAACTATTTTCCAAGAGAGCTTTCTGGCGGACAACAACAAAGGGTAGGTATTGCTCGATCATTGGCAGTCGAGCCTGATATTTGGTTTTTAGACGAACCTTTTTCTGCATTAGACCCGTTAATTAGAAAAGAAATGCAAGATGAGTTTTTAAGACTTCAAGAAAAATTACAAAAAACAATTATGTTTATTACTCATGATTTTGATGAGGCATTAAGACTTGCAGATCGTATAGCAATTATGAAAGATGGAATAATTGAACAGCTAGATACTCCAGCCAACATCGTTTTAAATCCCGCAACAGAATATGTAAGAAAATTTACAGAAGAAGTGCCTAGAGGAAAAGTTTTAAAAATAGAAGATTTAATGGAAAAACCACAAAATGAAAACTTAAGTGATTTTAAAGTTTTAAAAAGTGAAATAATAGAAAATGTTGCTGAAAAGATTCTAACCCAAGAAAAATATGTGGCTGTTATAGACAAAAATAATCAAATTGTTGGAAGTGTTCACCCTTCAAAAATAATTCATACTGTTTTTTCAAGGGAGAAAAAATAAAGATTAAGTATGGAATTATTAAAAAAATATCCAAAATTATTCCAATGGTTATTTTTATTAGTCTTATTTTTTACTTTATGTTTTTCAATTGACGTTCCTGAAACTTACAATTTTATAAGAGGCCAAGCCGAATTCATTAAAGATCCAAATCAAAGTACTTACACATTATTTGGTGCAGAAGTTAGATATTATGCGTTTGATGTTTTTTGGAGACTACCTCCTTTATTGGGGTGGTTGCCTATTTGGATAAATGATTCATTATTTTTTTTAATGAATGATTGGATGCCAATGGAGTTTTGGAATGTAGATACTCAAGAGTTTAATACACAACCTTTAGTTTTACAAATAACAAGAAATTTAACTTCATTTATGACATTTCTCATAAACTTAATTAGAGACATTTTATTAGGTGGCATGGAAACTATTGTTGCATTTACTAGTTGGGATTGGATAGATGCAAATCCATGGGCAGAACTACCTGGGTTACCATGGACAATTGTTGCAGCGGGTGCTGCAATATTAGGTTACAAACTAAGTGGTAAGGGTTTAGCTTTATTTGCAGGTTTAGTAATGATTTATATTTCTGTTTTTGGTCAATGGAAACCTTCGATGCAAACTCTATCTTTTATATTAGTAGCAGCACCACTTTCTTTTATTTTTGGTTTAACTTTAGGTGTCATGGCATTCAAAAGTAAACGTGTAGAGAAATTTTTGTATCCAATACTTTTGGTTATGCAAACTATGCCTCAATATGCGGTGTTGGTTCCTGCAATTGTTCTTTTTGGTATTGGTGACCATGCTGCAGTTATTATAACCATGGTTGTTGCCGTTCCTCCGATGATATTATTAACTTTGTTGGGTCTTAGAGGGATACCTCCTGAAGTTATTGAAGCTGGTAAAATGAGTGGATGTAATAATTGGCAACTTATGTTTAAAGTATTAATCCCAACTGCAAGAAGAGACATTTTAATTGGAGTGAATCAGGTCATTATGGTGTGTTTTTCTATGGCAGTTATTTCAGCCTTCATAGGTGCTAAAGGGCTAGGATTTAATTTATTATTAGCATTAAATCAGCTAAATATTGGTTTAGCATTAGAAGCGGGACTGTGTATTAGTTTAATTGCAATACTTCTCGATAAAATGTCTTTAGCTTGGGCAAACAAGCAAATAGATTATTTTGGTAACCTGACTTATTTTCAGCGCCATAAAAACACATTGTTTTTTGCTGCCGCGGTATTACTTGGAATTATATTTGCGTATGCTGGATCGTTTTACTTTAAAGATGGATTCAATTATTTTTTTGAAGTCCCACACAATAAAGGAATATCAACTGCAGATTTTTGGAATAAAGGTGTGGATTGGATTTGGGATACTTTTTTTCAAACTTTAAAAATTTTTAACACATGGTTAATAGTAGATGTTTTGCAACCGATGAGAGCCTTATATTTAAGAATGCCAGCAGTCGCTACTTTAGTCCTGGTTATTGGAGCAGGTTATATAATTGGAGGAATTCGTTCAGCTCTTGTAGTCGGTGGGTTAACTTTATTTATAGCATTAAGTCCATGGTGGGACAGAGCATTAGTTACACTTTACATGGCGACTTTCGGAGTTTTTATTTCTTGTATAATTGGATTTACTGTTGGAATTTTATCTTTTCAGAATAAACATACTGCAAACTTTATGTTGGGCGTTTGTGATATTTTTCAAACATTCCCTTCATTTGTATATTTAATCCCAGTAATGATGCTTTTTGGAGTTACAGATACATCTGTATTAATTGCGGTAGTAGTTTATGCAACTATACCTGCCACAAGGTACACTATTGAAGGATTAAGAAGTGTTCCAGATGCTTTACATG
>Ga0208413_1001090_pt1 | contig 18273 bp, 13 predicted proteins | sample AntAceMetag02UKD_FD_184761 | JGI IMG/M metagenome (GOLD analysis project Ga0208413, IMG submission 184761) | Saline lake microbial communities from Ace Lake, Antarctica - Antarctic Ace Lake Metagenome 02UKD (SPAdes) (version 2) | ecosystem: Environmental > Aquatic > Non-marine Saline and... | reverse complement strand
AAAAGTCTGCGTTGCAAAATAACTTTTTCTCTTCCCACATGACTTTCTCAACTTCCACAGACACCGGATACAACGTTGTATCGCCCACCTCATGAGAAAGCTTTTCGGCCCATTGCTTGATAATCACGTTACGCGGGTCGCTTTCACTGTAAATTGCATGACCGAAGCCCATAATCTTGTCTTTGCGCTTGAGCATGCCCAAAATATTCTCACGGGCCTGCGCCGGCGACTTCCAGTTTTCGATCATGTCCATTGCCGCTTCGTTAGCACCACCATGCAATGGTCCTCGCAAAGTCCCGATTGCGGCGGTTACACAGGAATGTAGATCAGACAAAGTTGATGCACAAACTCGAGCGGTAAAAGTCGATGCATTAAATTCATGCTCGGCATAAAGAATGAGAGACACATCCATTACGCGCTGATGCATTTCATTGGGCTTTTCGCCACGTAACATGTGCAAAAAGTGACCAGCGACAGATTCGTCATCGGTGACAGTTTCAATACGCACGCCGTCATGGCTAAACTTGTACCAGTAGCACATGATAGACGGCATGATGGCGATCATGCGGTCCGCAGCATCGTGCTGCTCATCAAAGCTCATTTCCGTTTCAAGATTGCCCAGTATAGAAATACCCGTTCGCATCACATCCATAGGATGAGCTGAGGCAGGGATATTTTCCAATACAGTTTTAAGCGCATCTGGTAGCGCACGTAAACCTTTGAGCTTGGTCACGTACTGGTCTAGCTGAATCTTTGTTGGCAGCTCACCATTATAAAGCAGATAAGCAACTTCTTCGAACTTAGCGTTTTCGGCCAGCTCGGCAATGTCATAGCCACTATAGGTTAGTCCACTGCCGCTTTTGCCAACGGTACATAACCTAGTAAAACCGGCAGATTGTCCGCGAAGTCCTGCACCACTTAATTTTTTCTCAGCCATTTTCTTCTCTCCAATTCCAAATTTCTAGTGTTCTTAAATATCGCTATTCAGATCTTTTAGACTCTCTTTTGCGCGCCGAAACAGCGAGATGTAAGTAAGTACCAGCTTACTTTTAACCATATAAATATCAATTACTTAATTTTCAACTAACTCTTTTTCTTGCATTTTGACTTGCGTGCTCGCCTCTACTTATTTATTAACTCCTAAGCAGCGGCTACTTGTTTATTTACTTCTGTGCCAGCGACTACTTGTTTTTGCCTTCGGCAAAGAGAGAATCCAATTTTTCTTCATAGTCGTGGTAGCCCAAATAGTCATACAGCTCCATACGGGGCTGCATAATATCTATCACTTTCTTTTGATCACCTTCTGCCAAGATTGAGCTGTAAACTAATTCGGCCGCTTTACTCATCGCCCGGAAAGCAGACAAAGGATAAAGCACCATGGCGACCCCCCATTGGCCTAGCTCTTTTTTATTCCACAGCTCGGTTTGACCAAATTCTGTGATGTTAGCCAAGATAGGGACATCTAAAGCTTCTGAAAAAGCTCGGTAATGCTCCTCGGTTTTAATCGCTTCGGCAAATATTCCATCAGCGCCTGCAGCAACATAAGCTTTAGCTCGCTTAATAGCGGCATCCAGTCCTTCCTGAGCGAATGAATCGGTGCGGGCCATGATAAAGAAATCTGGGTCGCTGCGCGCATCGACAGCAGAGCGAATTCGATCGACCATTTCCTCGGTGGATACGATCTCCTTATTAGGGCGATGACCACAGCGCTTTTGAGCCACCTGATCTTCCATGTGCACGGCAGCTGCGCCGGCTTTTTCCATATCACGAATAGTTTTGGCAATATTAAAAGCGCCACCCCAACCGGTATCGATGTCTACTAACAAAGGCACAGAAGTCGCAGAGGTGATTCGCTGCACATCGGCGACAACATCGTTGAGTGACGTCATGCCCAAATCGGGCAAACCATAGGAAGCGTTGGCAACACCACCGCCGGATAAATAGATTGCTTGATGACCGATTTTCTCCGCCATTATCGCAGCATAGGCATTGATGGTACCTACCACTTGCAGCGGGTCTCCCGCTTTGATGGCTTCTCTAAATCGTGCGCCGGGAGATAACTCTGTATCAGTCATAGTTCACCTTTGGGTAATAAAATCGATTGAATTAGTTCTTGCTTGTCTTTAGCTTTTGTTTCTCTCTAACTCTTACTTCTCTGAGGTTTTTTTGACACCTCATTAATTAAATCAAAATCTTGCTGCTTGTACTGCTGCGCTATATTTAGCCTTGCTTGCCTAATATGCTTGCGCATTAACATTTCAGCTAAGTCACCGTCTCTATCAGCGATGGCGTCAAGAATCGCCAAATGCTCTTTAAGAGCACGCTGCGGACGTCCTTCAGAGAGGCTGCATTGATAACGATACAGTCGTAGTAAGTGGTACAGCTCGCTGAGAATTTGTTTTGCTAGATGCTCGTTTTTTGCACCTTTAACGATTTGATAATGAAAATCTAAATCTCCTTCTTTTTGAAAATAAGCATACCCCGATTGAACTTCAGTATCTGCTGCATGTTTTTCAAGGAGAAGGGCCAAGGATGCGATTTCCGCATCGGTCATGTTTTCAGCTGCTAAGCGACAGGCAAGACCTTCGAGCACCTCTCGCACTTGATAAATTTCTAACAATTCATTTAGGTTAAGGGACACAACACGAGTGCCAACGTGGGGAATTCGCTCGAGTAGACCGCGGCTTTGTAGTCGCTGCAAGGCTTCGCGCAGAGGTCCTCGGCTGATGCCATATCGATTGGCCAGCTCAGTTTCGTTGATCTTAGTGCCAGGCTTAATATCACCTTTTGTGATATTACTTTGGAGCGCCTGAAAGGCCCTATCCGCATGAGTTAGGGCATCAAGCTTAACTACTGACTCTGAGGGGGAATCCAGTTGAATAGCCATTATTGTCAACAATACTCTCTTAAAGAGGCAGAAATTTAGTTTATTTTGGCTTTTTAGTCAAGTTTAGACGATTATTGTTAACAATGTGTTCGCTGGAAGGGGAACGATATCCCCTAAGCGAAACTGATTGATGACATATGGGGCGCTAGCAGAGTTTCAAATAATAACGCTTTAAAATTAAACAAAAAGGGGCTGGCCACCAACCCCTGATTCGGTTTGCGTTAACTAATCTTCAATTTTAAAAGTTAGACCCGCATTGCTTTGCAAACGATCTATCAGCAAGCTGGCTATCGCGCCACCGGGAGTCCAAATACCACCGCTGGCAGCCTCAGGGTTTTTCAGCAGACAAACTGCGCTTTCCGCAATCATCTTACTGGTAGAACCGTAGCCAGGGTCTTTGTCGCCTTTTACACCGACCTTGATTACATCGCCTTTGTCGTTGGAGCCGACAAACAATACATCATAAAACCCAGCTTCGCGCTCTTCCTTGGATGGGCCCTCTCCCGGCTTCAAAGGACTTTGCGCCATAGATTTATCCGCAGCCACAGCCTTCGCTGTTGCCTCACCTTGATCCCCAGGTCCAGTAAACATCATCTCGTCATAGACAAAGTCTGCGCCGTATTCATGGGCTAACAGAAAGTTAGAGCGGTGGACGTTTTTGGTGTTGATACTGGCCATAACGAACGGCGCTGACCAGCTGCCCAATTCTTCTTCAAAAACAGGTGCCGCACCAGAGGGTTGCTTAGGACCGGCAACACCTTCGGTTAACGCAAAAGGATTGGTTAGTATTTCTACCATACCCGGCGTCTTGGCTGCCGCTTTCATAGTTTCTTTAAAGCTGGCTAGAGTCCCTCCAGAAAAAGTGCCTTTCATCGCGCGTACGCGACCTTTAACTCTTGGCAAAGCCGCACCCAGTTTTTCTTTTGCTGCCTGCTGCAAAAAATACACGCCTAAGTCAAAGGGTATGGAATCAAATCCGCAAGAGAAAAGAATTCGAGCACCGCTGGCTTTTGCGCTGTCGCCATGGGCCGCGATCATTTCATGCATCCACGCCGGCTCACCGCATAAATCAACGTAATCGGTGCCCGCCGCTGCACAAGCTTTAACTAAGTCCGAGCCGTATAATTGATAAGGACCTACAGTGGTTAGTACGACGTTGGTATTAGCAACCATGGCATCTACTGTTTGCTGATCACCAGCATCAGCGATAATGAGTGGCACCTCTTTGGGAATACCCATTTCGCCGCGTACGCTTTGCAATTTCTCTAGGCTGCGACCAGCCATGGCCCACACTACATCGCCGTTAACTCCATATTGCTTATTCAGGTATTCACACACAAGGCGCCCGGTGTAACCCGTTGCACCGTACACTACAATTCCGTACTCGCGTTGCTCAGACATGTTTTTACTCTCTCTTTGCTTTGTTCAGGTGGTATTTTATTGGTTTAAAATTCTAAGAAAAACCAACAATCTCTTCATCTAGCATATGCGCCAGCAACGGACTCTTTTCAGCCCGAGCAAAGGCATCGTCAATGGCTTTAGCTCGTTTTTGCACCACAGAACGATAATTAGGGTGCGTAAATATATAGAGCTCTTTCGCTAAAATTGCCTCGACGACTCTTTCACCCACCACTTCAGGCGCCAAGCCATTATCAATCACGTTTTGCATGTGTTCAGCCATAGCTAAAGCCTTCGGCGAAGGGGCCGAATTTGAAGAAGAGCCAGAAGAAGGGGTTTGGTATTCACCTTGTTTATTGCGATGCGAAAGATTGATTCGAGTTTTAACGAACGCAGGACACAGCACCGACACTTGAATATTATGAGGTTTTAACTCTGGATACCAGCTTTCCGACATTCCAACCACCGCAACTTTAGTTGCTGTATAGGCGCCAGCGAAAGGTACGCCTCCCATTCCTGCCATCGAAGCGACATTAATAAGCCAGCCGCCTTCGCCATGTTGTTTCATTAGGGGAACTAGTACTTGCGTACCATAGATCACACCCATCAGATTCACATCTAGAACCCATTGCCAATCTTTATGATTGGTTTTCTCAATTGAGCCCGCGGAAGCCCCAACGCCAGCGTTGTTAACCAACATGTGAATCTTGCCAAACTTAGTGAGCGTTTGCTCGGCAAGACTTTGCCAATCCTCTATTTTTACTGCGTCCATCTCAACTGCAAGCACCTCAGCTCCTAGCCCTTCAAGAGCCTCACGAGCAATATCCAGCTGTTTAGCATCGATATCACCTATTACAACTTTCATTCCTTGCTTCGCCATGGACTGGGCAATGTAGAACCCTATCCCTTCAGCGCCACCGCTGATGACTGCTACCTTACCTTGTAACTCTGACATTTTTTTACCTCTGGAATTTATCCTAACTATCTTAACTGTCCTAAAAACTTAATTACTTTTGATTTCATCTATTCGCTATCAGTATTGACCACCGCTATGTTGGCTACGTCTATTCCCTGCTTCTCCTAGCTACTACATATAGGCGACCGGCATTAACTGCTAGATGTCTGGTCTCATAAAAAAAGTGATTAGGCACTTTATAACAGACTCACCCACGAATCGGCTATATCTGTGAAAGTCAGTCCTGACCCAGCAGGCCTTGCTTGAGCGCGAAGTTTGAATTAAACGTATCCGCCGCTTAAAGAAGCGGAAACGCAGATGTTGCACCCGCTTAGCAGTCCAAATCGAGCTTGCTGCTTTCTGCTTTTTCCTTCAGCCAAGTCGCACGCTATCGAGTATCAACGCTGAGTCACATTTCCTTACAATGGCGAAATAGACTTCGATACTGATAGCTTTTATTCTCAGCGGTTACCTATGTTATTCTCTAGACAACATTGCATCTACAGAGGCCACAATAATGAAAACACGTTCTTCAATGATGTCTGGCTTGAGCTACAAGAAGCTAACCGGTTTGAGCTGCCTGGCAGCCATGCTGGGATTCTTACCTCAACTGGGCTTGAGTCAGAATCTAGTCACCGATGATACCGTCGAGTGGTACACATTAGGCGGCGATTACGCCCATACACGCTATACCCCCGCTGATGAAATCACAGCTGAGAATTTCGACGAACTTGAGGTGGCCTGGGAGTGGGACGGCTCTAGCTTCAACGGCTACAGCGGCCGATCAACACCTACCTATGTAGATGGCAAACTTTTCACTGTGTCAGGACCGCGTCGAAACGTGGTTGCAATTGACCCAAAGACAGGCGAAACCCTTTGGGCCTACCGCCTGCCAAATACGCGCCGTTGGGAATACTCAATGCGCGCCTCTTACGGCAAGGGCATCGCCTATTCCCGTATTGATGGCCGCGGAGTGGTTTACATCTCATCTCCAGGATTCTTTTTAGTCGCGCTGGACGCTGAAACAGGCGCTCCTTTAGAAGGCTTTGGCGGACAAGTTCCGGTCGAAGGTTTTCCAAAAACTGGGGTTGTCGACATGCTGGCTGATCTAGGCCATCCGTATGACCCATACGAAGGTATTCCGCTAGAAACAGGCTATATCACTGCATCATCACCACCAATCGTAGTTAATGACACGATTGTTGTGGGCAACTCCGCTGAGCAAGGCTATTTACAGGCGCGAGTAGAGAATATCCCTGGCGATATCTTGGCGTATGACAAGGTTACTGGCGCATTAAAGTGGAAGTTCAATGTGATTCCAAGGCCTGGCGAATATGGCCATGAAACTTGGGAAAATGACGCTTGGAGTTACACCGGAGACGTCTCTTCTTGGGCTCCAATTACTGCCGACCCAGAAAACAACATCGTTTACATTCCAACCAATCCACCAACAATTGATTACTACGGCGGCTTTCGCCCAGGTGACAACCTATTTGGTACCAGCGTAATTGCGTTAGATACAGAGACTGGTGAGCGCCGCTGGCACTATCAGACGGTTAAACATGACGTGTGGAACTATGACAATCCCGCAGCGCCTATTCAGCTGGATCTAAACATTCCCGGTCGCGGCCTTGTCTCTGCTGTCGCACAGGTAACTAAGCAAGGTTATGTCTATACCTTCGACAGATTTACTGGCGAGCCAGTATGGCCAATGGATTATCGCGACGTTCCCGCCTCAGAGGTTCCTGGGGAAAAGCTAGCGACAACACAGCCGTTCCCAACTAAGCCACCACCGTTTGAACAACAGGGCATTACCGAAGACGACCTCATTGACTTCACCCCTGAACTAAGAAGGGAAGCTCTAGAAGTTATGGCCAACTACAAAATGGGGCCACTCTTTAACCCGCCGATCCATGCGAAGAACGCAGCCGGCATGATAAGTTCTGCCATGTGTCCAGGTGATGGCGGCGGTGCAAATATTTATGCGCCTCCGGTAGCTGACCCAACAACAGGTTTTCTCTATGTGCCGTCTGCTAACAATTGCAGCTGGCAGCGGGTTATTCCTGGTGAAGAGGCTGATGCCCGAATCGCTGAACCAACTGGAACTACATTTGCAGCCTATGCAAATGGCCCAGGTGGACGTCCGCCTAGACTTTCTTCTGGCCTGCCATACGTGAAGCCGCTTTATAGCAGCATCACCGCGTATGACATGAATACAGGTGAGATCGCGTTTAGAATCCCATCAGGTGAAACCCCTGACCGCATTCGAAACAACCCAGCGGTAGCTGGTGTCGACATTGGCAAAACAGGCAGCGGCAACCCTGTCTCTATGGTCACAACTGCAAATTTACTAATCTACTCAGACACAGATCACGACGGCCAAACCGCTTTACTCTATGCTCTTGATAAAGCAACTGGCGAAGAACTAGGCCGGATTGAAGTGCCAGCGAAAACTCGCTACGGCATGAGCTCTTGGAAGCATGATGGCCATCAGTACATCATCTTGCAGACAGGTGCCAAGTTAACAGCAATGGCATTGCCGGCAGCTTCTGAAGGTGCTGCTGGACACTAAACTGCAGCTTGCTCTAATCAAACCAAAGATTGCAGATTTATAACAAGGGCGGGAAGATTAATTATCTTTTCGCCCTTTTTTATAGCGAGCCTCGCAGAGGCAGGCATGAACACGCTCTTGTTATTGATCATACTGCTAGCCGCCGGTAAGTGGTGCTCCCTATTATCTATGACGAAGTAGCACGAGGCCGCTCTTAGGAATCTTTTCTATTAACCAGCCTGGTTATCGTGCCACTTGCCGTCTGGCTTACTCTGTCTTTCCACCTATCCATGGCGCTAGGCGGGTTCGTTGCCGGAATGATGCTTGGAGAAGACCGGTATCCATTTCAAATACAAAGTGACATCCGCCCGTTTCGAGTCATACTTTTAGAATTTTTTTTCATCACCATCGGTATGAATCTAGACCTAGCGCTGCTGCTCGCGTACTACCCCCGCATCATAGCCTTCACTATAGGATTTACGGTGATCAAGACGTTGGCGGTGTCATTTTTAGTAAAGGCATTGGGATTCAGTAGCAAAGATTCTTTAGACGTTGGAATCAATCTCGCCCAAGCCGGCGAGTCTGGCGTAGCACTGATGGCGTTAGCCTTACTCAACGGTGTTGTACCTGCGGACCAGGCGTCATTTTTTACTATTATCGCCATCTTCAACATGATGGCGAGCCCTGTGCTCATTCGCAGAGCCAGTGATATTAGCCGCAGATTCTTAAACAGCGACACACTACAGCTGTGCCAATAATAGCTCGATGCAAAGAGCATTCGGACTGGAAAGAACTCGTGTCTCTGGGCGCCAGCCACGTTTTCCCCGAACTTTTGGAATCCAGCCTGCTTATTAGCAGGCTAGTCTTGGAGCTACTGCAAACGAACGAGCAGGAGCTAGAAATGCAAATGGACAGCTATCAGAACTAAGGAAATAGTTTTGGCGCTGACTAAAATTAAAAGTAACAGGGGCAACAAAGGGGTCGGAGGCATTTAAATTTTAAATGCCTCCGACCCCTTTATTACCTTTATTAGGCCCCTTTATTAGCTCTACCATGTCGAGGTGATGAGGGCGGTGCAAATATTTATGCGCCTCCGGTAGCTGATCCGACAACAGGCTTTCTGTATGTACCGTCTGCAAAAAATTACAGCTGGCAGCTAGTAATCTCTGCCGAAGAGGCCGATACCCTAATCGCTGAACCAACAAAAATACTGAACTTCTCAACTAAATACATAATGCCAGCGTAAATACTTTCACATAAACCCTGCTGGTTGAAATATTCACTTTGCTCAACAACGATCACAATAACTCCAACTCTTGGCCCGGAGTGAAAATCAAGCAGGGAGTTGCTTACTCCGCCCTTCCTTTGTTATCAGTGCTATCTACAGAGCTACGGCAATGAAAAATCAAACCAACAAAGACAACTCCTTCTTTTTTGCTTATACCGCCGTATTGTTGGTTATTGTCTTCATCGGATTCGCCCCCTCGCTTTTTCTTCGCACTGCTTTTGATACCCCCCCTATCCCGCCATACCTTTATCTGCACGGCTTGATACTAACCGCTTGGTTTTTGTTACTCATATTTCAGGCTTGGCTTATCCGAAAGAGTCACACTACGCTGCACAAGAGATTAGGCTACTTTATAGCCGCTTACGGCATTTTTGTCATAGTAGGAGGGCTACTGGCGACTTCCAATACCGTCGCACGTGGTTTTGGAGGAGTGGTGTTTTTGGACACCGATATGGCCGACATCGATCCTGGCATGGGCGCGGGAATTTCCTATCTTGAATTCATCAGCGCAGTTGTCTGGGCGAACTTGGCAGCAATGATAACTTTTGCAGTTATGCTCAGTTCAGCCATTTTTTTTCGCCGTCAATCTGACATTCACAAACGGTTGATTCTAATAGCAACGGTGGCTATCGTTGGACCGGCGCTAGCGCGCATTGCGCGATTAGAACTCTTAGGCGGGGAGCAAGGCCTGTTTCTTCCCACAACCATCTTCCTTCTACTTGCCGCCATAATCATTCATGATTTTCGCACGTTAGGAAGAGCACATCGGGCAAGTTTAGCCGGTGCCGGTTTTCTCGTCATTGTGTTTCTCACAAGTATAGCGATTGCGCGCACTGAGTTCGGGCTCGAGTTTGTTCGCGGCCTCGCATAGGCTCCTAATAAAAGATAAACCGCAGAGACCCTAACAGCTTAAAGGCCTAGTTCCTGCCAATAAAGGGGCTGGTGGCATTTGAATTTTAAATGCCTCCGGCCCCTTTATTACCGACCCCTTTATTAGACCCTTTTATTACTTTCGGTCCTTGTCTTTTTTGCCAAATCTAGATGGGATCGCCTGCAGGTAGAAGCAACGTCGGCCTAGGAATAGCGCCGTCAGGTCGCTGCTGCCAGCGGCGGATATCAGCCGCTACGGATGACTGATGTGCACTAGAATTTCTTTGACTTTCAAGGCGAGCAGCCAATTTTTCGAGACGGTCTGCAAGCACTGCTTTGACCTCACCAGATGCACTTTCACTGGCCGCTTGGATCATCATTTCATCGGCGGTCACGCGCTGCACCAAATGCAATATTTGTTGCTGATAATCATTGCCGGCAGCGTCTGCGGTCCATGTCACCTCCAACAAGCGGTCTACCACCTCTTCAAGATCGGGATAGTCACCCATGCTACCGTAGGCCACCAACCTTGCCATACGCGCTGGCTGCAGTATCTGTTGCACTGACAAACTTATCGAGCCTTCGGCGGCACCAAGAGGGTCAAAAAGTAGGCCTGTGCGCCCCGGAAACTCTTCACCTTGATTGTGGCGAAAAGCGGGTGGGGGCAGCAGCTCCAAAATATTTATTGGCACAGTTAAGAAGTCCGGGCTTAAAGTTGAAAGAACTGTCTCCAATGCGTCTCTTTGTTCTTCTCCATCAATAATGGTGAATGGAATTTGCCCGTCGCCTCTTACAGTGTACTTGTAATCGGCACCGCCAATGCTTTGGGCTGCCGAATTCAGCTGAAAGCGATGGTGCATGTACAAGGGCAATAAAACATATTCAAGGCTTGAAAGCGGTTCGCCATTGCGAATCAGCTCTGGACCAAAATTTTCTAAGCCTATACGACGAACTTCGATCTCATGTTTTAAATGATCAACAAGATTGTCACCATTGTCCCAAACACCAGCAAATTGATGGCCCGCGCCAATGAAACTGTTGTTGTCGTGAGCCATGAATAGTAATCCACTATCCAAGCTTTCTTGAACTATTTTTTCCAGCTCTTCTTTTTCATCCGTGCCGGGTAAGAACTGCTGGTAAGAATATCTGATGGCCAACTTGTCATACTCACCGATTCTTTGAATGTAAGCGTTGGATAAATCAATCTTGCCGGCTGCAGTGATTTCGACTAAAGGTGCTGGGTAGTCCATTACACTTTCTCTGCCGTAAGAACTGCTCAGATAATTATGTGGATAACCCAAGGTATGACCCACTTCGTGAGCAGATAGCTGCCTTACTCTATCGAGTGACATAGTCACAGAATCAGAATTATTGTCAGCTACAGCTTCTAAATAGTCAAAACCTGGAACAAGACCCTGGCCGTGGAGGTAATCTTGTCTAAGTCGCAGGCTACCAAGATTCACATTGCCTTTAATTATTTCCCCGGTACGTGGGTCCATCACTGAACCACCATATGAGTACCCTCGTGTTCGCCTGTGAGTCCAGTGAATCATATTATAGCGAACGTCTTGGCCATCAACTCCTGGCGGCAACTCCATTACTTGAAAAGCGTCAATAAAACCGGCAGCCTCATAGGCCTGATTCCACCACAGAGCACCTTCTATAAGCGCAGTTTTAATCGGTTCTGGCGTACCAGAATCAACATAGTAGATGATCGGCTCTATCGCTTCGGAGCGAACTGCGTTGGGGTCTTTTTTCTCAAGCCGATGTTTGGCAACCAAACGAACCTGCAAGTCTTCACCAATAGTGGTGCTGTAATCTTGAATAGTTGGTCCACTAGTGCCAATTCTTGGGTCTGCCAATCGCGGGGAAAAATTATCATTCGGTAATTTCACAATTGAATGATGCTGACGCAAAGTTACAGCGCTGCCGGTGGCTGCAACGCGATTAACTAGCCGGCCAGGATTTTTACTTGTGAAGGTAAGCATAGTTTCAATTTCGACGTTTTCTGGAAACGCCTTAGTATTGTCTAGGTAAAAGGCACTGCGACTCTTATCCAGTAAATAAGTGCCCTGGCCTTGATTGGCGATAGCACCTGTGACATTGCGAGCGTCGCGTAAAAAGAAATCTGATGCATCAACAAGGATACTACTGCCACTCGCTGCAACTATATCAAAGCCCCAATGCACGGACGGTGCAAAGGCGTCCTCTACTGCCTGTCGCTCTAAAATATTATCGCTCGAAGCGCGGTATTTATAATTAGGCTGAACTAATAACATTCTCGGCCCTACTCGCTTAGCTGACAAGACAAAGGTGCCACGCAGTTGGCCGCGGTCGATACCAACAGGGTTAGAACCAAGCCCCGAACCCATGGAAATTTGATACAGAAATTCGGTGTCAAGCTTGTCTATCTCCCAGTACATTTTACCGCTTGAGTCATCCCAATAGAGATTGAAATAACCCTCCATCTTGCTGGAGTTAGCAACAGTATCTTCTATCGAAGGCAAACCCTGTGCGTGTATCAATGTAGAACATAGGAAAATAGTCAACGCAAAAAAAGAACGCAGAGCTATTGTGCTAAATAAAGTTAACGTCGTTACTTGAGAAGTGGAGGATGCCATTTCAATTACCTCAGCCTTGTTGCAGACTATATTTGAAAAGATTGAACATTTTTTACTTTTTACAAAGGCGTGAAGACTACCATTGCCACTTGCTTTTTTGTACACAGAAAAAGCTACAGTCGGTAAAATTTGTCGAATAACTAAAGACTGGGATTCTTTGCCCCTTTTTGGCACGAACGCACCATTTTATGCCGCTATTATTCTTGCCCTGAGCCTCGATTCTATGACGACAAGCCGAAGAATTATGCGGACTCAATTTTGCCAAAAATGGCGAACTAAACTTTACGAGCAAACCCTTAAGAGGATATTGAAGACTTCTCCCCTCATTGAAAGATGGATGCCCTGTGTACAAAACAACTAGCCCTAGGAGAAACGGAACACCACTTCCAAAAAAGCAGAGAGATTCTGGAACTTATAAGATACACTCGGCAAATAAGCTGAAAAAACAAAGCTAGTCATAGCCTATCAGCACGCCTACCCTCTGAGGAGATTAAGAATGGGCAGCTTCACCTCTATTAGCATTAGCAACTGCTTTCAAAAAACAAATCCCAGCAACTGCTTTCAATCATTCAATTTTTTTCTTGGCCTAACAGCCTGCCTGGTCGCCCCTTTGTCTTTTGCACAAATCGCCCCTGAGGAGATTTCAGTTGAGACTCTGCCAGAAATCGGTGAAAACTGGTTTATTTCAAAAACAGGCAACGGCGGATACATCTTCGATGCCACAACGGGTGAAATGCAGGGATTACTGTCACTGTCTCGCGATACCCCGGCAGTAACAAAATGGGGGCCGCGTAGAGAGTTTTATGCAGCCGAGTCCTATGTTGCTAGAGGAGTGCACGGTGAACGCACAGACCTTGTGTCAGTATACGACTATGATAACTTAAGCCCAGTTGCTGAAATCATTATTCCAAATCACATGGCACGATTGTCCGTTAGAAACCATCTTGGCCTGATGAACAACGGCCGACTCCTGGCACTTTTAAACATGAACCCCGGGCACTCCGTTTCTATCGTTGATGTTCAAGACAGACTTTTTATATACGAAGTTTCTACCCCGGGCTGTGCTGTGATTATGCCGGTGGCGGACATGGATTTCTTGCAAATCTGTGGCGATGGCACCTTGCAACTAATTCAGCTGGATGTAAGTGGATTTGAGCAAAACCGAGTGCGCAGCGACATTTTCTTTGATGTTATTGATGACGCTGTGTTCGACCGAACAGCACGGTCTGCACAAGGGTGGTTTCTAATCACTCACGCTGGGCGTATTTTTTCTGTTGGCACCGATGACGATGAGATCCAAATCAGCGAGCCTTGGAGCGTTGTCCCCGAGGGCGAAGCAGACTGGCGCCCGGGCGGCACAGAGTTCTTCAGTGCTCACCGAGATACCGGTTTACTATATATTGCCATGCACGAAGGCGAAATCGATACGCACCACGAGCCAGGCACAGAAATATGGGTAGTCGACAGCAAAACCCAACGCCGGCTGCACCGCATTGAAGTAGAAGTCCCCGTAGACAGTTTAATGGTTACTCAAGAAGCAAATCCTAAACTCATCGTTGGCGATGATGAGGGAGGAACTCACGTATACAATGCACTTACCTTTGCTTTTGAGCGCACTATCGATACCCCGAGCGCGCGCATGTTTGAGGATTTCTAGGCGTGATAGATCCGCTATTTATCCGAGTGATTGCAATAGGCTTTGCGCTCATGTTTGCACTAGCGGCGTTGCATAAGATGGATGACAAGAACACGTTCCTATCTATTTTGAAGGCCTATGAGATCTTACCGCGCTTTATGCTCAGAGCCTCTGCCCTGAGCATACCAGTGCTCGAATTGATGCTTGCGCTAGGCTGGCTTCAAGCAGGTCTGTTAGGCTCGAGCTATCCAATAATCGCTATTGCGAGTGCTTGTCTCCTTGCGGTTTATGGCTTGGCTATTGCCGTTAATCTCCTGCGTGGCAGGACGGATTTCGACTGTGGATGTAGTCTTGCATCTGCTAGAAAGTCGAATGCCAGTGATAAAAGCAGTGAGTCCCAGCAGTCCATTTCCACTAATTTAGTTTGGCGAAACGCTTGCCTAGCCTTATTGACATTGACTGTATTGACTCCGATTACTTCCCGGCAACTCGGCGCTATCGACTACGTAGGCTTAGCAGGCGCGCTACTAGTCCTTGTTTTACTTTATGTGTCCCTAACACAACTAATGGCCACAAACCGAATCATAAGGTCTTGGCGCGGCCATCTAGGCAGGCTTGGCAATGATTGAAGCTCTAATTATCTCCAACATCATCTTATGGATCGCCTCAATCGCCTTGGCATTAATGGTATTCGCATTGACGCGGCAGGTGGGAATATTACACGAGCGGATCGCGCCGGCTGGTGCTCTCATGCCGACCTCAGGCCCCAAGGTGGGAGAACTAACTCAAGCTCTAGAACTTACAGCTCTTAACGGTGACGCAGTAACCATAGGTGGCGTCGACAAAAACGGCTTGGCCACTTTTATATTATACGTGTCTCCAACTTGCCCAGTTTGCAAGGCTCTGGTGCCTACGGCGCAAATGCTAGTGCGCTCGGAAGCGAATAGAATGCGACTAATATTGGCAAGCGACGGCGATGAAATCAGCAGCCATCAAAGCTATAGCCAAGACATGAATCTAAACGATACCCCTTATCTTCTTTCGGAAGAGCTGGGCAGGACTTTTGAAGTAAGCAAGCTGCCTTTTGCAGTATTAATTGCCGCCGACGGCACGCTGCGAGGCAAAGGTTTAGTCAATACTCGAGAACACATGGAAAGCCTTATTGAATCAATGGATTCCGGCATTACTTCAGTGCAGGAATACATAGGGAACTTAGAAAGTGGAGCGGCTAACGTAGACGAAAAACCTAAGGCGATGGAAACCACCTCATGAATATCGATAAAATTCTGGATCGCAGTTATTACTGGATTGACGAAAATGCCAAACGCACTAGTTTAGCCTTTGCGCGAAGACTATCGCGGCGCCACTTTCTCTCCCGCCTTGGAATGATGCTATCAGGTGCAGCAGCGTTTCCATTGCTGCCGGTAGCACGTTCGTTTGCTCAAAGCTCTGTCCAAGAAGTTGGCGACCCGCAAAGCTGCGAATACTGGCGCTACTGCGCCATGAGCGGCACTTTATGCAGCTGCTGTGGAGGCACATATACCTCTTGCCCTCCCGGCAGCGAGCCATCTCCAATCACGTGGGTAGGCACTTGCAGAAACCCAGTGGATGGCCGAGATTACCTTATGTCCTATAATGATTGCTGCGGTAAAGCCGTCTGCGCCCGGTGTAGCTGTCACAATACTGAAGGCGATAAGCCGGTTTACTTTAACAGCAACAGCAACACTGTCTTGTGGTGTTTCGGGACTGAAAACACTAGCTATCATTGCACTGTCTCCCTAGTGCTTGGGACAACAGACGAATCGAACTAGTGAATCGAGCAAACTACATACTGACCGGGCTCGCCACTGCATTTCTAGCTTTCGCACCGGTATCGCTGCAAGCTGCCAGTGCACGCATTAACTATCTTCTTTATTGCACCGGCTGTCATGGAGTCACCGGCGAAGGCAGCCCTCCTAACGTGCCAACCTTAGTCGGCGAACTCGGCGAAATGATAAAGGTACCAGAAATGCGCAATTATCTTGTGCAAATTCCAGGTGCTGCTTCTGCCCCTATAGATGACATGGAACTTACCGCCGTAATCAATTGGATTTTGCATAAATTCAATGCCGACACTCTGCCTAATGACTTCGAAGACATGACTTCGAGCGAGGTAAGTAAAGCCCGCAAAAATGTTCTCGCTGATCCTTTAAAGTATCGAATAACTCATTGGAAAAACTACCCCGAGTAATTTCTAGCCACCGAGTCGGCCGTCTTCAAAGCGGCGCTTGATTGAAATTCAATAATACCGCCTCGATAGACTCCAAAATAGTTCTGTGATTTGTTTGCAGACGTTGAATGTGTGCTTGATTATGCCCTCGATTAGTCGATTTCCCTGTTTCGCCAAATTAGCTTACTGACAATACGAGAATTGTTGAAATAAATGAAAACCAAAGCTACACGGGCACTGAGAATTTCGATGGCTTTACACTATCCCCTACATGTCCACCACTGAGCTAGGTATCGCCTGCCGAAAAGTACTGCTATAGCCTTATTTCGAGAATTACATTAGACTTTTTGACGCTACCTTTTTTAGGCAAACCTTTCCTCTTAAGCCTCTTCTCCTCAAGCCCTTCGGGCTTAAGCTTTTACTGCTAAGTTTTCCCATGCAAGCTTCTCAGCTCAACTTGTAGTTGAAACTGCACATGCTACAAAGATCAAGAGCGCACTCAGCCAATTTCGCTCGTCCAGCGCAAAAACATCAGCAACCTATGTTTTGCTGGAGTGCTTATGCTCATAGCGCCCTTTAACTGCGAGCCTCGGACAACCTTTGCATTCTCTTTTAGTTAGACTCGCGCTTACATCTGCATACAGGCGTTAGGCAACTCCGAGTTAATTTATTTTATGACCGACTAAAATGGAGGCCGCGCGCCGATCGTCGCAACAAGGTAGGTGCCCCATAGATAAATACACAGCCTCTCTCCGTTGCCTTAGTAAAAAACTAGCTTTCCATATTTACTGCCCCTCAACTCGCGATAGTAACTATGGCCTCTAACAAGAACTGCTGATTGAAATTAAACCATCCACCGCAGCCAGATCACGGCAAGCTTTCCAAAAATGTTGCTGATATCGTGAGTCAATTAAAAAGGGAAAGGGAAAGGGAAAGGGAAAGGGAAAGGGAAAAAGACTAAATTTTACTGGAATCAGCAAACTTCTATAGCGCCCGAAAAAGAAAAGGGGCGTGTTTATTTGAGAAATAAACACGCCCCCCTAATTTTCTTTAGTTAATTCAGCTAGAGCTGATAACTGTTAAGGCCGGTAAGTACTTACCGGAGGCAATTGCGAGCCAGACAAATCATCAGGAATGCTTTTCTCAATCCTGACAGTGTGAGTCAGGGTACCAATGCCTTCTATGTTGGCACTAATAGTCTCACCATCAATCAGGTAGCCTGAGCCCGAAGCGCGCTCTACCCGACCAGCACCAGTTCCACCTGACGTTCCGCTCTGCATAACATCACCAGGAAAAATAGTGATAAGAGACGAGGCATATTCAATAAGCTCAGGGATATTATGGATCATGTCTCCAGCCCTAGCTTCCTGAACGGTTACGCCATCAATGACTAGAGTCTGGTGCAGACGCTCCATGGGATCTCCATAGAATTCTTTTGGCACGATCCAAGGACCATGGGGCGCGAAGGTGTCATGACCCTTGCCCACAAACCAATCCGACCCGGAACCGTAGCCACCTGGTGGACGACCACCGCGGTCAGATATATCCATTGCGACCATATAGCCGAACACGTGATCGTAAGCACGATTTGCCGAGATGTACTTGCCGGTGCGGCCAAAAACGATGGCCATTTCTACTTCCCATTCGATGCGATCACGCCCATAAGGCATAATAATGTCATCACCGTCACCAATGATTGCGCCACGAGTTGGCTTGAGGAATAAATACGGTACCCCTCTACTCTCTCGGCGCTCTCTGTTTCTAGCAGCCTGTTCGTCGGCATTACAGCCCTCACAGGCATGTGTATAAAAGTTTACAGCGGCGTTCATGAGCTTACTTGGGTATTGGATCGGCGCCA
>Ga0208413_1001088_pt1 | contig 18307 bp, 5 predicted proteins | sample AntAceMetag02UKD_FD_184761 | JGI IMG/M metagenome (GOLD analysis project Ga0208413, IMG submission 184761) | Saline lake microbial communities from Ace Lake, Antarctica - Antarctic Ace Lake Metagenome 02UKD (SPAdes) (version 2) | ecosystem: Environmental > Aquatic > Non-marine Saline and Alkaline... | reverse complement strand
TATGCTCTCACTAAATGGGGTGTGGTTTATCAAAAAAACACCCTATTTTCGCCATTTAGTCCCTTTTTTAACCGCAATCATCGTTCTCATCGCTTGTTTGCAACAATTGGAGCCGCTTAAACAGTCAGATGAGAGTGGAAACTTATGGCCTCGTCTTTGAGGGTCAGATAAAGGCATGGCAAGCTCAAAAACTGAGCTCGTCAGTCTCATCAGTCACTTCAATTACGGTTGAACAGGCGATGGTCCCATAGAACGGGTTGCGGCTCTGAGACTTTGATTTTTGCTGCGTCTGGGTGTGTGGGGTTCACCAACGCATTAAATTCGATTCTGGTCAAAACGGAAGGAACGAGTAGCACCGCACTACTACCTGTTCGAAGCCATTCATCGCCAACGATTTGTGCCGCTTCACTGTCTTGATCATCCCAGCCAACAGGTAGGCTGTGTATATCTAAGCGAGTAATTTCAAGTTCGTCTGGCACATCTGCCGTGACACATCGATGAGAAGGCGGTACTTTACCCGTGTTGGTGTGGGCAAGCACTTCTAGCATGGCACCTGCATACGTCACAGAGGCATAAATAACGGGCCGCCCAGCACTATTCCAACGCCCGCCCAATATGGCGGCTCCCGTGCCGTCCCATACAGGATGCTTGCTACTAGCAATGCGATATAACTGCATTAGGCAGCCAGGCCATAGTAAGCTGACCAAAGAACGCGCTCAACACGTTGTGCGCCGATCTCAGTAAAGGCGACGTTCAGAGGTGTATTTCCCTCAAGCATAGGGTGGGGGGTATGCAGAAACTGGCGGGCGTGCATCATCTTCTGACTCGAGCACGTAACAAGCGGTTGCAAATACCCGAGCCAACCTTTCAGTGCGCTCAGGCTCTTCTGGGCTAAGTACTATTTTGCGGCGCTTTAGCGTCCCTTCAGGCACGATTCGGTAAAGTAGAGACGAGGCCTGCTCGCCGTGAATCGCTATTCGGTTAACCATTGTTCGTAGCGCAGCCTTTGGAATACCACTTGACACCACTCGGTCTAATTCTGCGAATGTTGTAGGCGCAGGCATCAAACTCATGGCAGCACCAATTTGTTCGGGACGTATGGCAAGCATTTCAACTCCTTTCATCAGTTGATGCTTTAATTGTAGTCTATTTGATCCTAATTCGACATGAAGTCCTGAAGCCCGACTGAATGCTCTTGCATCAAGACTTCTATTGGTTGAGGTGCACTGGTGCCGCATAGCTCATGTACCTATTTGTCTTGCAAGTTGACTGAGTGATATGACAGCTGGTTTTGCATGGTGGTAATGACACACTGATTTAATCAGATCAATTCTGTATCAAAAGAAATACTGAGGAACTTTTAGGCTGCATCGTGTCAAATTTATTAACTCCGGAGCGTAAGTCACAACAACAATATAAATAAGGAGTTTAAAGATGGACTTTTACGCCATTGAGGATCACCTAGTTCAAAGCTATACAAGGCAACAAGCAATGGCTGACAGAATGCTCGTTGATATCAGCGAAGCGGCCACCAAAGTAGGGTTTAGGGCACCTGTTGCCATGACAAAAAATGCATGGGCCGATTGTGTGTGGTGGCATCAAACTACAGCAAACCAGAAAGTAAACATTCAGACTGAAGAGGGTAGGTTGTGTGATGTGGTGTATGCCGCCATGTTGGCAGCCAAACTGAGCGAGGGCATGTCAAGAACGATTTTTGATGTTTATCGAGTGCCCGTGACCGGTAAAAGGGTCAAGCCACGTCGCACCACACTGGTTATGCGAATCGGTCCAGGTGATATCAAAGAACCTGTCATAACGATCTCGCTGCCTGGAGAAATTTAAAAACTGAGAGGCAGTGGTCTGGAAGGAGTTTAATTCCGGGCCACTTTGAGGCCAAGTTGTCAAAGATCAGCACAGCGCATCAAGCTGCAGAGCTAGCTTCACCATCAGGTTGTTAAAGGTCTTATCAAAATCGCAAGCGAAACGGCCCAACATGCAGCACAATAGACTTAGCTGCAAGAGTGGCGCCGGGGGTTATAAAATCATTTTCAATCTTAGATATAACAACACTAGTGTCCCAACGTTAGTTGGGTAATTTTATCTAAATTCATGATTTATTTGAATAATTCGTCATTTTACCGTGTCCACGATTTGAATTTAATTTTGAACTTAAGTCATCATAGGCAGAACTATTCTGTCGGAGATGGCCATGCATTCTGGGCAACTTGTATTTTCTCAAGTGATGACTTACATGCCGCACAAGGCTTTCAGTCGTATGGTCGCCGCCAGACGCGCGCAGCACAAGGTCAAAGAATTCAGTTGTTTGGATCAGTTTTTGGTTCTCGCCTTCGCTCAGCTGACCACTCGCGAATCGTTGCGCGATATCGAGATCAATTTGCGGGCTCAAAGCAAACATTTTTATCATATGGGCCTTCGCTGCAAAACCATTTCTCGCAATACTCTGGCCAATGCGAATCGTGTCAGACCCTGGGAAGTCTTTGCCGACTTGGCGCATCATCTGATTGCAACGGCGCGCGCTCTTTACGCCGACGAGTCGGCGAGCGTGGAACTGATTTCGTTGATGGGTGCAACGGTTTATGCCTTGGACTCCACAACAATCGACCTGTGCTTGAGCCTGTTCAATTGGGCGCCATTTCGATCGACCAAAGCTGCAATAAAGCTGCATACTTTGCTCGATTTGAAAGGTTCGATTCCAAGTTTTATTCATATCAGTGATGGCAAGATGCATGATTCTAAAATACTCGCCATCCTCTGTAAGCAAGGCTACGTCGAGCTTGGCGCGTTTTACGTCATGGACAAAGCATATGTGGACTTCAAGATGCTTTATCAACTGCACACTGCAAGAGCGTTCTTTGTCACGCGCGCAAAAGACAATATGCACGCCGAGCTGATCCAAGCCTTGCCCGTTGACACCACAATAGGTTTGGTGAGTGATCATCATGTTCGACTGATCAACATCAAATCGAAAAATCGCTACCCTGAACCATTGCGTTGTGTCACCTATATTGATCCTGAAACAAGTAAAGAACTGACCTTCATGACCAACAACTTTGCTTTGCCAGCCATCACGATATGCGCTCTTTATAAAAAAAGATGGGGCGTTGAATTGTTTTTTAAATGGATCAAACAACACCTTCGTATTAAGTCTTTCTATGGCACGACAGAGAACGCTGTCAAGACCCAAGTCTGGGTCGCCATATCGAATTATGTGTTGATCGCAATTATGAAAAAGCAGTTGAATATGAAGCACTCACTTTATGAAATCTTAAGAGTATTGGACTTGAATATGTTTGAAACCACCCCAATACCTCAGGCTCTATGACGTTTTGTGTGGATATTGACTTTCAACAGAAATGTACATGTCTGACTGATCGGGGTAAAGCGGTTAGCATCGGGTTGGCTGGCAGGTGCTTCAGTTTGGACATTCGCAAGTAGGCAATCGTGATGAAGTTTCCAATATTGCGAAAGCCTCTGGCCGCAATCTTCGTTTGCTGCAGCAGGCCGTTCATGGCTTCAACATAGGCGTTGCTGCGCCCATCAAGCATGCCGCGAACAACACCATCAAAGTGACTTCTAATCGTGGCAGCCAGCCTTTTGAAAGGTTCGAGCCGACTGCGCTTGGCCCAGCTTAGCCACTTGATCAATGCCTGCTTGGCGAACTCTTCACTGTTGGCATTGACTGCTTGGCTGTAGACCAAGCGTAGGCCCTGCTTGAGACGCCACGCGCGAGCGCTCTTGAGGGTCGAGCGTTGCAACCAATGCATGGCGCTGATTTGGCCATGAGTCCACTGGGACGGGTTCTTTCGCATACCCCAGAACAACTGTCGCAGCGTCTTCTTGTCTTGGAAACCATTCGTTTCTCGAACGGTTTGGATTGAAGTCCTCATCTCTTCGCGGCGCACCTCATCCATCGCTGTGTTGGCCAGCGCCACGACATGAAACCGGTCGTAGCTGATCTGTGCATGCGGCAACGATTGGGCAAGGCCTTTGGTGTAAGCCGCACTCATGTCAATGCAGGCGTGTTTAATGTTTCGCACGTCACCGCCGTGCGCTAGGAGGTCCTGCGCAAAGGCTTCAAGCGTGTGATGATCACGTCCAGGCGTGGCAAACAGCAGACGTTTGCGCGCCAAGTCATGCACAACCGTGATGTACTCGTGGCCGCGCTTGACGCTGGTCTCGTCAATGCCCACATGGGTCACATCATGCATGTCATCTTGGGCTCGTGCCAATCCGACGTAATGCGCCAACCGGCGCCATAGGCGCTTGGAACCAACCCGCATCTGCCGAGCAGTCTGAGCCACAGGTAACTCTTGGGCCAGCGACAACGCCAGCGCTTCAAACAACAACGTGAAACCGCTTCCTTCTTTAGCCCAAGGCACCGCCATCTGCGTGGTCTTGCCACAGCCCGTGCATTGAACACGCGGCACATCCGCATGCAACCAAGCCTCAAACTGAAAGAAGTCCAGATGCCGCCAACTGCGACTGATGCGGTCATGAATGCCTTGTTCAACCTGCCCACAACCAGGGCAGTCAGCACGTTTGGTCGTGTACTTGACCTCGAAATCGATCCGTCGCTTGGAAGTGTCGAGCTCAACCTTGGATACTTCCCAGGGAGCTTGCAGGCCAAGGGCGGTAGTAAAAAGTGCTTCGATTTGCTTGTTCATGGTCATGCCTGTCAAAGAGAAACAGCACTTATTGAACCACCAAACCGTATTTCTGTTGAAAGTCAATATCCACACAAAACGTCATAGAGCCATGTTTGGTCATCGGGTTCGCAGAGCTATGGTGGGGATGTCGATGTTGGCGCCAATATTAGTCTGAATTCTGATTCGGGTGGTGTAAGCGTTACAGGTTCTGTTGGCTCGTTGGCGCCGAACAACTTTGATTTATCGATTAACGCTGGCTCAGGTGCAGTCTCGATTATTGGCAATGTCGGCTTGAACTCCTTAACAGTCAATTCTGATTCTGCCTCGAGTGCAATTGGTGGCTCGATGGCAGGTTCGATGAGCTTGACCAAACAAGGCAATGGCACGCTGACGCTGAATGGTGATACCACTTATACCGGCGCCACCATAGTGTCTGCAGGCACGTTGGTGATTTCAAACGATGCGCCGTCCGTTGGAACCTCGGGGTTCTCCGGCGCCGGCGTGCTAAAGATCATTCCGACGTCAGATGATTTTGATGTTGATTTTTCGAATTCGGGTTGGACCATCGGTTCGATGGGTGGCTTGCAAATCGGCAAGGCTGAAAGCGCTGATGGGACAGATGACGTTGGAATAACGATTGCTGGCGCGTTAACGATTAACGGTAATGTTGATTTGTATGGCGGTCATGTCAATATTAATGCCGCATTAAACGCCGGTGCCAACACCACAATCATCACCGCATCGGGCAATGTGACTGACGCTGCGAGTGGTTATCTCATCGCAGACAACCTAGCCTTGTCAGGTGGTGCGGTCACGCTAGACAACACCAGTAACAACATCGGCACTATTGCAGGTAGTGGTTTGAACAGCCTGACGTTCGTGGACACCGATGGGTTTACGGTCGGTACGGTCAATCCGACCGGTATTACATCGACGGGCAACGTGGCGCTGACTGCGGCGAGCGGAGTTATCACATTGGATGAGGGTATCAACGCCGGATCATCATTACTGACGTTCCAAACTGCGGTTCAATTAAGTGACACTGTGACACTGGTAGCTGGTACGGTTGGGTTTGATTCGACCCTAGATGGTGGTCACGAATTAACGATTACTGGTAACGCTGATTTTTATGGTGCGGTGGGTGGCACCCCATTGACGAGCTTGAGTGTTTCGGGTGAATCGTTGATTTCTGCTGACATTACCACCACTGGTGCCCAGACCTATAGCGGTGCGGTGACGTTGGCTAACTCTGTGACGCTGGCAGGTGGTACGGTGAATTTTGGGTCGACGGTTGACGGCACGAATGCGAACACTGAGACTTTGACGATTACAGGTAACGCCGATATCGATGCAGCCATAGGTGCAACTACCAAGCTCGCTAGTCTAAGTGTCTCTGGCACCACTTCCCTGGGTGGCAACATCACGACCACGGGTGCGCAGACACTAACAGGCATCATGACACTTACGGGTAACCGCACACTGACGGGTTCTGGCCTGAGCTTGGGTGCGGTGACACTAGATGGCAACACCTTGACGGTGGCTGAAGCGGGTACTGGCACGATTGCCGGTGTGGTGGCCAATGGCAGTGGCTCGGGTGGCTTGACCATGTCGGGTGCGGGTGTGTTAACGATGACAGCAAATGGCACCTACACCGGCGCCACGTCTATTTCAAACGCCAGCGGCACGCTGGTGTTATCAAACAACGCACCGGCCTCAGCGAGCAGCGGGTTTGGTGGGTCAGGTGCGTTACGGATCGAGTCTACAGCCAATGATTTCACCGGTGTGTTTTATACCAGTGGTTGGTCGTTTGACTCGACGCTAGGTGGCTTGACGATTGGTAAGGCCAGTAGTGCCAACGGATCTTTAGATGTCAACGTCACGATTGATTCTGCAATCAGTATTGCTGGGCCACTGACGGTTTACGCTAAAGACATTGCCGTGAATGCGCCCATCACACTGACCCAAATTGGCGCAGGCATTTCATTGAACGCATCAGCAGGTATTGTGCAAGCTACCACTGTTGATCTTCAAACCAATGTAGGCGATGTCGTTTTCTGGGCGGATTTTGACAACAACAATGTTGGCGCGATTTCGATTGCAGCAGGCGATGCCGCGAACACCACCAGCATAGCGACCAATGGCGGCGATATTGTGATGGGTGGTGGCCTTGATCCGCGGACGGACTTCGCCGTTGGCAGCGGCAGATACGGCCACGGGGTTGTGTTATTCGACCATACGGTAGTAAGTGCAGGCAGCGGTGATGTCAGTATTCGTGGCGCAAACTCCGGTGGTGACAAACAAACCGTTGGTTTGTCAGTAGCCAGCTCGATTATTAGTGGATCAGAGATCACCTTCGCTGGCCTAGGAGGCGCTGGTGATGGTGGTAGCGGAACGGAGCATAGTGGGCTTAGGTTTACCTCTAGTACAGTAACGGCAACGGGTAATTTAGTTATTACTGGCACCGGTGGCGCCTATAACAACAGTAGTGGTGGTAATAACTATGGCGTGATTGTTAACGGTGGCGTACTCACGGGTTCTGGTTCTGTGTCGATTACCGGCACAGGCGGGGGCAACGCCAACACGGCAAATGATGACGGTTTGGTGTTGTATGGTAATGCCTCGATTGTGTCCAACGGTCTGGTGACATTGACAGGAATCGCCGGTGTGTCGGGCGCTCTTGGATCAAGCGACGCGATTGCCTTGCGCTCTAACATCACGTTAGAAGGCAGCACAGTCAACTTTGCTTCTGCGGCGGACGGTGCCTACGCGCTAACGATCAATGGCAGCGCCCAATTCGACAACACGATTGGCGGCACCACCGCCCTCAGAAGCCTGTCGGTTAGTGGCACTACACTGCTCGGTGGCAACATCACGACCACGGGTGCGCAGACACTAACAGGCATCATGACACTTACGGGTAACCGCACACTGACGGGTTCTGGCCTGAGCTTGGGTGCGGTGACACTAGATGGCAACACCTTGACGGTGGCTGAAGCGGGTACTGGCACGATTGCCGGTGTGGTGGCCAATGGCAGTGGCTCGGGTGGCTTGACCATGTCGGGTGCGGGCACGCTTTCCTTGACTGGAGAGAACACTTTTGATGGTGGCTTGACGATTAGTGCTGGTACCTTGCAAATCGGTAATGGTGGCACCACGGGCTCGATCGTTGATCAAGTCATTACCAACAATGCCACACTAGTCTTCAACCGATCAGATGCGCTAACGCTGACTAATGTGATTACAGGCTCAGGCACATTTAACCAAGCTGGACCCGGCACGCTTACGCTATCTGGTGCCAACACCTTCACTGGTGGCACCTCAGTCTCGGGTGGTATTTTGAAGGCTGGCATTAATAGTGTGGGTGCCCCAGGTTCGATCACTTCTGGTGCATTCGGTACCGGCAATGTCACCATTGCTGCGAATGCCGCGGTGGACTTGGCTGGCCGCACGGTCGCCAACACGATTTCGGTGCAGGGTTTGGGCTTTGATCAATCAGGCACACGCACTGGCGCCATCTTTAACAGCAGCAACAACCTTGCCACCGTTTCGGGTGCAGTGACGCTGGCAGGTAATACGACTATCAGAAGCTTGGGCGCGCTGACTTTCGGCGCAGGCATTGATGGCCCCCACAGCCTGACGGTCGTGGGTATGAGTGACATCACATTTGGTTCGGCCTTGGGCGCTGGTACGGCATTGAGTTCGATTGATGTCACAGCAGTCAACGCAACACTGCGTGATGTCACCACGACCGGCATGCAGCTCTACACCGCGAGCGGTACGATTGACACCAACAGCACTTACACCACTTCGGGTAGCAGCATCACCTTTGCCGGTAATGTGGTGGCCAACTCGGCACTGATAATTGATACCACCAACAGTGGCGGAGCATCAGGTGCAAGCGTCACATTTACAGGTACGCTCGACAGTGAGGCAACAGAGGCCAACACGCTCGCGATTACCGCTGGTACGGGCAACATAGACTTTGATGGTGTGGTGGGTGGTGCAACGGATGGCGCGCTTGGTGCGGTGACGATCAACAGTGCCACCAACGCGACTGCCGATCAGGCTTTCAGCGCCGCTTCGCTGCGCCAAGTAGCAGGTTCGGGCACAACGACCTTTACTGGTGCACTGGCCACGACGGCAGCCGCAGGCATTGAGGTTGACGGCACGAGCTTTGACTTCAACAACGCGGTGAGTCTGGCGCTTGGTAACCTAGATGTGGATGCCACCGGCACGATTCGCTTCAATGGCCTGGTGACGACATCAGATGCTGCCAACGGTCTCGTGACAATCACCAATGGTGGTCAGCTGACCGTTACTTCGACAGGCGACATGAACCTGCAGGGCGCGTTCTTGCAAGACGGCGCTGGTAGCGTGTCTACCGCTGGCGACATCACCACGACCGCTGATGACGTGACGTTTGTGTCGGCTACGACCTTAACGGGTCCAGTGGCGATTAACACCGGTGCAGGCACGGGCAACATCCTGTTTGGCAACACACTGAATGGCACCACCGCGGGTGCTCAGAACCTGACCTTGACGGCAGGTGCCGGCAACACCACCTTCACGGGTATTGTCGGTGGCACACAGCGCCTGGGCGCGATCGATATTGTGAGCGCGAGCAACGTGACGGCTGGTGCGATCACGGCCGCTAGTCTCTTGCAGCAAGCCGGCACTGGCCTGACTAAGTTTGATGGTGCAATCAACACGAATATTGCCACAGGTGTGAGCATCACGGGCACAAACCTCGTGTTGAACAACACGCTGACCACGACCACTGGCGGCACCGTAACCTTTAACCAGTCGGGCACTGCCACAATAGCTGCAGCCGGTGACATCACTGCTGACGGTGCGGTGTCGATCACAGCGGTCAGTGGCATCAGCACGGCTGGTGACATCACCACTAGCGCTGACAACGTGACGTTTGTATCGGCCACGACCTTAACGGGTGCGGTGGCGATCGACACGGGTACAGGCGCTGGCAACATCCTGTTTGGCAACACACTGAATGGCACCACCGCGGGTGCTCAGAACCTGACCTTGACGGCAGCTGCTGGCAACATCACCTTCACGGGTATTGTCGGTGGCACACAGCGCCTGGGCGCGATCGACATCGTGAGCGCCACCAACGTGACGGCTGGTGCGATCACGGCCGCTAGTCTCACACAACAAGCAGGCTCTGGCACCACCACATTTAACGGTGCAATCAACACGAATATTGCTGCAGGTGTGAGCATCACGGGCACCAACCTCGCATTGAACAACACGCTGACCACGACCACTGGCGGCACCGTAACCTTTAACCAGTCGGGCACTGCCACGATAGCTGCCGCCGGTGACATAACCGCTGACGGTGCGGTGTTGATCACAGCGGCCAGTGGCATCAGCACGGCTGGTGACATCTCTACGACCGATGACAACGTGACGTTTGTCTCGGCCACGACCTTAACGGGCGATGTGTTGATCAGCACGGGTTCGGCTGCTGGCACGGTGGCATTTAACAGCACCCTAGACTCGGCAGCCAACGCAGCCAATACGCTAGCGATCACTGCTGGCACGGGTAACATAGACTTTGATGGTGTGGTGGGTGGTGCAACGGATGGCGCGCTTGGTGCGGTGACGATCAACAGTGCCACCAACGCGACTGCCGATCAGGCTTTCAGCGCCGCTTCGTTGCGCCAAGTAGCGGGTTCGGGCACAACGACCTTTACCGGTGCACTGGCCACGACGGGCGCCGCAGGCATTGAGTTTGACGGCACGAACTTTGACTTCAACAACGCGGTGAGTCTGGCGCTTGGTAACCTAGATGTGGATGCCACCGGCACGGCTCGCTTCAATGGCCTGGTGACGGCATCAGATGTCAATAATGGACGGGTGATAATCACCAACGGTGGTCTGTTAACCGTCACTTCGACAGGCGACATGAATCTGCAAGGTGCGTTCTTGCAAGACGGCGCTGGTAGCGTGTCTACCGCTGGCGACATCACCACTAGCGCTGATGACGTGACGTTTGGGTCGGCCACGACCTTGACGGGTTCAGTGGCGATAAGCACGGGTGCAGGCGCTGGCAACATCCTGTTTGGCAACACACTGGACGGTGGCCAGAACCTGAGCTTGACAGCGGGCTCGGGCAACCTGACGTTTAACGCTGCAGTCGGTGGTGTGGCAGATCTGGGTGCGATCCTAATTACCACGGCCAACCAAACGCTGGCTTCGAGCACGATCCGTGCCGCTAGCCTAGTTCAGAGCGCAGGCACCCTGACTACATTGACGAATGACGTCACAACCAGCACCGCAGCGGGCGTTGACATCACGGCGACCGATATCCGATTGGATGGTTTGACGATCAACACCGCCGCGGGCGCCGGTATCGTGCGCATGAATGGCGCGACGCGCTTGGATGACTCGGTCACGATCACGCGCGCCGCAGGTGCGGTGAGCTTTACTGGCACGCTTGATAGCCAGGCAGACTCAGGCAATACCGTGAGCGAGACCAATAACCTGACGATTGATGGTGCAGGTGGCGGTGCGATAGCCTTCCAGAACAGCGTGGGTGCTGCGACCAACGCACGCTTGGGTGCCGTGACGATTGCGACGGCAACTGATATGTCGGTGTCTGATGCCAAGTCCTTTAACGCCGTGTCGTTCGCTCAGCTTGCAGGCTCTGGGGCGACGACCTTCGGTGGCACGGTCAACACCAGCGGCCAGATCGGCGGTGGCAACGGCAACGGCATTGACATCACCACTAGCAACGTTCGCTTTAAGGCTGGTGTGACCACGACCAACAGCGGTGCTTTGCGCCTCAACAATGCGGGCACGCTGACCATTGACAATGGCGCGAACTTCTCGGTTAACGGTATGTTCGAGCAGGTGGGCGGTGGCACCACGGTTCTGGGTGGCAACATCACCACTGCCGACGCGGCGATTGGGTTTGCCCATGCCGTCACGCTGACAGATGATGTAACGCTAACCAGCACGTCCACTGCCTCGCGTGTGGGCGGGGCCAATTCGGGTGGTACAGTGACCATTGGCAACGCGGTGAATTCCAATGGCACGGCACGGGCACTGGCCATTACGGCCGGCACGGGCAACGTGGTGTTTAACAGTGGTGCTGATGTGGGCAGGGATTCGGCGACTGGTTCAGAGCTAGCATCTCTTTCTGTGACGGGTGCTGACATCACTCTGCGCAACGTGACCACCACGGGTATTCAGAGCTACACGGCCACAGGCACGATAGATACCAATAGCACCTATACAACTAGTGGCAACAACATCACGTTTGCTGGCGCCATGGTGGCTAACTCGGCGCTGGTCATTGATACGGGTGCTGCAGGTGGTGACGTGGCGTTTACCAGTTCGCTGGACTCGAAGGCTGCTGAAGGCAATGCCGTGACCATCACCGCTGGCACGGGCAACATCGCCTTTGACGGTGCCGTGGGCGCGGCAGGTACGAGCAACGCTGGTCGCTTGGGTGCAGTGCTGATCAATAGCGCCAGCAATGTGACGGTGGCTGACGCGATGTCCTTTAACGCGCTGAGCATCAAGCAATTGGCAGGCACTGACACCACGACGTTTGGTGGCTTGGTCAACACCAGTGGCTTAATTAGCGGTGGCAGCGTCAATGGCATTGACCTGAACAGCAACAACGTTCGCTTCAAGCAAGCTGTCTCGACCACCAACAATGGTGCGGTGCGCATTAACAACGCGGGTCTGTTGACCATCGACACTGGCGCGAATTTCAACTTGGCTGGTGCCTTTGCCCAAGTCAGCACCGCCAACACTGGTTCGGTAAGCCTGGGTGGCAACATTGATAGCGTCAACGCCGACATCAGCTTTGAGAAAGACGTGACGTTGACCAATAACGTGTTGATGAACACCAACACCTTGGGCGGCAACATCACGTTTTCAGAGATGCTGAACTCAGACACCTTTAATTCCGTGACCACCGCCCGTACGCTGGGCTTGACCGCTGGTAGTGGCAACGTGACCTTCACGGGTCTGGTGGGTAACACCAACACTCTGGGCGCAGTGACGATTAATTCGGCCGCTGGTGTCACCGTTAACGGCCTGCGTGCAACAAGCTTTGCGCAGACCGCAGGCACGGGTGCTACCACCCTGAACGCTGGTACGTTCGGTATAAACACAGAAGCTATCTCAACCACGACTATTGCTGGTGTGCAGATTGCAAACGAAGCCATCACAGTGAACCACGCCATCCATACCAGCACCGACGGTGTGGTGACCTTAAATGCCACGAGCGGTCAGTTGACTATTGCTGCCTTGGGTGACGTCAACGCTGAGGGAGATGTTCACTTGACAGGCTCGGCCGGCATCAGCACGGCTGGTGACATCACCACGACCGCTGATGACGTGACGTTTGTCTCGGCCACGACCTTGACGGGCGGTATCGCGATCGACACGGGTTCGGGTGTTGGCACGGTGGCATTTAACAGCACCCTGGATTCGGCAGCCAACGCGGGTGCTCAGAACCTGACCTTGACGGCAGGTGCCGGCAACATCACCTTCACGGGTGTTGTCGGTGGCACACAGCGCCTGGGCGCGATCGACATCGTGAGCGCCACCAACGTGACGGCTAGTGCCATTACGGCCGCTAGTCTCACACAACAAGCGGGCACTGGCCTGACTAAGTTTGATGGTGCAATCAACACGAATATTGCCGCAGGTGTGAGCATCACGGGCACTAACCTCGCATTGAACAACACGCTGACCACGACCACTGGCGGCACCGTAACCTTTAACCAGTCGGGCACTGCCACGATAGCTGCCGCCGGTGACATCACCGCTGACGGTGCGGTGTCGATCACGGCGGCCAGTGGCATCAGCACGGCTGGTGGCATCACCACGACCGCTGATGACGTGACGTTTGTCTCGGCCACGACCTTGACGGGCGGTATCGCGATCGACACGGGTTCGGGTGTTGGCACGGTGGCATTTAACAGCACCCTGGATTCGGCAGCCAACGCAGCCAACACGCTCGCGATCACCGCTGGCACGGGCAACATAGACTTTGATGGTGTGGTGGGTGGTGCAACGGATGGCGCGCTTGGTGCGGTGACGATAAACAGTGCTACCAACGTGGCTGCCGATCAGGCTTTCAGCGCCGCTTCGTTGCGCCAAGTAGCGGGTTCGGGCACAACGACCTTTACCGGTGCACTGGCCACGACGGCAGCCGCAGGCATTGAGGTTGACGGCACGAGCTTTGACTTCAGCGACACGCTGAGTCTGGCGCTGGGTAACCTAGATGTGGATTCAAGCGGCACGGTCCGCTTCAATGGCCTGGTGACGGCATCAGATGCTGCCAACGGTCTCGTGACAATCACCAACGGTGGTCTGCTGACTGTCACTGCGACAGGCGACATGAACTTGCAGGGTACGTACTTGCAAGACGGCGCTGGTAGCGTGTCTACCGCTGGTGACATTACCACTAGCGCTGATGACGTGACGTTTGGTTCGGCCACGACTTTAACGGGTTCAGTGGCGATAAGCACTGGTGCAGGCACGGGCAATATCCTGTTTGGCAACACACTGAATGGCACCACCGCGGGTGCTCAGAACCTGACCTTGACGGCAGGTGCAAGCAATATTGACTTTAATGCAGCAGTGGGTGGCTTGACCGAGTTAAATGAATTAACGGTTGTGACGGGTGTGTTCACCCTTGATCAAGATATTAAGACCACGGGTGCGCAGAGTTATCAGTCAGCAGTCGCGTTGGCAGGTGACAGCATTCTTCGAGGCTCGAGTGTGGCGTTTGGTTCGACCGTGACGGGTGATAAGCAACTGTTTGTCAATGCAGCACTAACGACATCGGCTGCACTGAGCATCAAGAAACTCGAAGCAAACGGCACCGTGTCGTTGGGTGCGGACGTAACCACCACAGCTAGCCAAGATTACAACCAGGCAGTGACCTTGACTGCTGATGTGGTGTTGCGTTCACCTTCCTATATTACGTTTGCCAAGACCATCGATGGTGCATTTTCCTTGACGAGTGATACAGATACGCGCACTAGCATCTTCGGCACGGTTGGTGGTCAGGCACCGTTGAGTCACTTGCAGACACAAGGGGCGGTAGGCAGTCTGACACAGATTGGCGCCACTTACGAGACTGTGGCAGTGGCGATTAGCACCACGGGGGTTCAGACTTATAGCAATGGAATATTGCTTGGGGCAGACACGACCTTGACCGGTGCTGGTTTGTCAGCTGGCGCGTTGAGTCTGGGTGTTTACGGGTTGACATTGTCCGAGGCGGGTGTTGGCAGCGTCACGGGTTTGATCTCAGGCTCAGGTAGCTTGACCATGTCGGGTGCGGGCACGTTAACGATGACAGCAAATGGTACCTACACCGGCGCCACGTCTATTTCTAATGCCAGCGGCACGCTGGTGCTATCAAACAACGCACCGGCCTCAGCGAGTAGCGGATTTGGTGGGCCAGGACAGTTAAGGATCGAGCCTACAGCCAATGACTTTAGTGGCGTGTTTACCAGCAGTAACTGGAATTTTGGGTCTGATCTCGGTGGGTTAACGATTGGTAAATCGGGTAACGCTCAAAGTATTGCTATGGACAGCGCACTGACCATGGCAGGTCCTTTGACCCTTTATGGCTCGACTATTACGGTGTCTGCCGATCTGAACACAAATGCCGCGGGTGTGGCAGGCGCCATTAATCTAGTGGCCTCGAGTGGCATCGATTTGTCGGCAGACTTGGTAAGTGCAGGGCTTGTGACACTCAATGGTGCAGTGACCTTGTCTGATGACGTCACCATTGCCGGAGCTGATGTTAACTTTGCATCATCGATCAATGGCGCCAAAGCCCTGACCATCACTGGCAATGCCAAGTTTGATGCGGATGTGGGCACAGCCGCTGCCCTGACAAGCCTCGCGGTCTCTGGCACGACCTTTCTAGGCGGCAACATCACCACCACGGGTGCCCAGACATTCACAAACACGACGACACTGACGGGTAACCGCACACTGACCGGTTCTGGCCTGAGCTTGGGTGCGGTGACACTAGATGGCAATACCTCGACGGTGGCTGAAGCGGGCACGGGCACGATTGCTGGTGTGGTGGCCAATGGCACTGGCACCGGTGGCTTGACCATGTCGGGTGCGGGTGTGTTAACGATGACAGCAAATGGCACTTACACCGGCGCCACGTCTATTTCAAATTCCAGCGGCACGCTAGTGCTCTCCAACAACGCACCGACCTCAGCGAGCAGCGGGTTTGGTGGACCAGGTGCGCTGCGCATTGAGTCGACAGCAGCTGACTTTACGGGTGATTTCTCAACCAATGTCTGGGTGTTTGGCAGTGACCTGAGTGCGTTAACGATCGGTAAGCCCTCCAATACTGCAAATATATCTATAGGTAGCACCACTGTGGTTGCTGGTCCGATCACGGTCTATGGCGGTGATGTCACCATCAACAGTGCCTTGACAGCCACAGGCAGCAACATTAATTTACATGCCACGGGCGACGTGACTCAGTCAGCCGCGATTACATCGTCAGGTTTAGGTCTGCACGGCGTTGGTGACTTTACGCTAACCAACACTTCGAACTCAGTGAGCACCATCGCCGGTGGTAGCGCTGGCACTAAGCTCGGTAGTTTGAATTTTGTGAATGCGGGTGCGCTCGCGGTGGGCTCGGTCAATCCGACAGGCATCACGTCATCGGGTGATATTCGAATCGAAACGCGTTCGGGTGATTTGACGATCTCAGAAGACATCGTCTCGACCAAGACAAACAGTGTCTCTGTGGTATTGGTGGCAGGCAAAGACACGGCGGCAGGGGGTTCCACGGGTGGTGACATCATCATCACCAACGGTGCCACGATTACGGTTGAACCTGATAGTCAGGCACGGCTTTATAGTGGCAGTCTCGCGGGTTCGGCTGGTTTGGCTGAATCAGGGTTAGGGCAAGGCGATGGTCTGGTGGCATTTGGTTCTGGCCGATTCCGGTACAACGCTGACGAAACTACCGATTTCTCAACTGGCGGCTGGACCGATCTGGCTGACAACGGTCTTTATGCGATTTACCGCGAGCAGCCCACCATTATTGTCAAGGCGGTGAACGACAGTATTGTGTATGGCGAGCAAGCACCAACGGCATACGTGGCAGGATTTGATGGCCGTATGAATGGCGATGGGGAAGCAGCGGTGGTTGGTGCAGTGGTGTGGACCACCACGCCGACAGCAGATCTAAATATTGCAGGAAACACAGGCCTGTCATCGACAGGGCTGCTGGAGGCAGGGGTTGATCGCCACAGCATCACGATAGACATCAGCAACTTGAGCAATGGCCTGGGGTATACGATCGTTGATGACTCGACTGCTGCCTTGACCGTGACGCCCAAGGTGCTCACCATTACGGACTTGAGTAGCCGCTCAAAGGTCTATGACGGCACGACCATGGCTTTGGTGCAAGGCAGTGGTGAAATGGCGGGGTTTGTATCTTTGGCTGACGGTATCAGTGGTGATGGTTTGGCGATTACGTGTGATGATGTCAGTATCAGGGCGCGGAACTTGAATCGTGCGAATGACGTCAAAGGCGACTTCGACAGTAAAGACGTGTTGACAGCGAGCAAGGTGAACTTCACCGATGTGCTGATCGGCGCCGATGCGGGCAACTACACCTGGGCCATTGAAGACTTGGCGGTTGAGATCACAGCTAAGACCGTGACCCTATCGGCGAATAAGGTCTATGACGCCACCACCGACTTGTCGGCTAGCGACGTGCAAGTGCTCACCGGTGTGACGGGGACAGTGAACAATGTTGTCGTCACCGAAACGCTGGGCTTTAGTGGTGCGACGGCGAATTCAGCGCGTGTCGTGAACGAGGATCCGAATTACATCACGGCCATCACATTGGTTGATGGCGCCAACGGTGAGTTGGCGAGCAACTACGTGCTGCCAACCTTAAACGCTAACACCGCGCCTGTAACAATTACGCCCAAGACGTTGACGGTGACCGTGAATAATGTGAGCGTCACCAAAGAGTACGACGGCACACGCGACGCACCAACTGGGTTTTCGCCAACGTTTAGTGTTGCTGGGCTACTCACGGGTGATAGTCAGGCTGGTCTGAACTACAGCCAAGCGCTCTACAACAGCAAAGATGTGGTCGCGGCCACCACGGTCACACTCAGCGGCTTGATGCTGGTTAGCGTCAACAGTACTTTGGGCTCTGAGTTAACGGACTATCAGGTTAACCAAACCGATCCGAATGTGATTGCCACCATTACTGCTAAACCGGTTACTTTTAGTGCATCCAAGGTCTATGATGCCACCACCGATCTGACCGGTGCTGTCACGATTCACGGGTTAGCCGCAGGTGAATCGCTTGTGACTTCGGGTGCCTTCTCTCAATTCAAAGATGTGGCAACAGCTAACAACTACATCGCTAAATTGAGCCTTTCGGATGGGCCTAGTGGCTTGCTCAGTAATTATGTGATTCCCACTACCAGCAACAACACCAATGCAGCGGTCACCATTACCCCAGCACCACTGACGGTGACGGCTGCCAATGACGCTAAGCTCAGAGGGCAGTCAGATGCTCCAGGCTATGCCGGTGCCATCTACAACGGTTTTGTGAATGGCGAAACGGTAAGTGATTTGTCTGGCACACTTTC
>Ga0208413_1001087_pt1 | contig 18330 bp, 13 predicted proteins | sample AntAceMetag02UKD_FD_184761 | JGI IMG/M metagenome (GOLD analysis project Ga0208413, IMG submission 184761) | Saline lake microbial communities from Ace Lake, Antarctica - Antarctic Ace Lake Metagenome 02UKD (SPAdes) (version 2) | ecosystem: Environmental > Aquatic > Non-marine Saline and... | reverse complement strand
CGCCTGCGAGTGAATCGCCTGCCGAGATAGTCTGAGTTAGTGCTGTAACAGCTGTAGCGGTGAATGTGTTATTGTCTGCGCCGCCAGTTAGGGAGTCCACACCAGTAGTGAGCGTGAAAGCGTCACCTATCGTTGCAAGAGGAACTACTGCATCCAAAGTAGTCTCAGCAGCCGTAACCGTAGCCGCATCCTCTGTAACACCAACAAGAGCAGCAGTAAGGCCCGTATCAAGCTCAAGCGTTATTGTGTGGTATGCAGCAACGGCCGCTTTATTTTGGAAAGTTGCAGCTGCAGCTCCAAAAGACGGATCAGTTATTGGCGCAGCTGCTAGGAATTCAGAAGTAGCAACAAGGATGTCCGCACGTGTTGCGCCGGCATTTAAAAGGGTAATAGCAAGAGCAGTAGCATCTGCGCGAATTGCGTCAGTAGCTGCCGGGATAGCGTTATCTATGTATTCTTTTGCAAATTCTTCGTTTGTAGCAAAAGATGGATAAGTTGCTGTGAAAGAAGCAGCACTTGCCAAAGTAGCGGCGATTTGAGTCAGTGTTTGACCTGAATCAGATAACGCGACCAATGCGCCAATTACGGTTGTACCAGGGGCCCCGCCAGTGGCAAGCACTACGAGGTTAATGATACTTGTTCTAGTTGCAGCTGTAGCCATTCTTAAAACTCCTTGAGAGTTGAAATCGATTTCAATTTTAGTTTCTGATGGTGACTGGCCGTAACCGGCACACATCCATCATCAGTTGGTTAAGCATAATCAAAGCCATCTGTAGTCTGCGTGATTTAGATCACACGGACTACAGATGGCTTCAAAATTCTGCGGTACATCAACTTTGTATTACAGAGATACGTGTAACCACCTTTGATATCGGCAGAATGTTACAAGCTCTTAACCCTTAACACAACTATTGACTAAGTTTATTAAGGTGAGACGCAAACAATTCTTTTAATAAGAGTTTTTGATTTGAGAGGCAGCTCTTGTGCCGCTGCGGAGGCAGCTTTTCATAGGAGTTTCGTGACGACTGCATTACGGCAGGATGACAGCAGGGACTTCAGTTAAAAGGACCAGCTAAGGCCAATTTCAGCGGAAGTGTTGCTGGTGCGAAAAAATTCGATGTTGCTAGATTGAATTTGGCGGTAAAGATTGATCAAAAGGCTGCTGTTTGCCCCTAGTGCCGCAAATGGCCTGCGGTATTGCAGCAACACATAGCTGCGCTCTACCTCTCTGGCGGCCCCGTTATCCAGCAACTCACTGAATCCTTCGCGGTCATCTAGCTCAACATGGCTTAATTGGGCGCGCAGCATTCCCCCGGCTACCGGCACTTGCCAGTCCGCCTTAAACTGCCAGCCTTGGCGGTTGCCGCCAAGTCTCGCGCTGCGCAGGGCCTGATTGTTCAAAATGCCTACCTCCGCCGTTAAGCGCTGGCCGCCAGCAGCGCCCCCAAGGGGGCAATTTAAGCCTGCGCTAGCACGGCTCTCCACTCCGTTCAAAAAATCTTGCTCGTGGTAGTACTGCATTTGCACAGCCAAGTCGTAGTAGGGCTTGCAGGCAAAAGGACTGTCAGCCTGATAGCGCACGCTGCTGTCGGCGCCGCTAAACAACGCTTTGCCACCAAAATTTAGATGACTTGCCCCGCCATTCACCTGCCAGCTATGGCCATCTTGCGGCTTTATAAAAGCGTAGCGGCTAGTTAATTGAACCAGGTTAGACGCGCTGTCTTCACTGGTTCTGGCCCGCACTTCTGTTGCCCAGTTGTGCTGGTGCTCCGGAGCAAGGGCTCGATAACGCCCGCCTAGGCGTAAATTCGCATAAGCCCCGCCGATTGGACGAAAGTTTGTGTCTAGCGTTAGGGGAATAGCTTCGCCTGATAAGGTCAGTGTGACCTGATCCTGGCTTGGGGCGCCATTAAGGTTATTGTCATAGCCGCCCAAGGTATCTATTTGAAAGCTTTTCTGGCGGGTTAGGGCCCTCCAGCTTTGCTGGCGAGTGCGCAGGGCAGGTTTTAGATTTTCTGGCAGGTCCTGCCTTGTTAACAGCCTTTCATTAATTTCCAGCGCCATAAAAACCAAACCCTTCTGAAACAAGGCCTGACCATAGTCAATTTGGGCGGCCCCGTTGTTTGGGTCGAGTAAAAGAGCTCGCTCTAGAGATTCCAAAGATTGATCGACATAGCCGCTGTTGAGCTGGGCCGCGCCGTGCAGAGCAAAAAACTCTGAGCTATCTAGGCAGCTCAGCTTAATTTCTGCCAACTGTCGCTCTAACTGCTGCCAACTAGTTTGCTCTGATCTGGCATACGAGGTGCCATAGTAATCGGAAAGGTCTGGACAAGTGTTTTGGTCCTGATCTTGATATTGAGCGTGTGCTGCGCTGGATAGTGCCGCAAGCCAGACAACAGGCAGTGCAGACTTAGTAAAGGCAACAAAGACGGTGTTTAGGAGCGAGCGATGATTTAGCACTGAATCAAATGACTCTTCACGAGGGTTTTTTATTAGGACAATCAGCGCTCGTTGGCTGACCGCTGATTATCTGACAAGAGTTTTAGACAAAAAGTTCTTTTGATGCCTAACTTACTGTCTGTTTTTATTGTCTACTGTTTTTTACTGCTTACTGCTACACATCACTAAAAAGAACCGGTGATTATGTTGAATCACCCGCCGGCTTGCAATAGATCAATCAAACTTAGGGGATGCTAACAGTGCCGCTGCCTTTTGGCTTCAGCTTAACTGATGAATAACTTTCAATTAGTGACTTCTTATAAATAACTTCTAGGCATGTTCTGATAAACAAACTAAGCGGTAAATGAATTAAACAGCCAACGATTTAAGTAGCCAACAATCTAGAAAAAGAGAAATACTGCGCGGCACAGGGGAGGTAGGCCGGTGGGAATGAGCTTAGCGATAGCCGCCTTTCACTAATTTAAGATCTGGGGCCTGATGTGACGCTGTACCCGCACCCGATATACCTGACGAAGTCCTTAGTCCTGGCAAGGTACTCAAAAGAGGCGCGAATAAAACATGGGGGGTTTTCAGTCCTGCCAGCAAATAGCTGCCTTGCGATTCCAGAGCCTGATCACCCAGCTGTCTGGCCGCACATTCTCCAATCAAAATAGGCTGAGCCAGATCCGCAGTCATTTCTTGAATTCGCAGCGTGATGGCAACGGTGTCTCCAAGCAGGGTGTGACTGCGCCGGTGCGCCGGGCCAATTGAGCCAATTAAGGCAGGGCCCTGTTCTATACCCACACCCAGCGCCAGAGGTTCGAGGCCATTAGGAGCAAAATTCGTCAATAAACTATCGCTAAGGTCGCTTTGCATGGCAACAGCGGCCTTAAATGCGGCTGTGGCGGCGCGCTGGTGGTGTCCATCCCAAACCGCCAGCAAACTATCGCCCTTAAACTCATGAACACGGCCGCCGTGCTGTTCTATTATTTCAGTGGCACGGGTGAAAAAGAAATGCAGCACTGCCGCAGACTCCTCAGGTGCTCTTGCCTCACCAAAAGCGGAAAAATTTCGCAGGTCAGCGCTTAGCAAGGTGACATCGCAGCGCTTTGCATTGATGTTTGAATTAGGAACACTATAAGCGATCTCTCTGGCGATGTCGTCTGGCAAATAGCTGTTGAGATTGCCAAACACTCGGCTTCGCTCTGCGCGAACTCGGCTGTGTTCTAGCAAAAGCAGCAGGCCGGAGGCAACCGCACTATAAAGTGCAGGAGCTACCCAGCCGAGCCAGAGGTTTGAGCTTTGCAGAAGCTGAATATGAAGCAAAAGGGCGGCCAAGGGCAAAGCTAAAACCGCAACAGGCAGGCCGTAAGCGGTAAGGCGCTCTGTGTTGTTAGCGATAAAATAAAGCACCGCCGCAAAGATCAGGCTTAAAAACACCTGAATTAAAAGGGCAGACTTTGGCGTGTAAGGAATATCAAAATCAAGCACGCTGGCTAGCAAGCGTGCATGCAATTCAACTCCAGGGGTAGCACCGTTATAAGGGGTGGGAACAATGTCTCCCGTTCCAAAGGCTGTTACACCAACCAAAACCCACTGGCCGTCCAACATCGACATGTCCGCTGCACCACTAATCACATCCGCTGCAGAAATAGCGATGAAAGCAGCAGGGGAGCTGGCGAATGAGATACGCAGATTTCCCTCGCTATCCAAAGGAATATCTAATCCGGGATAAGCACTAAAGCGCAAAATGTAGGCGGGATCCAAAACGCTGCTGCCTGGAGTAATAGACGCTTCCCAGCTGCTGCTTTTGGTGGCCTGCAGAAGTGCCGCTAGCGCTAATGCCGGATAGGCCTGGTTATCCACGCAGACAATAGCCGGTGTTTTTCGCACCGCACCATCGGCTGAGATCACTGATGCAATATGGCCTTTGGCGATAGCGCTAAAGCTAGCTGGCGCCGACAAGTAGCTGGAAGTCGAAGGAAATTGAAGACCTGAGCCCGCATTACAAGAAATGCCAGATAAGGGATGAGTCATCAGCCCAGCCCGCGTTGTCTGTCCAAGCTGAATATCCGGCACTTGAGCGAGCAAGGCCCCATTACTGGCTTGCAAGGCAGACAATAGCTCTGTGTCGCCGGCTTTTGCTTCAGGGTAAACAATGTCGTGTAATTGCAATTGGGCGCCGGCATTGTCGATGGCAGACACAAGACTTGCCATCTGGGGGCGAGCCCACGGCCAAGGGCCGACCTCACTCAAACTACGCTCATCTATTGCAACTATGGGCACTCGTTCCTCTAAAGTTTCATCGGCAAAAAGGGTCCAACCAAGGGCGCCCAGTCGCTCTTCCAAAACATCAAAGCCAGAACGAAATATTAATAGTAGAAGAACACTGAACAGCGCAGCCACGGCAAGCATTATAAGACGCCCACCGCGCGGCGACAGCTGATGGATATCGACAAATTGCCTGAATGAAGAAGCTTGTAAAAAACTGCGAATGGACATGACTATTGACTATTCCACAGAGTTAGACCGTCGATAGATCCTGCCTCTAATTGACGCTCAAACAAATAACCCGCTTCTGTGCCGTCAAAACTGACCGAGCCCGCGATGCGCTGAGTGTCATTGCGAGAATGGAAAAAACCACCGTCGAACAAGCCGCCAGAAGCGACGAAGTCCACTTGGCCGGTTAATTCGTGATTCAAATTAAGCTCGGTGGCAAAGCTGTTCTGCTGAAAATCAATACCAAGACTGCCATCCAAAACCTGCATAGCAACAACCCCAGTGGAAGAATTGTAAAAAGCTTGGGCGCTACTAAGAGCAAAATTGACCACGCTTAGACCACGATCAACCCTTGTTGCGTCGCCTTCATCGCGAAACAAAGTATAATTAAAATCGCCGACGGTTTGCCTTCTACCGTCGGCGGCTTCCGCTCTAGCTAGCGTAATTCTCTCTAAATCTCCTTTGCCTTGCGCCCACCGCCCCCAAACAAGCTGACTTCTCTTTAATTCGGCCGCTGCAGCTGGCGTTTCAAGCGTAAAAATAGGTAACCCAGGCTCTGGAACAATTGGATCAGCAATAATCGGGTCAGCAATAATCGGGTCAGCAATAATCGGGTCAGTAAGGGTAGGATCAGTAAGGGTAGGATCAGCTGTTGTATTTGTCGCCACCGACGTAGAATTAGCTTCTTCAACAAAGGCTTCTTCGGTAAATTGCTCGCTGTTATTGTTTTCTTCGATATTGACGTTGCTTGCCAACTGAGTCCGTACTTCTTGCTGCAGCACTTCCGCCCCGCGATTTTGCGCGGCCGGCAATAGTTTGGGATTCGAGCCGCTGCTATCCAGTGCGATCATGTCCAAGGAGTCGCCGTTGAGCTCTAAAGAGTTGGCAAGACAGGGGCCAAAGCTAGCAGTGGAGCAATTAATCGAGAACGGGGCCATGACAATAATGCCTTCATTAACCTGAGCTTGAGTAGATGAATCCGTTGCACTCACTACAAAGTCTGTTCCGCGCACGCCGATAGCTGCAATAGGAGTATTAAGCCGAAATTGTTCACGCGCGCCTTTTGCCGCTTTGCCTGAGATAGACCGGGTGACACCGTGAACTAGGTTAAATTTTACTCTGGAGTTTTGGGGATTAACTTCATCGTATTGGTAGTTGATGATTTCTAGATGACTGTCTTGGCGCACAGAAACAGAGGCGTCGTCAATGAAATTGATAAGCACGGTGCCGTTACTTCGCGTTGTAATCTGATCGCCAACGTGAATTTCGGTGCCAGACTTTATTCGTTTGCGACCAGCCTGAACCGATTCTATGTAAGCCTTGCCTAAAACAATGGTGACCTTGCCAATTGCATTAGACTTTATACTCATTACATTGGGCTCTGTACCCACTGCGTTAAGCTCTGTGTCAGCCGCTGCTTCTCCTGCGCCACTTATTTCAGCGCTCTCAGCTGGCAATGTGTCTGCGTAAACAGCCGGCGAGGCCGCAAAAAACACAAACATCGCCACAAATGCAGCCAAATGCGGCGCTAGCGGCTTAAGGATTTTGTTCAAGCTGTCGAATAACTGTCTTGTCATGGTCTCTTACAACTTTGAGCACAGGTAGTCAGTGCTGGTTAAGTGATCTATCGCCTAAATCAGATGTTATGCAAACCAAGGTGCTTGGTGCATTGAGGATAGGCTAAGGTACTTTAACTCATCGAGCGAGGACGTGATTGCAGTCACATCAAGCCTTAATAGCCCCTTTTGCTATTAACTATCAACTGCTTATAATGCACGCCAGTCCACAAGTGAGCTATCGAGCTAACGGTAATAAGGCTATAGGTTCATGGCGGTAACCCCGGAACTACTGAGCACTTTTGCAATATTTAGACCCTTAGCTGGTCCTGTTCTGATTGAGCTTGCAAAGCAGGCAACCCTCAATAAGTTCGCACGGCGCGGCGTGGTGCTGCGGGCTGGTGAAACAGAGGACCACCTTTGTTTCTTATTTGAAGGACGTCTTCAGGGCGTAGATTTTACCATCGACGGCCGCGAAGTGGGGCTTTATTTCGTAGAACCGGGTGAATTTTGCGGCGAAGTAGGTATTTTCGACGAAGGGCCGCAGCCTGAATTTGTTATAGCGCTGACCCCTGCCGTTGTGGTGTCGGTGCCCATGAGCAGCCTGCGTGAGGTCATGCTCAAGGCGCCTAGCGTGGTTAACGCTTTAGGTTTGAAACTGGCAGCGCGGGTGCGGCAAATGGTTTTTCAACGCTCGCTTTTGGCCCTGCCCAACGTGCCACAAAAAGTTTGCTGTCAGCTGTGGGAGCTGGTGTCAGAGAAAGACAAAAAGTCTATGCTCGAAGCCAAGATTAGCAATCCACCAACACAAATGGAAATTGCAATAATGTTAAATTTGAGCCGAGAAACCGTAACCCGAGTGTTTCAGAGTTTACAAAACCGGCAGATAGTTAAGCGCGATGGATCAGCTTTATTGATAATAAAAGACCTAACAACCCTTGAAAAATTGGCCACCGGCAGCGAAACACTGTAGCCGGGCTGTTAAGGTAAGCAAAATAAGAATGAGGCTCACGGGGTTGAAAAACAACTTCTGCACCTCACTATATGCAGTCACATTAAACGAGAATTAGTAAATTTACATGGCTACTCCCAACAACAATCGAAGTACCAGCAAATATCCCGAACTGGCAGAAACGCTGAAAGAAACCAAGCGTTACTTCATCTATGCAGGCATATTTAGTGCAGCGGTGAACTTACTTCAGCTGGTACCAGTGATTTATATGTTGCAGGTATACGACCGAGTGATGTCCAGCGGCAGCCTATCAACACTGGGATCACTTACCCTGATCCTGGTCGCTTTGCTAATTGCCATGGGCGGCTTTGAGTGGGTGCGCACGATGATACTCATCAGTGCCAGTAACAAAATTGAAACTAATTTAAGAAAACGGGTTTCGGACGCCTCGTTTAAGCGTGCTTTACTTGGCGGGGGTGGCAGCGCTCAAGCTGTGAATGATCTCACCGCTCTGCGCCAATTTCTCACTGGCAACGGCCTCTTCGCCTTTTTTGATGCCCCTTGGTTTCCTATTTACGTAGGCATCATGTTTATGTTCCACCCTTGGTTTGGGGTTTCCGCTATTTTCGCTGGCGTTGTGATGGTGGCCTTTGCTTATGCAAACGAAATGGCCACCAGCAAAAAACTTCAAGAAGCCAACAACCTAAGCGGCCGCGTCAGCTCCCGGCTAAACGGCACCCTGCGCAATGCCGAAGTGATTGCTGCCATGGGCATGTCCGACTCTATTAGAGATCGGCAAGAAAAATCCTCAGATGAAGTTCTGCAGCTGCAAACCGACGCCAGTAGGCGGGCAGGCATCATCTCAAATAGCTCCAAAACCTTTCGCATGATAATGCAATCTTTGCTGCTTGGCATGGGCGCCTTTTTAGCGCTGCGACAAGAGATTTCCCCCGGCATGGTAATCGCAGGCTCCCTACTTTTAGGCCGCGCCTTGGCTCCCATCGACATGCTTGTTGCTACATGGAAGGGGTTTTCAGTAGCTAGAGCCCAGTATGATCGGCTTGGCCAATTACTTAACAACATTCCAGCAGATACAGACAGCATGAGCCTGCCAGCCCCAACAGGCGTGCTAACTACCGAGCAGGTGGTTGTAGTTCCCCCAGGTGCGCGAGTGGCTGCGGTTAAAGGCGTCACCATCCAACTTGAAGCCGGGGAAGCACTTGGCATTGTTGGCCCCAGCGCCTCGGGCAAATCAACTTTAGCTCGCGCTTTACTGGGTATTTGGCCGGCTTACAGCGGCAAAGTTCGACTAGACGGCGCCGACATTTCAGCTTGGAATCGAACCGAACTTGGTCCCTACATAGGTTACCTGCCGCAAGATATTGAATTATTCGATGGCACTATTTCTGAAAATATCTGCCGCTTTGGTGAACAAGACCCAAGCAAAATAGTAGAAGCTGCCCAGCTTGCAGGCGTGCACGACTTAATTCTTCATCTTCCAAACGGCTATGACACGGTTATTGGCGGAGCCGGCGGCGTGTTGTCTGGCGGCCAACGCCAGCGCGTTGGCCTTGCCCGCGCTGTTTACGGCAACCCACGATTTATGGTGTTGGACGAGCCCAATTCAAACCTTGACGACCAAGGTGAAAAAGAACTTGTAAGCGCGCTTAATCGAGTCAAAGAAAGCGGCTGCACTGTCGTCGTCATTACTCACCGAAAAATGGTTTTGCAGTGTGTGGATAAGATACTCGTTATGAAAGAAGGCGCTGGTGTCGCGTTCGGTCCTCGAGATGAAGTGCTTGCCAGCCTTATGAACCCCGCCCAACCTCCCCAGCTTGCCGCCGGCTAACAAGCCTGAACTTAGGATTTTAAAAAAGTGAATACAGTAATTGAACAAGCTCCCGCTGACAATAAGCTAAGTGTTGTCGAAACCAGTATGGAGACCCCAAAGCGAGTTGGTCTTATAATCGTCTTTCTGGTGTTTGGGGTGTTTGGCGGATGGGCATCCTTTGCTCCTCTGGGTAGTTTCGCGCATGCACCGGGAACGGTTAACGTGCGCTCTTACAGCCAAGTGGTCCAGCATCTTGAAGGCGGCATCATTAACGACATTAAAGTACAAAACGGCGACATGGTTGAAGCCGGCCAAGCTCTGCTGGAAATTGATAACACTCAGCCTTTAGCTCAGCTTGAGATTGTGAGCGCTCAGTTTGTGGCTTTAAAGGCCCGGGAAGCCCGCCTTATTGCCGAGCGCGATCAGCTTAACCTGGTTGCGTTCCCTGAGTCGCTTGATGAAAATGATGCCAATGCCAGGCAAGAAATGGCAGCACAAACCTCTATTTTCAACTCTCAAAAAGCCTCTCGTGAAAGTACTATTGAAGTGTTTGAGCAAAGAATTGGTCAGCTGCAATCGAAATTAAATGGTTTAGATGCTCTTAAGTCCACCAAGGAAGAATTAGCAAGATCTTTTGCCGAAGAGTTAAGCGACGTTGGCGAGCTATTAAGTCAGGGCTTCTCCGACAAAAACAAATTAAGAGAGCTAGAGAGAAACGTTGCAAGCCTTAAAGGTGACGCCGCGGAATTGGCCTCGAATGTATCATCAACCGAAATTGAGATTGGCGAAACCCGCTTGCAAATTATTGTTACAGAACAAGAGTTTCAAAATGAGGTGGTCAACCGGCTAGGTGAAACCCAGACCAGCTTAAAAGACTCCGCGGAACGAATTAATGCGCTGCAAGATGTTGTAAGCAGAACTATAGTGCGGGCACCTGCGGCTGGTATTGTTAGCGGCATGCAGTTTCACACCGTAAGAGGAGTTGTTCAGCCTGGCACACCTATAGCCAATATTGTGCCTCAAAGTGAAGAGTTTATCGTTGACGCCCAAGTATCACCCAACGACATCGACAGAGTTACAATAGGCATGGATTCGACCATAAGGTTTTCTGCATTTGGAAGTGCCGTTCCAACTATTTTTGGTGAAGTGATTAACTTATCTGCCGATCGAATTGTCGATGAATCGACCGGCATGCCGTACTATCTTGCCCGTGTTGTAGTAACCGACGAAGGTAAAGCAAATTTAGGCGATCTTATTTTGCTGCCGGGGATGCCAGCTGAAGTCTTTATTAACACCGGATCACGAACTTTTATGCAGTATTTATTTAAGCCCTTTTCTAATGCTCTTGCTCGAAGTTTCATAGAAGATTGATATTATGAAACTTAAAGCTCTTTTTATATCGGCTACTGTAGCGACGACTCTTAGCCTTTCGTTTATGGCCTCGCATAACAGCTATGCGGCGGAATTTATCCCTGAGCCAGAGCTTGGCGTCACATTAGAGGATTTTCTCAGTGCCGCCATTGAGTTTAGCCCTACGTTAAAAATGGCAGAGGAAAGCTTAAATATTGGGTCATCTAGAAAAAAACAGGCCAGCGGACGTTTGCTTCCGCAGGTGACTGCACGAGGCAGCAGGTCTGATAACCGCAGAACAGATGCTACTGACCTTGTGCAAACATTTGATGGGGAACGCTATTCAGTTCAATTGACCCAAGTGTTGTTTAACTGGCAGGCTTTTACCGCTCGCAGTCAGGCCTCTTTTATAGAGAACCAGCTGGAAGCTGAATACTACGGCGCGCTGGCGAACTTGCTGACAGTGGTGGCCGAAAATTATTTCAATGTGCTGCAGGCGCAAGATGCCCTTGACTCTATTGCCTCTGAACTAGAAGCCGTTAATAACCAGCTGGACCAAATTCAGAACCTTTATGATCGTCAGCTGGTGCAAATCACTGACCTTTATCAGGTGCAGGCAAGCGTAGCGGCGGTTGAGGCAGAACAGCTTAGATTAGAAACTGACTTAGCGCTTAACCAAGAAGCGCTTTATTCGGTAAGCGGCATGACCGCCGGTGACCTTTTGGGCATGCGGGATAACGCTATTGTGCCGCCTTTGCAGAACAGCATTAACTATTGGGTGAATCAGGCCAAACAAAACAATCACCAAATTGAAGCTCAAGAATATGCAGTGCAAGCTGCCAACAAAAGAATTTCCGAGCGAAAGGGCGCCTATATGCCTCAAGTCAATTTTGTGGCTCAAGTTCAGCAAACTAACCTAGGCTTTGACAACAGATTTATTGATCAAAATGATATTTCTTATCTGGCCATCGATGTCACTATTCCGCTCTATGCCGGCGGCAGCAATCGCGCGGCAGTTAGCGAAGCGGCCAGCCAGCATAGAATGGCGCAGAGCGAGCTGCAAATAGTCGAGCTGGAAGCGACTCAACGAGTGCGCTCTTCTTACTTGCAAGTAGCCGCTGCTGAGAATTTTATTGCTGCTGCAAGAAAACTACTCGAATCAGCAACGCTGTCTTCAACTGCGATGCAGCAGGGGTTTAACTTAGGTGCGGTCACCAGTGTGGATGTACTTAACGCGCTACGGGATCAGTTTAGGGCTCAGCGGGACCTACAAACGGCAAGATACGATCATGTTAAGTTTCTAGTGCTACTCAAACGTGAAGCTGGCCTGTTGAGCGCTGAAGACATGGTGGAGGTTAGCAGCTGGCTTGAATCGCCAAACTAGTTTGGTTTTTGCTGGGTTTTGCCTGCACTCGCTGCTAAATCGACAACGAGATTAGTATGAGCTGCAAGATTGCTAGTTAGATTTTTTGGGTTTTAGATAAGCGGCTGCTATTTGATAGCGGCTTGGTTATCGGCTTGGTTATCGGCTTGGTTATCGGCTATTAGTAAATGAGAGTTATTGATCATGAGACTGAGCAGGATTAATTTTCACTGAGCTTAGTTGAAACTGCGTTTACTCCTGATTCAATTAGCGCTAAGTTTTGGCCCACTGTCTTTTGTTTACCAGTTTTATCTATTAACTTATAACCCTTTATTTTTTAACTTAAACTTAAACTTTTTAACTTTCACCTTTTCACTTCACGGCAACCGTTTACTGCCTAGCTTATTCCTATTATCTGTAATTTTTAGCAATTAGCATTACTGAACCGTAGCCGTCTTAACTCTGATCTGACTTATGCTAGAGCTCAACCGACTTACCTCCGAATATATCCAGAGCGAGGATCGCTTTCGTTTAACCGGTGAAGACCAAGCGGGCAATGCGCTATGCCTTTGGTTAACACAGCGCCTGGCACTTAGAATAATCTCTCATTTAGTAGGCGAGCTTTCTACTAGCTCCCCTGAGGCAATACAGAACCCAAGTCAGGACAGTGATACCAGCCAATTGCTGCAGGGTTTTGCTCAACAGGCGGCACAGGCAGATCTTACCCCCCAAGAGGCAGTGGCAAGCACTAGTGCTACTCGTGCTCTGTTAATTCAAGAGGTTGATATAAACCGCGCACCTGACGGCACCGTTGGTTTTGTTTTCAAAGACGGGTCTGCCGAGAATGTTGCCTTGGGTTTTCAGCAGCAGCAGCTAAGGCAGTGGCTAACTATAATTCATGCTCAGTGGCTAGTTTCAGAATGGCCGGCGACTATTTGGCCAGAATGGATAAGCGGCAAAGCCCCAGAGGCAGAACAAGAACCCGCCGCCACATCCCCTCAAACAAGCAAGCCGGTTCACTAGAACTTAGGCTGTTTGTTGACGACGGTTTTTTAGTTTTTTCAGCGGATTCGTGGTTAAATTTGCAGCCTTTAAAGAGCCGGGGACTCTTACCATCCTAGGCACTTAACCGGCGACAGTGGACAAATAATGTTTTTCAATCTAATACGTGAATGGCTACGGGCACCTTTTGTCAATTACCGGCTATTTCATAATTTCACCAGGCAAGATTTCTTCTCTCAGTTTACGGCTTCAATGGGCGGCGTACTTTGGCTTTTTCTGACCCCGGTTGTGCTGTTAGTAATTTATTCGTTTGTTTTTAGCTACATTTTCAGAATGCGGGCGCCGGCAGAGTTTGGTGAAATCAATTTCGTTATTTTTCTTATGATTGGTTATCTGCCTTGGTTTGCATTTGCCGATGCCTTTGGCAGGGCGCCTAATTTAGTGATAGAGAAAGCACCGCTTATTACTAAAGTCCTGTTTCCTGTGCAAATTATCCCGATAACCGGCACGGTTATTCCTTACCTCACTCATGTTATCGGTTTTACTTTGTTTTTGATCTATCTTGCCTTTAGAGGGTACTTAAGTGTCTCTTGGATAATGCTGCCCTTTATCTTTGGTTTGCAGTTTTTATTCACCCTAGGTCTTGTGGCTGTGATTAGTGCCTTATGCGTTTTTCTGCGCGACCTGCAGCAGATGATTGCCTTGCTACTAACGGTTTGGTTTTTTCTAACCCCTATTATTTACCCAATTAGTCTGATTCAAAGTGAAACGGTACAGCGTCTTTTTCTGCTAAATCCAATGCACAGCTTTATAAGCGCTTATCGCGAGATTGTCTTGCTTGGTACGGTTAGCCCCGTGCACTTAATGATTATCGTGCCGGTTTCAATTATCAGCTATGTTTTAGGTGGCTGGCTTTTTATGCGAATAAAACATGCCTTTGGCGATGTGCTCTAGAAACCATTCACTAATAACTAATACCTAAATAAATATGTCCAAGCTCCCACGTATAGCCGTTGAGAACCTCAATAAAGAATTTAGAATTTATAAGAGGCCGCAAGATCGTCTAGTCGAATTGATTAGTCGAAAGCCCAAGCATACCCTTTTTAAGGTCTTAACTGATATTTCCTTCGCCGTGGCAGAAGGTAAAAGTTTTGGCATTATTGGCAACAATGGCGCTGGCAAATCTACTCTGCTAAAACTTTTGGTTGGCACGCTTCAGCCTACCAGCGGAACCATAGCTACTCGGGGTCAGGTAGCTGCACTTCTTGAACTTGGGGCCGGCTTTCATCCAGATTTTACCGGGCGTCGAAATATATTCCTCAATGCGGCTCTGCTGGGCGTGTCGGATGAAAATATCGTAGAGATGGAAAACAGCATCATTGAATTTTCAGGCTTAGGTGACTTTATTGACAGGCCTGTTAAAACCTATTCTTCGGGCATGTATGTTCGGCTTGCGTTTTCAATTGCAACGATGGTGCAACCGGACATTCTAGTTATCGATGAAGCACTGTCAGTTGGTGACATGGCTTTTCAGAAAAAATGCGTACAGCGAATGAATCAGTTTCGGGCCGATGAAAAAACTATGGTGTTTTGCAGCCACTCGATGTTTCATATTCAAGAGCTTTGCGACACGGCTATTTGGATTCATGAGGGCTACATTAGAGAAATAGGCGACAGTCATAAAGTTGTGGCCGACTACGAGGACTTTTGCAATAGTTCTAAGTCTTACAATAATATTCGCGAGGACCTCCCTGGTGAAGTAGAAAGTCGAGAACAATCTGCCCCTGAGACTGAAGTTCAGGACTGCAGAATTAATTCTGTGTCGGTACAAACCCTCGATGGCCAGGACGTAACCGAAGTGATCCCGCTCAGTACATTAGTGCTTAACATGGAAGTTGAAGTTCTTGTCAATAACATGGAAGGGCATTTTGGCTTCGCTTTTATGAGATCGGCGGAGGAACCCATTGCGACTTTCCTCACTACAAACTTTGAAGGCATAAACCATGGCCCCTTTCAGAAAGGGGAGATTCTCTCAATCACTTTGGAGGTTGAGAAATTCGCCATACGCATCGGCGAATTTTATGTGCTCGGCGGCATGGCCGACAAAAGCGGTCTACTCTGGTACGAATCTAAATTTAGTAAACTATTATCCATTGCGACGAATAAAGGGGTTGGGGCGATGATTATGAAATCTGCCTGGACCGTTGAGCAAAATTAGCTTCTGCTAAACTCGTCTAATCAAGCTCTCATAAATAAGAGCAGTGTCTGATTATCTAGAGTATTAGTTACGCTATTTAGTCATGCCGTCAGGGATGAAGGATTATTCGTTCACGACGCGTCGCGCCTGATTGCTCACAAACAACACCCCCATCCCTGACTTGAAGTTTTGGAAACCGAAGAAAAAGGGCCTCAACTGATTGCTGACCTAGTGAGCTGAAGCACAAGCATTGGGTTTTCAGTCGCCAGTGTGACTAATTCGCGATGGCGGGCCGGGAAGGAAAAAAAGCGCTAGGAGAAAGGGGTTGAAGAGAAAGGGGGGCTGAGAAAAATGAGAAAAGGGCTCAGAGGCAAATTGCAATTAGACTATTAGCGGTTCGGCAAGTGATTGATGTAACTTTTACTCTGGGCGCGTTTCTTATTAATTTACTCGAAACACTTTTTGCTCCTTCAAGTTCGGCATTTCTGGCAGCCTTGGCGGTCAACGTTTCTCACAGACGCGTATTTCTCTGTTGATCCTCTCTTTAGACCTTCTCTTTAGACCTTCTCTTTAGACCGTCCTTTTAGATCTTCTCTCTAGGCCTTCCTTTTAGACGTTTCCTTTAACCTTTCTCTGCTAGTTTAGCCTCGGCAGTTCTATTGCGTACTCTTCAAGCCTAGCTGGGGCGGTGTCAGGAAGATAGGCGTAGGGATTAACTCGATAAACCTGGGGTAGGGTGTTAAAGCTTCTGACTTCTACTATTTCCATGTAGGCCTGTCGAACTGGGTCGAGTTCTATAAGGCTGGGGTTGTTGGAGTCGTCTGCATTTTCATCAGTCATTAGCTCACTCTCCTGCGCCATTGGGTAGGCGTAAATTGAGTAGACGTTGCTTATATTTGTCGCCGTAAACCAAGCCGATACTTGTTGAAAGGCTTCGAATGGAATTAGCTCGCCAAGCTCGGACTGGTTGCTGATGTCTTCAAGCTCTCGATACCCGATTATGGTTTCGATTAGCTCATCGTCTAAACCTGGCAGCAATTGCAGCGCTTCGCGGGTGGCGAGGTTGAAATTTACGGTGCGCAAATTACCAAATATTGTAAAAGCCGCGTCCAGATTTACCCCTTCGAATAACTCTGCAAAACCTTTGACTTGTAATATCTCTTCAACCGAATCCAGTTCTGGATTGTTTCTCGGCGTGTAGGGCTGGTCTAAGGATTGATAGTATTCTTTTTCCGCGCCGTTCAAGCCTTCAAGGTCGTTAAGGTCAGTCCAGTCGGTCCATGTGTCTACTAGGCTTTGTACCTGCTCTGGGTCGGCCTCGAAGGGGCCACCAAGGCGAGTTTCGATAAGCTGTTGCATGTTGCGCCGCGGGATGCGATTTAGATTTATCTTGCCTGCATGATCGTAGATTCTGACCACGATGTTTTCTGCCTGCGGGTAATTCAACTGCAAGGGCTGGCCATTAAACCGGTAAGCCGGGGTACGCAACTCACCTTCATCTGACTCTTCCAGCTGTTCGCCAGTAGGTCTGGCCATTTTCTCAAGCATTAACTCCATTTCGGCTTGGTTGATAGCCGCCATAAGAGATGGCCATTGCTGTGAAACCTCTTGATTGAAGGCCGCTGTTTTTGCCGACAGCCTCACCTTAGCGGCCATGGCGGTCACCAGTATGGTTAACAGAACTGATGTCCACAGCACAATAATAATGACTGCGCCTTTTTGGGTGAGCTTAACGGTTAGTTTTTTCATAGGCGCTACTGCGTCCCAAAAAGAAAATTGGGACGGATACTTCTATGCTGGTTGTTTTTGATTCTGGCGACTATTTCGATTGGCTGTTTGCGATCTTCATACTCATCCAATGGAATAAGGTTTACATACACCGCCAACGGCAAACCTAACATTTCTTCACCTATCCATTCGTTACGCCACACTTTGCTCTCATCGAGGTCTTCAAACAGATAGGCAAACTTAATGTCATAGCCCTCTAAAATGAGTCTAGGCTCGCTTTGGCTAAGCCGCCGGGTAGGATCATCAGAATAGGCAGGAACAATAGATAGCTGCACCCCTAACTCGCTTGAATAAATCTCCCAAGCAGTTAGGCCAGCGTTTCGCTGGGGAGACACTGTGGATACCCAGCTTAGATAGTCATCTTCGCCAATAAAATAGATTTGCCGGGTCAAGTTTTCTTCGTTGGTAAAACTGTGGGGGAATGCACCGTGAAGCGCTCTGTCGATTTGTAGAATAACCAAGGCTTCGTCAAGACTTTGATCGAGCACATCGGAATTTCTATTCCAGTCCTCGGTCACGATATAAACACCGGTGCTGAGCAACCCTAATATTAGAGAGGTAAGAGCCAAGGACAGCATAACCTCAATTAATGTAAACCCCTTGTGCGAGCGAAAGCGAAGGTAGGATTTGGATAAGGGCCTACTCATTTAGGCAGCTCCATTCGAATCCAGCGGCTGCCTGTTACTCTTTCATCTCGCTCGTCATTGCTGATTTCATAGGACTGTAAACTAAACACACTTGCTTCGGTTTTTCGCAGCGGCTCTTCAAGAAGCTCTCCGGCGCGCGCATCATAGTCATAGTTTTCAAGGATAAGTTCGACATCACTAAATTCATTTTCCAGGAGTGCAAAATTAGTAGCAGCGCGAAGCCTAGCGGCGCGAATTAAGCTCGCCTCAGAAGTCCAAGCAAGACGCTTGGAGCCGGCAACAAGCGAGAGAAGACCGCCCAAGATAAACCCGGTTATTGTGAGTGCTACTATCACTTCTAACAGGGTAAACCCTGCGCTGCTTTTTATTCTAGCGCCGGCCTTTATCTTAGCTGCGGCGGTTATTTTAGCTCCAGCGGTTATTTTAGCTCCAGCGGTGATGTTGGCCCCAGCAGTTATTTTGGCTCGTTCGGTAAAATAAGGTAGAGCGGCTGCTTGGGAATTGAAAGTGGCTCGAGGTTTAGATGCCGCTTGAGATTTAGAAGCTACTTGGGATTTAGAAGCTATTTGAAAGTTAGGGGGTCTCTGCATGGCTCAATTACCCACGCTAGTGGTATCGATGCGACCGGTGAAGGGGTCGATTTGGATTGCGATAGATTCGCCTTCAGATGCATCAGCTAAGGAGATCAGCAAGGTGCCGCCCGTTC
>Ga0208413_1001078_pt1 | contig 18428 bp, 16 predicted proteins | sample AntAceMetag02UKD_FD_184761 | JGI IMG/M metagenome (GOLD analysis project Ga0208413, IMG submission 184761) | Saline lake microbial communities from Ace Lake, Antarctica - Antarctic Ace Lake Metagenome 02UKD (SPAdes) (version 2) | ecosystem: Environmental > Aquatic > Non-marine Saline and... | reverse complement strand
ATCAAGGTTGGGGATGAGCTCTTTGTTTCTAGTAAACCTACCGGCACGCTGGTTGTAGATCATTTGCTGCCAGGCCGCAATTTGTATCTGATCGCCACAGGAACTGGGTTAGCGCCATTTATCAGTATCATCCAAGATCCAGAAGTCTATGAGCGCTACGATAACGTGATCTGTACTCACGGCGTGCGCTACGTATCCGAATTGGCTTACCAAGACTTGATCGAAAACTCACTTCCCAAGAACGAGTTCTTCGGTGAAGAAGTGAGCAAACAGCTGATTTACTACCCAACAGTGACTCGCGAAGATTTTCGCAATCAGGGGCGTCTGACTGATCTGATGACTTCCGGCAAAATTTTTGCAGATATCGGCCTGCCCAAACCTGACCCAGAGCACGATCGCTTCATGATTTGTGGCAGTCCCAGTATGTTAAAAGACACCTGCGATATTATTGACGGCTGGGGTTTTAAAGAGTCTCGCCAAGGCATCAAGGCCCACTACGTTATCGAGCGGGCTTTTGTAGAGTAAAAGCCTAAGCAGAGAGTGAGTCTGGAATGAATCCAGCGTCACAGCGCAGACAGTACCGATTTTAAGATTCGCGCCATTTTCGATAACGCCGTGTTTGTAGCCGCGTTTTTAGCTGGTCACTCAGTGTGGCCAGCAATGGTGAAACACCTATTTTCGGTGGTTTGCCTGAGGCCAACCTTTTTAATTGAGTTTTGGATACCGACATAAGCGCCAAACTCGCCAGTGTTTTTGAAGACCAATTTATTTTCGGCAAATCAACTGAAGAGCTTTGTCCCACCTTCCACAAGTTCGGCAGGTCCGGGTTAAATGCGAGCCCGCGGCCAAGTCCCAAAACTTTTACGCCGAAACCTTGATCATCTTCAGTCAGCGCATTTCTTGCGACTTCAGGGCTTAAGATCCCACCTGTAACCATGATGGGGGTCGATACGACAGAGGATACTTGTCGTGCAAATTCAATAAAATACGCTTCACGTTTAGCTGTGCTTGTGTGAGCAGTTGTGCCGGTCATGGCAGGACTTTCGTAATTGCCTCCCGACATTTCTAAAAGGTCGAGTCCGATTTTCTCTAACTCCATTGCTACCCATTTCGCGTCGTCTAATTCGAAACCGCCTTTCTGAAAATCAGCAGAATTGAGTTTTACGGACAAACAAAAATCTGGTGACACAGCGGCTTTTACAGCCCTCAAAGTTTCCAATAGAAAGCGCGCACGGTTTTCTAACGAGCCTCCCCATTGATCGGTTCTATTGTTAACCAGCGGCGACAAAAATTGACTAATCAGATAGCCATGGGCTGCGTGAATTTGCACACCAGTGAAGCCTGCTTGTTCTGCTAATTGTGCGGTGCGGGTAAAACGCAGTATCAGCGATTCTATTTCCGAATTTGTTAGTGCCCTGGGTTTCGCCAGCAGTTTATCAAAACCGGGAATGTTGACGGCGATATCAGAAGGGCCAACTGCTTGCTCACCCATCGCAGCGTAAACTTGCCTGCCAGGGTGATTGATCTGCATCCAAAAATGCGCCCCCGCTGCTTTACCCGCCTGCGCCCAGATTTCAAATAGACCCAAATGGCTGTCATCTTGCAGTACCACCCCTGCGGGGCCGGTCATGGCATCAGGGACTATCATGACATTGCCCGATATTTGTAAGCCAACGCCACCTTCTGCCCAGCGCCGATAAAGCGTGAATAACTCTTTGCCGGGCAGTTGACCTTCGATTGAGAGGTTTTCTTCCATCGCTGCTTTGCACAATCTATTAGGCAGCACAGCACCATTTGGAAGAGTGAGAGGGCTAAATAAAACGTCTGTGATCATGGTAGTTTTCTATCAAATATTAGTGGGTGACTGTGTTGTATAACTAAGTTGTATAACTAAGTTGTATAACTAAGTTGTATAATCAGCCGCTATGGTTTGGGGTGCTGATTAGTAATGTTAGCTTAACTAACAGCGGGTTTTTCTAAAGTTTCACACTGTTGTCAGTGAGAAACCTGCGGGACTAGTTATTGCTAGACAGTTCAAACGTCATGAGCAACCAGCCATCTTCATCCAGATCACTTTCGCTGCTCTGAGCTAATCGAATTCTTTGAGCTGTAAGTGGCCCATCTTTTAACAAAAAGCTCGACACGGAATTAGCCCGCGCAGTTGCCAAGGCTTCAAGCTCCGAGGCGTCAAGGTCTTCTGAATCGATGAGGCGCTGGCGTAAGTCATTGTTGTAGGCAATGATATCCAGAGCAGGGCTAGTATCACCTGCAGCTTCGGCACTTGCTGTGTGTAGCTGCTGAATCTCCGCTAGAGACGTTGTTGAGTTTAACGCGAGATACAAATTTTCTAAAACACCTCTGCGCCGATTAGTTAACAACCCGTCGGACTCTTCAGTGAGTTCCAATGCCGCCTCGATTCTTTGATTTACGGCGCTAGTCTTGAGTGCGATTGTATCCTGCGTAGCAATAACCGGTGGTATTTCTAAAATGAGCTGCGGTCGAAGTTGAAGTGCTTCTTTAAGTTTGACCAGCACTTCTCTCTCTGGGGCGGCAATGTCACTGCGCCCCGGCAGAAACCGTATGTGCTCCAAGCTGTCTTCGCCTAAGCCAACCAAGTCCCCAAGCAGTCTGAAGGGAGCGCTAACAATGCTAGTTAGAACGTTGCCCATGGCGCGCCGAATAGCCGGACCGAAATTAAACTCAGGGTCGTTTACGTCACCGGTAATGGGAATTTTAAGATCAATCACGCCATTGTCATCTTTAAGCAGAGCCAAAGCTAACTCTAGCGGCAGCTCCATTGCATTAGGGTATTCAATTTTTTCGCCTAATCTAAGGTCACTTAGGACTAACTGGTTATTACCCTGCAGTTGGCCGCTGTTAATGTCGTAGTAAAGATCAAGATCTACGCTGCCTTCAATAACTTCTCGGCCTGCAAACTTAATAATATAGGGCGTCATCGCGGGCATATCAATGTTAGTAAAACTAACCCGAATTTCACTTTGATCAAGGATCGCGAACGGTCTAATAGCACTGTTGATCTGTACTAAACCATATTCGTTAACTTCGCCTTCCAGTTTAATGTCAGTTGGCTCAGTGGTGTTGGTGGCAAATCCCTCGGCACTCCCGGAGAGGTTTGTGGTGTTGGCATTAAAAACGATGGGCAAGCTTTTGTCGGTAAAGTTGGCAGCGCCATTTTCTATTCGCACGCTGCCGACAGTGATCGCAAATGGGGCGGAGCTTGATTCCTTCACCGCTAGCTCTGAGTTACCTTCAACACTTTCGGTCTGAGCTGTTTTAATACTTCGGTCTATGTTGCTTGAGCCATCCTCGTTAATAATTACTCTAGCAAATAAGGACTGAAGTGTGATTTCTGAAATCTCAAACGTATTAGCGGCCATTGAAAAGGACATGGTATCAATAGCCAAGCCATCGAATGACACCAAAGGCTCTCTCAATTGAGAGTCGCTGACATTTAAATTCCGTAAAGATAACTCGCCTCTAAAAGAAAAAGGGTCAGCGTCGCTTGCTAAAAGTTCGGCATCAAGCCTTAGCGTTCCATTTTGTAGGTCGGCAAAACTGAATTCATTTACGTAAGGTTGAAAAACGGTCAGGTCAATATCTGAAACTGAAAGATTGGCACTCATATCAAGTTCGGGAATTGCTTGAAGTTCGCCGTTCAAGGAGATTTGTCCGCCGCTGCTTAAGCTTAAATTTAAATCCATAGGAAAGCGGCTATTAGCCTGCGTGCTGATATTTTCGATGCTGGCGTTAATAGTGCTTGAAAGTGTGAAAACTTGTTCAAGAGATTCGTCTCGAATCACCACAGAAGTGTCTTGAATAATAAAAGTTTCAAGATCGATACCCCACGCAGCTGCAGTGCTAGTGTTGCTGTCAGCAGGTGTTTGCTGTGAAGACAAAGCGGCGGTGAGTGAGTCCACTATTCGAAGCAAGTTTAGCTGTTTGTTCTTGTCCAAAGTGGCCGCTAAATTCAGCGCATCTAATGTTAACGATTCCAGCTCTACAGAATTATCAGGGACAGCTATCATAGTGTTGGCGATGGCTAATGTATTAAGCTCAACAAAAGGCTCTGCTATTGCATTTTCGGTTATGACTAAAGATTTTAGTTGCGCCGATAGACTATCGATAACAATTTTGGGCTCAACGTCCGCAAGATTGGCTGCATAGTCAAATGTGGAGCTTAGACGGCCGCTGTTTATTTGTACTGGAAGGCTGTCTTGAGCGTAGCGAGACACGATATCGGCGGGGAAGTCGCTGACAATGACAGACCCCTTAAATTGTAGTGGGTTGATCCCAAAGCTGCCGTTGGCATTTAGCTGGCTGCCTTGCTCGAAGTCGATGACGATTTTATTGCTACCGCTAGTATCAGGCAGAGTCGAAAGGTCGTTAATTTGTAGCTGCTTGAGTCCCACCGTGGTCTGAAACGGTGTTGCTAAGCTACTGTCGGTTAGGTTGGCATTAAAGTTTGTGATGCTTAAGCTGCGGACTTCTATTGCGGGCAGGTTATTATTCGCTGAGGGCTCTTTATTCGCTGAGGGCTCTCCGCTCGCTGAGGGCTCTCCACTCGCTGAGGGCCCAGACTCGGTGTCATTTAGTCTGTCCTGCGGTGCACTATCGGTCCAGCGCTGGGCGATCACAGTAAGCGTGTTTTCGGTTTGGCTTAGTCTGTCAAAATTCAGCTCCATGCCGTCCAAGGTCATGCCTGAAAACTGCGCCTTTAATAGCAGCAGTCTAGAGGCTTGGAAATTCGCATGAAAATGGGACAGGCTGAGAAAATCGGTTCCATCCAATTCATTTAAAACAACATCGTTAACTTCGAAATAAAAGCTAAATGGGTTTAAATAAATGGACTCTACACTGCTGTTAAGGGCGAGGCGCTCTTGAGTAATACTAAGCAATTGCTTTTCTAGATACCAAGGCAACACCAGGAAACCAGCTAAGCTGTAAAGGGACAAGACGGCAAAGAAGCCGAGAAGTTTACGCCGATGGTTTGCTAACTGTTTGTACAGGGCAGGCATGGTGAATCCGCAAATAATGAAACTTAAGTCTAAGTGTACTGCCTATTCGTTGGGCAATGAAGACCAGCTATCACTCATGATGAGTTTTAGTCTTGTATATCCACGCTTAGGATTGGCTATATCATCTGCTTCTAGCATTTCACATTCGTCGTTGATCATTTGGCTTAGATCAACTGGGTAGGCTTTGCAGTCGTTTGGCCGGTCATGGTAGATGTCGCAGCTGTAGATTTCCTTTGGCTTTCCATTAGCTTCTATTTTTCCTTCGCCTTTTCGCAGCCAAGGACAAATTTCCAGTTGAGCACCTGAACTTGGGTCCATCCAAATATTGCCATTGCTTACATAGCGAGCGATTTCTGGGCGGAATAGTTCCCAGTACTCGATTTCGTCGGCAGTTGCCGACAAGCCGCCGTTGCTGTAGTTGATGCAGCACTTTCCACATTGATTGCAGGGTTTCAATGGCGCGCCTTACTTGGCAAAAAGCTGTGCGTCAATATCATTAAAGGCTTTGAACTCTAGTGCATTACCGGAAGGGTCTGTGAAGAACATTGTTGCTTGCTCGCCGGGTTCCCCTTCAAAACGCACATAGGGCTCGATTAGAAACCCGGTAATAAATCCGCGCACTTTGGCTGATAGGTTTTTCCATTCTTGGATTTGCAGAACTACGCCGAAGTGTGGAACGGGTACGCCGTGACCATCCACGTGATTGGCCATGCTGTTTACCGATCCCTGTTTGCCAATCGTAGGGTTTAGATGTGTTACCAGCTGATGGCCAAACAGATTGAAGTCGATCCATTGCTCGGAGCTTCGCCCCTCGGGCAGGCCCATTTTTGTTCCGTAAAAATCTCTCGCCTCATCAATGTCCCTAACTTGAATAGCAAGATGAAAAGGTGTTAGTTGCATGTTTAGAATCCTATGTATTTAAATCTGATTTTAGGAGGCGGGCAGGCCTTTTTCAAACGTTTTCATATAAGTCGAAAGTTCAACAGTGCCCAGTTTGCTTCTAGTCCAGACGTGTAAGCTTGGCGCATCTAAACAGGAAGTCTGAATCTGTGCCGAGAAAACCCCAATTAAAGCACTAAACCGGGCAGATTTATCGAACATCACTGCGGCGCAGGTTACGCATTTTTCTCTTATCGTGGCGCTGCCACTTGCAGCTTTAAAGTGATAGCTAGTGGCGCTGCCACTGGGCTGTAAAGACTCATCCATAAAAAAGTAATGGTAGACGTAGGGGGTCCAGTAGCTTGTCTGTAGTCATGACAGTGGTAATAAAGACGCACCACAGGCGCCGCAGTACATTTAACTCGCACATTCCGCATTGGCAGCTGCCGATATAACTATGTGTCATAGGTTGCTCCCTAATTGGGCTAGGGCAAAAAAGGCCTTAGCGAATTAGCTATATTTCACCGACTTATGGCGCTGGAAAAACATTCTACCGTGAAAGACCAGCGTGATCACTTTTAGCCCCAGCCAAAGTAACAGGGCAGGGAAGATGAGAGTTTGCAGCACAAAAACAACAATCAAATCTATTATTTGTTCGCTGGCATTGGATAAGCGTTGTTCATACTCGGCCAGTCTTGCATCGACATTGATTCGCTGTGCTGTTCGATCATATAAGCGACCAATCTGATCCAGTATGCCGCCTTCTGTTTGTTCTGGTAGCGGGTCAGCCTCTGCGTCTTGCAGAGCCTTAACGTCTTCTCTGGTTTGTTCTAGCTTTGTATACGACTCAGTATATTGCTGATCCAAATAATTTTGGTACACAATATCGTTGAGCAGCACTGTTGTAGGGATTAGAAATCTAAGCATAATTAATAACAGAGAAACCCGCAGCAGAACTGCTCCCCATCTATCCGTTAAAAGACGGGCTCGCCATAGAGCCGCGAGCTGGATGCTTAAAGCAACCGCTACAGCAATTTGAATTAAGGCAGTAGCGCCAATGCCTACTAATATTTTCTGCGCCCCTAAGGAGGTGCTGGCAATCAATACAATGAGCGGAAAGCGTTCAACCAAATCGTTGACCGGGTCGAACATTTCTCCAGGTGTTAGAATTACGCCAACACCAGCGGGTTCGATGGCAATCTCGGTTCCCTGAATGACAGAGACAACAGCATTGATTCCTCAGACTACTGCGTAAGTAATTAATGCCCTCTCGAAAGCATCGTTAATAGGCGCTTCGGCTCTTCTGTCTAGCGTTGCCGTAAAGTTAATAGCGGCGACTGCCAACAGTAGAGCGGTCACAGCGATTTGAAAAATTCTATTGCGGCTGGCGACTGGCATAGATGTTTACTCCAACGTGATTGCGTATGCCCCTTGCCAGTTGTTTGTTAGGGGCGGTACAAATGAGTTGATCTAGAGCATTCCCTGACCGCCGGGCTGAGGTTCGAATCGCTCCCCAAACCCGACGATCAAGGGGCGACCTTTGCTGATAGCATCAATCACAGAGGGCAAGGTCAGTAATGCAGCGTGCTTGCTGCTATCTTCCCACACTTCAGTGACCCAAAGGCTGTTATCTTCAGTGTTGTGTTTTGCCTCTATGTAACTCAGGCAGCCGAACATGTTGGCTATACCTGCAATGAGAATTTCTGCAAGCTCATCTGCCTTACCCTCGACTGCTCGCATTTTGCCAATCAGTGCGTACATAGTTTCTGTCCTGTTTTGTGCGAGGCTGGCTGAGCTTTTTTAGCTAAATATAGTCTAGCTAGGTACAGTCTAGGTAAATACAGTCTAGGTAAATTAGGTCTAGCCAAAGTAAGGCTGGCTAGGCCAAAAACGGCGGTGCCATAGCCTATCGTACTTTACGAACAAGGGTCTGCTAATGCTCATTGTGATTCCATGTGGTCTTTAAAGCTTACCTATATAAATCCCATACGGTGTTATCCATCGTTTCAAAAAGTTCAGCTGATGGAATGTTTTCCTGAACCAAGTTTAGAACGCAGTAGTTCTCGTCAAGAATGATCTCATAGAAAATCTACACTGCGTTCTCTGGTGTTCGGTCCGTGCCGTGATTATCGCCCCGATATGAATAAGCCAATACGAATACTTTTACTGTGATGGTCGATCCAAAATTTTTATAGTGCCAAAATCGGTGAACGGTAAGCGAGCAAATTCACCATTTTAATGCAGGTAACTAACTGCCTACCTTCCAATCAGAAACGACGCAGCTACGCGGATAGTGTTTCATAATGGTATCTCAGCGGGTAAGCGCATCAAAGATAGACCCTTGGCTCGCCTTGATGGAGACTGGCCTATAGATTCTAAAGTTGCACACAAAAATATCACGGCCTAGAGTGTTTTTGTGCGGCGCGGTTTGAAAATAAGAGATTGTTTTACTGTTGGCTATTCATGTTCAATTATCGAAAACACTACAGTATCTCGATGGGCACCGCTGGCATCAATTTGGCGATTACGTAATACACCGTCTTGCTTTGCCCCAAGACGCGAAATAGCAGCTCTAGAGGGGTGCTTATGCCAATGGGTACGAAATTCCACGCAAACCGAATTGAGCGTTTCAAATGCATGGCTCAGCAGTAATAATTTACACTCAGTATTGATGCCGGACTTCCGGACACTGCTTTTGTGCCAAGTATTGCCTATTTCCAGGCGCCTGTGTTTTGCTCCGCATTTAGATAACGAGAAGAGCCTATCAGTTTTTGACTTGAATTCTCGATAACAACGAAAGGCAAAGAAGTGTCTGCAGCGTAACCGGCAAGTGCGGCATCAATGTAGGCATCTATTGTCTCTTCACCTGGTACGGTTGTATACCAAAGTTCCCACAGCTTGCCATCGCTGGCGGCTTCCACGATGGCATCTCGGTGTGTCTTGCGCATTGGGTTCAGGGTGACTAAATCATGTTTGAGTTCTGTTTCAGACAGCCATCTTTGCATGGTGTGAATTTAAGCCTCAGTAGTTTCAATGAATGGGCATAATAGCACCGCTGGGCTAATCCTAAAGTCCAAATTACTTATTGGTAGGGGATCATGCCGTTAATAGTGACGAGGTCGCTGGCTATGCCGTAGGCTTCGCTGCAAAAATTGGGCTCAGTTTTGTGATAATAAAATTGCCCTGGCTAGCTGTTTTCAGGCATAGTTCAGACATGCTAACTGTTTCAATTTCAAACAGGCTGTTTTCTTGAAGGTCAACAGGGTAGTTAGTTGCAAATAGTCGATCGCCTTGCGCTGACCAAATTAACTTGCCTGCCGAAACGCTAACCGGCTTGTTACGTATTTCATTGGCAGCCGCGGTCTCCTGAAGACTAGATGTCCATTCTCCTTGCGGCCAGTCGTAGTTGATAGGTTCTGGAGAGCATGTGAGAATGGCAGCACTTAGAAGAGCCAGCGCTGTTAACCGCAAAAATTATTGATTGATTATAGATTCGATTCGTTTGTAAGTTTCACTAACCTGCTGGACTTTGCCTATCCGTCTTCGGCATGCCCACGATTAGAGGCGGGCTCGCTGACAAAGCGCTGGCGTGATCGAAGTAAAAAGATAGCGAGGGCGACAAAAGGAAGGGCAACCAATAGTCCACTTGTTACTCCTGAGCCTTGTACACTATTGGTGCTCCAGATCAGCATGCCCAATGCAATTTGAAGCACATAAAGAGCGGCGCCAGGATGCATCCATGCTCTCATTTTCCAAAACCCCCAAGTGCCAGCGCCATAGACGCACCAATGGAGCACGGCGCCAACCTTGGCCGACCACCCCGTGAACATAAACCCAAACCATACTTCTTGGTCTTGGCTCAGTGGCTTTATGAAAATATCCCAAGGCACATACAAGAACGTCATGAAAGCACAGAACACCAACAAGCCATTCATCCACCAAGGCCTGAGTTTTAGTTGGACACGGATAATGGATAGCATTAACAATTAACCCTTGCTCGGTGACGAGCTAATAACCAAGTGAGCGAGTACAAGAGACCGCCGCTAGCGTCAGCCTTATGATTTTAAGAGGACAATTTAACGCCAACGGCTGACTGATTGAACTGGCGGCCCGAGCCGTCAGTCTGATCCAAACTCCGAGTTATAATCGGCGATGGATGCCTTTATTACTATTTTCGCATGATCATAACCATAAGCGGGACCAATAGAGACTTTGTTCTCTTCTCCGGGAATTAGCTTATAGGTCATAAAGTAATGCCGCATTCTCTCAATCAGGGCTGGCGGCAAGTCAGCAATGTCATCAACTGATGACCACAAAGGGTCATTTTCAAGCACAGCAATAATCTTATCGTCGGCTTCACCGCCATCTAACATCGGAAACCCCCCTACGACGCGGGCATTCAGGAGAATCTCAGTCTTTGAAATGGGGCGCTCGCTGATAACGCAAATATCTAATGGGTCGCCATCGCCCCGAGCGGCTTCTGGCATCAAGGCACCAACGCGTTCACCGCAGTAAGTTTTGGGAATAAAGCCATACAAAGTAGGGTGCTGAGACGATGATCTGTGCGGCCGGTCTACCCGAAGGTAGCCTGTGGTTTTGTCCACTTCATATTTGACCAAATCGAAAGGGCAGATTTCGATGAATGCATGAACTACTCTGGGGACTTCTGGGCCAACTTCCAGTCCATGCCAAGGATGAGGTCGCCAACGGTAAAAAGGATCGGGAAATGATTTCACTGGTTTGTATTCCTTAAGCTTAGGCTTGTATCTATAGAGTATGGCTTCGCGAGTACCGCGATGAACCATATTAAGTTTTAACAGAGTTTGTGTTGCTAGTCTCGGATTATATCTTATACCCTAGAGGCTACCCCGTTTAAGAGACTAATTAGGCATTAAGGATCTGTGAAATGAAGAATCTAGTATTTTCAGCCTTGCTTTTATTAAGTGTAATTGGCAGCTGCGCTATCACTGCACAAGAGAAGCATCTAGAGCACGATGCTGTGATGGTTGTAGTAAATCAATTTTTTGAAGCTCTCAACACCGACAACCAGGCCCTAATGGCAAGTATTAGCATTGATGGCTCGCATAATTACAGTATTAGAGAAAAGGCTGACCGTACTTTCGAGCTTCGCTCTCGGCAGCAAGATAACTCCGAGACGAGTTCTAATGCGACTCAATATACCGAACGTTACTGGGATGAGATCGTGCTCGTTAATGAGTTGATGGCGGTGTTCTGGGCGCCTTATGACTTCTATGTTGATGGAGAATTCTCGCACTGCGGCGTCGATGTTTTCGATCTCATTAAATTGGATGGGCAGTGGAAACTGGCGAACTCTATGTACACGGTAATTAGGAGTGGCTGCCCAAAATCGCCTCTTGGCGAGCTCTAACACCACCCGATAACTATCTACCGATTCTTTCATTCATATGCGCTAACCGTTAGCCGCTAGTTGTGATTGCTATAAAATTTGATCAGTGCTGGCTAGAAAATTGAGCTTTGTTGTTTCGAAGTGGAGTGTGATGTGGCTATAGAGGGTGTGCCGTGCTTAAGTTATTCTTGAGATTGCTGGTTGTTCTGTAGCTGATTGATTCCAATAATCAGGCCGGTGAACCCGACTATCACGCGAATAAAATATATTAGCGATGAGTACCAATACCAGTTGTGAAAGCGGCTGATATCGGTCACTGGGCTTATAGCGAGTGCGATAGAGTTTAATGCCAAACTCAACCCGGCAAGCTTGAGCTGACCAAAAACAGCAAGTACGCCTGCAATACACAGCAGTAGCAGGATAAGTACTATCCCTGGAGGAAAGCCTACTGGTGCAGAAGCTATAGCGAATACTGATAGCAACAACATCAGAGACCTCAGTATTATAGAAATCATTCTTTGCCCCAATTTGATTATTTCGTAATAACAAAGCCGCCGAAAGCCGGCGCTAAATTATTATGATCTTAAAATATAAATTGCTGCTGGTTTTGGCAGCCTGCAAGACATACCGATGCCATTAATTGCCCTGATAGGTATTTCTTCTAGGTCAATGTTCTCCAAACAAAAGACGTTAATCCCGTAGCAATCTGGGGCGCTTCTTTTTCTGTGAAAAGGGTAGATACCGTAGTGACTGCAAAAGTAGTGCTTTGCGGTATTGGTATTAAACTGATAAAGAGAAAGTGATTTTTCGCCTTGAAGTAAGCTGACCTCGTCCTCGTCCTCGTTAACTTTAACCATGAGAGCATTTTTTCTTACGCAGATGGAGCAATCGCAGGTCGTTAATTCTTCGAAGCTAGAGCGAATTTCAAATTTTATTGAACTACAGTGGCAGCTACCGCTGAAGTTTCTCTTCTCTTCTCTTCTCTTCTCTTCTCTTCTCTTAGATGTTCATTTTTTAGTCTAAGCAGAAAAACAATAAGGTAATTAAAAATTCCAAATTAGTCCAGCGGATAGATATTCTAAATTGCCGTCAGAACGAGCGAAGAAACTGCCTGCGGGTATGGCACCCAAATTCATTTCAGTTCCCTCGAAGGCGAGCCTAATTCGCCATTGACTCGATAAACTATAATCTAAGGCGAGGCCGACTAGTAGATTATCTTCATTGAGTGAACCGTTATAGAAAGGATTGGAGCTATCAATATCTGTGTCGAGCCTAGCCCAGCCAATCTTGCCAACTAAATTGAATCGGTTGGTAAGCGGATACTTGATTAGTGCTGACAGCGAGACGCTAGCGGGATCTGGTGAGGTTTGGCCTGAAATGCGTGAATCGAATTCTTGATAGTCGGTGTACGCCAGCTCTATTCCAAAATACCGACCAAGGTCCATTCCAAGTTGGGCGCTCCACGCAGTATTGCTGTCCTCAAACTGGCTGCCTTCAAAATTAGTGCTGCCCGCGCTTATGCCAGCATAAAAATCTTGAGCAGTTGCCTGGCTAGAAGAAAATGAGGCTGAAATGAACGTCGAAATAGGAATCACCCAAACCGTCGACATTAACTTTTTCATTTGAATGCTCTCAACTTCGAATATTTTGTGGTGTTAAAGTGAGATGCGCCGCAATCTAAGCGCAGCGCAGTGCTATACCAGCAGTCTAAATCAACAATAGAACTTGAGCTTGCCTAATCTAGTAGAAGAGCTCAGTTAATACAACTCAGTTAAAACGAAAGCAACGGCCAAAATCATGAGAACCGCAAAGATAACACGCAATATTCGAGCCTCGCACGGTTTACTGAAAAACGGGCTTATCGCACTGCCAAACCAAAGCCAGATAACATCAACAAAGGTGGCCACAAGAATGCACACCAATCCGGTGAAAAAGTAGCTGGTGGCTGCATTGTCCAAAGGAAGTAAAAAGCCCGAGAAGATCGCAAAAAATGCAGCATAGGCTTTAACGTTCAGGAGGTTAAGTATGAAACCATCTCGGAATTTAGGGGCTTGCGCAGCGTTACTGCTGGTTTGGTCAATGACCGGTGAGGTGGCAATCTTGATCGCTATATAGATTATGTATAAAGCGCCAATTACTTGCATGATGATTTTCAATTGGCCAAACTTTGCGAGAAAGGAAGCAATGCCAATGGCAGCGCCAGCGATCGCGACGCACAGGCCAACTAAAATGCCCGCAAGAAACGCAGAGCCTCGCCTAAATCCAACGGTAGCCCCGGTTGCCGCCAATGCCAAGGTGGCCGGCCCTGGGCTACCTAGAAGAAGTGCGGTGGTTACAATTAAGCTGATTAACGATTCACCCACAAGTGCTTAATCCTCTATACGGCCTGATCGAAGTTGATGGTTACATTTAGTTAATTGAGAACCGACAGATCGCCTTACTCGATTTGGTGTTTTGAGTTCAGGGGTAACATGATCAATTCATCGCTTGTCTGAATTTATGGTTACGGGGCTGTATCTGAGCTGTAGAATTTTCATAAGCTAGCTCTTCCGAGCCTATTTCCTGCTTATCTACTTTCCTAATAGGCTAATTTTCTATTGAGCTAGAGGTTTAAATCTTACCAATAAAACAATAACCAAAGGCCAAAATACGGTGTTGGTCAAGTCGCGCATGCGATACCCCCAATACATAGCATCCATGGTTATGTAGTTTCCGTATAAATCCATAACGTCCATACCAGCGGCTACGACAAAAACAGGTACTAGGGCAGTCGACTCAACTCTACCCTTACGTAAAAGCGCCACTGCCCAGAAAAAAATAAGCAGGCCTACGTAGCTATGTACAGCATCTCTGGATAGGCCGGTGAGCTCTGATACTTGCAGTTTATGCTGATACATATTCAAATGTGTTGTCCAGCAGCTACAGTCACTCGTATTAGGGCTCAGGCCTGTTCTATTTTTATTGTGTAGTCGTACCAGTCGACGATTTTTCCGTCTCGGATAAAGAATACTCCGACGCCGCGCCAGGTCTTGAGTGCAAAATCTGAAAAATAATCAATCCTCTCGTTGATCACCATCGGCCCTCGGGCAAACGTATCTAGCACCTCAAAGCGGTCGACGTTGTTAATGATGGTCTGGATGCGTTCTGATACTGCGTCGCGGCCATCGGCCAATTCGGTCGTCTCTGTCATTCGGTACGCACCGTCATCAGCAAAAAACGCCATAATTTTATCGAGGTCATGACTGGGCCACGCCGCGCAGAAGTCGTTTACGAGTTGAACATTGGCCTGCTCATCGGTAGTTAACATAGCTGCACTCGCCGAGCGAGCAATGCCGGCAATCGCGATAGCTCCAGCTCCTGCGGCTAAAAAACTTCGGCGATTAATTTCTGGTCCTTTGGTTGTCATGCTTTAATCCTCTTATTTTTTGTATTGTTAACTTCTCTGAAGGCAGCGCTCTGCTAGCAAGCCACCGTTACAAAAGACTTTCGTAATCCAAACGCGTAGCGCTTCTTTGTTAATATCATCGTTATGCCCCTAGTTCGAATTGATCATCAAATACTTGGCCTGCCCGCGGGTCGAGTTTGAGAGGTTGAAGGCTTTGTTATTCACTTTTCTCTTTTCGTGGAAATATCGTATACCACAGCGGCCAACCTGCGAGCCAGATGGCCAGAAGCCAAAATAAATGAGAATACCACTGGGCTAAGGCTTCAGTATTTTTAGGGTTATCTATATAAAATATTGCGATGGATAGTAGGGTCGCGGCAATAGCACAAGCTAACAGCGCTTTTAACCACTGCAGCCACTCATATTTAGCGTAAGGCCAGCCGTAAGCGTTGATTTCTGGATCTGTGCCAGAATAGGATTTGTAAGAAACATAACTGTCCGCCCACGCAATAATGCTGTGCCCGTAAACCACCGTAAAACCCAAATAGACAGCAGCTAAGCCATGGGAAAATTCTGCTGGTTTACCGCTATTCAGATCTACCATGGTGGCTACTAAAAGCGCTATGTCTAAAAGCGGTACACACAGTAATATCCATTTACTTAGGGTGTTTAATTTCAATACGAATCTAACGAATAGGCCCAAGGCGAGAATCGCCCAAAAGCCAATTTCACAAGCGATAATGAACCAAATCAACATTTTCTAAAGTTCATCGCGGCGACCTAGAGCTGTCACCACTGCGCCGAACCCGATCAGGGCAATGGCAATACTAGCGATGCCTATCAAAAACTCTTCAGTGATGCTCATAACCTTCATTCTTTCTTAACGACTCTATTATTTAGCTTCAGTTTCTTTCTACGGTTGATTTAGAGCAGAGCCGATGTTTCAGAACGCATAGTATTTAAATGTTAAGCCCGCCTTATATTTTTCTAAGTTTATGCTCAAGCTTTTTTAAATGATAGGAAAATATCCAATGAACACAGTGGGCGTTAGGCTGGACAGTAAAGGACCTGAAAAAATCTCCGAGCCGCATAGGTGTGTAATCAGTTATTCATGGTTTGGGCGGGTGCTATCAAGCTGCCATCGAACTGCTATATAGCTGCTCGAGATACTACACAGCTGGGATACAGATGCGACGCAGGCGCTAACACCCGATAGGGACGGGATAGTTTTTTTGCCAAAAAAAACCCGATCACCTTGCGGAGACCGGGTTTTTGTTTTCTCTTTCTATCTATTGTTTAGGTGTCAAAGATCGCCACTAAACAGCCTTTTGAATCCGGGATATCTTCGATGTTAACCGTGCCGCCGGCAAGTACTGTGGTTAGTGCATCTTTCAAAAAATGTTCATTGGCATGGTTGCGCTGAGTTTCATAACCGAGCTGATCGTTGATTGGTCCACGATACATCACTTCTTTAGTGCGCGGATTAATAACAAAGACTTCAGCGGTTCGCTCAACTCCTAAGGCTTTGGCAAGTTGCTGGCCTTCGTCTTTAAGCACTGGGAAATCAATGCCAAATTCATCTGCTTCGCGTGCGATGCGCTTAGGGCTATCTTGAATGTTTGAGTTAAACATTAAAAAGCTAACTTCTTTATCTTGGAAATCGTCGCGAACGTCACGGTAGCTGGGCAACGCGATCCTGGCAATAGGGCAGCCAACACCTTGCACGTATAACACGATAAATGCATCGTCTTTGTACTGGTCCAGCGTATGGGTCACGCCGGCTTGGTCGGTTAGGGCGAAATCGGGTGCAGAACGCAGCCAATCGTCTTCAGCGAAGGCTGAGGCGGCAATTCCCATAGCTACGATTCCTGTCGCTACGAAAGACGTAAGTGATTTGCTCAACAATTTCATTTTAACTGCTCCTGTCTGATTCTTTGCGTTGACCACTGAATGTAATCAAAGCCCATACCTTTAATATTAAGGCTTCTGCGCTGTAATTCAATGCTAGTCGCTGCGGCACAGAGTCGCAGGCGACTGTTTGTAGGTCTATGTCTTAGGTCTATGTCTTAGGTCTATGTCTTAGGTCTATGTCCTAGGTCTATGTCCTAGCTCTAGGTCCTAGGTCTAGGTCCTAGGTCTAGGTCCTAGGTCTGGGTTTATAGATCAATAGGTCTGGACCAATTAGTCCAAGACGTACCCCCGAAACCGTTAGTACAAGTCTAGAGCTTCATTATCTGATCAAGTTGACTCAGATCAATCTAAAGCGGTTAACAGTACTTATGCTCTTAATGGTAGCAAGTAAGTTTCGGCTATCCCACTCGAGGTGCATTAAAATCACAGAAAGTTGCAGTCTACCGAGCTCGCTGTTTATGGCTTTCTTTAAGCTTTTTTACACTATTTCTGGAGGATAAATAATCATATAAATCAGTGGGTTGTATTTTATTGGTGCGTTCAAGGATCAGTTACTAATTATTGTGATGAGTGAAATTGGAATTTCGTTAGGGTGAGTAGGCGATTAGTCTCGTAATATTGAGTCCAAACAGTCTATTTCAGCAAATTTTGACGGTTATTTGAGTCGCATATCCTGATTAGCTGCGCACCATGACATCTATGGTCTGCCTATTCTCAGGAATTGTTAAGGAGGTTGGGGGCTAAATCAGCCACGCCTGCCAACATAACTCTTTATTAGGCTGTCAAAAGCTTGAATTACCGCCGACGTCGATATCGAATCAGCGTATAGTAGCCCGACTCCGTTGTTGCCAGGTCACTTGATCAAGTGATGGTGGCCGTCGTACAAGTTCTCAGGATTTTTATGCTAGCTAGGATAACCGCTCTCTATATCGAACTGGTCTTTCGTAGACCGCTATTAGTCATTGCCTTGGTCCTAATTACGGCTGCTGGCTTCGGCTATTACGCGCAATACTTTCGCCTTGACGCTTCTGCTGATTCTTTGATGTTGGAAGGGGACAAGGATCTCGAATATTCCCGCGAAATAAATGCTATTTACGGTACCAGCGAATCGGTGATTATTGCCTACACTCCTCTGAACGCTCCGTTATTCTCCCGCCCAACATTAGAGAGAATGGAAAGCTTGCGCCAAGAATTGCTGAAAATTGATCGAGTCAGCGGCGTCGATAGCATTCTCAATGTGCCTATTTTTCTTGATACGCCACTAACCGGCATTTCTGAAGATTACCTTACTCTCAATGATGCCGAGGTGGATCTCGACGTCGCTCGGGAAGAGCTGGTCACCAGTCCGATATTTCGAGAGGCGGTGGTGAGCCCAGACGGAGAAACCGCGGGCATGCTTGTCAGCTTTGAAATTGATCAAAGAGCTCGAGATCTGGTTGATCAGCGAACTGCACTGCGTAAAAAAGAAGCTACTGGCACTATTACTAGCACTGAATCACGACTGCTAGCTGAGGTAGAAGTAGAGTACTCCCAATATACGATTACTACCTCCGAGCGACAAACCGAGGCTATTGCGCAGATTCGCAGCATTTTAGAAAACTACCGTGGTGATGCGCAGATCTTCCTCGGTGGGGCTCCCATGATCGCTGACGATTTGGTCACCTTTGTGCGAGACGACCTCAGCTCTTTTAGCTTTGGTGTTTTGGGTTTTATTATTTTTGCCTTGGGTCTCATTTTTAGAAAAGTACGATGGGTAGTATTGCCCTTGGTCTGTTGTGCGGTAGCTGGCACTGTGATGGTCGGGGTTTTGGGTTTGATGGATTGGCGCGTGACGGTGGTTTCTTCCAAT
>Ga0208413_1001076_pt1 | contig 18456 bp, 19 predicted proteins | sample AntAceMetag02UKD_FD_184761 | JGI IMG/M metagenome (GOLD analysis project Ga0208413, IMG submission 184761) | Saline lake microbial communities from Ace Lake, Antarctica - Antarctic Ace Lake Metagenome 02UKD (SPAdes) (version 2) | ecosystem: Environmental > Aquatic > Non-marine Saline and... | reverse complement strand
TGGTTCATCAAACAAAACATCGGCCGACTCATCTGGAACGATTTCGGGCTTTGCCGACGCCGACGGGCAGTTTCTACCTCTTGTGTGCACTCTCAATGCAGCTCGAGTGATTGAATGGGGGGCGTCACTTTTAGGAGTCACTCTTGCCGAGTTTGGCGAATTGGCGCTCAAGGCTCAAAAGCACTCAGGAGGCATGCGGGTAATCCCCTATCTCGAGGGTGAGCGAACCCCGAATATGCCGAATGCGACGGCTAGCGTTGAGGGGATAACTATTTCTAATGGCACTCGAGAAAACTTCGCGAGAGCGTGCATCGAAGGCATGTTAGGAGGGCTGGCTCACGGAACTTCAGTAATTGTTGATGCCGGTCACCTAATCGAGAGCATTTCTTTTGTAGGTGGAGCGGCAGCCAACAAAGCGGTGTAAAAGATTGCAGCCGAGATTTTTAACTTCAAAATTAACTTCCCCAAACCTCAAGAGTATGTTGCCCTCGGAGCAGCAAAGCAGGCAGCGAACCTAATTAGACCCTGACTCCCAAAGTTTTCAGGTATTCACTATTGAACTTCCCAGTCGGGTCGATTGAGTCGAAGACAACTCGAACTTCGGACAACTTTTCGTGCCTAAGGGCGAGCTGCCTCTCATCGAAGTAGTGGGCCCTTCTGCGAGGCGGAATTGGAGCAAAGGGAGCAAGAGCTCGTTCGACCAGATCTACAGCCTTGGATACTAATTGCATTTCATTTTTCCACGCGAAGTGCAGTGCAATTTTGTCATCCCGATTCTGGAAAAGCCCATTGAGCCATGGACCCACGATTCCATTCTGTTGAGTCAGATTTCCAGCACACCCGGGGCTAACTCCACAAGCTACCTACCCTCGTTGCTTCTTCCACATAGAGTTTTGGGGTTGAGAATAATTAAGCACACTCTTCGCCCACAGTTGTTCTATGTGGGCGTCACCCCAATTAGTAATAATGTTCAAACTGTAACCGGCAGAGGTGCCGAGCATGGGTCTTCATAGAAATTCTCCCGAGGAATCTAAAGATAAACATCTTGGCGAATTTGGTAAATAGAACCGACGCCAATAAGGACGCTAGCCCAGAGTCCACAAGAACCCAGGCACAGTCGGCAGGCGTTGAAGTTTTCGTCGGGAGGCGTACCGGCAAGCTGCCCGTTTGCATCGATGAAGCTGAACGCTTTGAGCGAACTCGAGAGTATTTGGTTCGCATATCCTGACCCGTGAGTTCCAGTTGCGTAGACCCCGGCGACAGAATTGTGCGGTAATGAACCAATGTTTTCCAGTGCGAGGCCGTTGTCCTCATGAAATTGGACAAGTTCACCAAAACGGTTGGACGCAGATACCGTGACCGACGAGTCCGCAAAAACTAGTTCGGGCTCAAAAGATATCCCCTGCTGCACTGAACAGCAACCCAACTACTACACAGAAAATGAGTGAATAGTGCCTATTTGTCTGATTCGGTTCTCTTGGAACTCATCGACCAAGGCCTTCAGGTTTTTGGGGCCAGAATCAACGGTCGCCATATGCCACGTTTTCGCCCCAAGTCTTCAGGCACTTTGCCCTTAACTGTTTTTGTCAATATCTCTAATCGCAGAATTTCCGTTTGCCCAATAAAATCATGGTGCTGCGCATCAAGCACGAAATGATGCCTCGACTCTGTGGATTTCAAATCTGCAGTTGACGACGTCTGGGGAACTTTCCGAAAGCTGTTCAAATCTGAGATAAACTTATAGTTGTCTGATATTATGAGAAAGTCAGAGCCAACGATGAAAGCAACCCTCCATGATGTCGCGCGTCTAGCCGCAGTGTCGATAAAAACTGTTTCAAATGTGATCCATAATCACCCAAATGTCACTGAAATAACCCGCGCCAAGGTTCTAGTCGCTATCGAAACCCTCTCTTACTCTGCAAATTTATCTGCCAGGAGCCTGCGCACTGGCAGGACGAATATTATATCGCTAGTAATTCCTCAGCTGCGAAATAGCTACTTCACTGAACTCGCTGATGCAATGATAATTTCCGCCGAAAAGTACGGCTTGGCCGTTTTGATTGAACAGACGAGTGGCGACAGAGACAAAGAACTCACGATTTTGAAAAATGCCACGCGAAAATTTACGGACGGCGTCATTTACCACCCTGAAGGTCTGAGCCAAGGGGATGCCGAACTTACGAATGTTGACTATCCCTTAGTTTTAATTGGAGAAAATATTTTTAACGGCCCAAAAGACCACGTGACGATGAAAAATTCCGAGGCTGCCCAAGCCGCTACGCAATACCTACTTAGCCTCGGGCACACACGCATAGCTCTAATTGGTGCTCATAAGAATGAGGCCAGCGGAACCGCCAGATTAAGGCTCCGGGGTTACAGAAGTGCGATCGAGGCGGCGGGCATCAAATACGACGAAGACCTCATCGGATACACGACGCCATGGTTCAGGTCCAACGGATCTGATGTAATGAATGAACTTCTGAATCGGAACAAGGATTTTTCTGCGGTTTTTGCCCTAAACGACCTTCTCGCATTCGGGGCGATGAGAGCACTGCAAGAAAAGGGGATTTCTATTCCTGGAGAAATTTCTGTAATGGGTTTTGACAACGTAGACGAGGACGCTTACTCCCTCCCAAGCATGACTTCTATGGAGCCAGGGAAAAAAGAAATTGCAGAGATGTGCGTGAAAACTCTAGTTGAAAGAATCAGCATGGGCGATGACACTCAGATGCCTGGTCGTGAAATCGAAGTGGGCTTTCAAATCGTGAAACGCGAATCCACCGCTCGCAAAATGTAACCAAATCTTTATCAAATTTTATGGACTTCAAGCTAAATGGCGTCTATTCTCTAATTTACAACGTTAGAAGTAAACGTTGTAAAGCTGATCAAGGGTTTGAATTTCACCTCAACATTTGAGTTGCTAGAGATCCCGAGGTCCCATCTGCTGGCTACAGAAGTTGAAAACACATCGACGTAATTTCAATGAAAGGTATTCAAAGTGAAGAAGAATTTTATAGCTGGAATTTCCGCTTTAGCTGTTGTGGGTTTGCTCAGCGCTTGCGCGGCGAATGGAACGACAGACACTGGTGCTGGCGGCGAATCCCAGGATACTTCAGGTGGCAGCACGAACGCTGACTCGTCTGCTTGTACCAATGAGATCAAGAAAGAAGGCGTTCCGCTCGTTACTGTTTGGGCTTGGTACCCAAACATGGCTTTGGTGGTAGACAACTTTAACAACACTTCAGAGGATGTCCAGGCTTGCTGGAACAATGTTGGTGCTGGAAATGATGAGTACGTAAAATTCCAGACAGCAATCGCTGCGGGCACTGGTGCCCCAGACGTGGTTATGCTTGAATCTGACCGAATCCCTAACTACCAAATTCAGGGCGCTCTTCTAGATATCACTGATTACGTGGATGCATCAATACTCGGTAACTTTAGCGCTGGTGCGTGGAAAGACGTTTCAGTCGGAGCCGGAATCTACGGAGCACCAATTGACGGTGGCCCGATGGGTATGATCTACCGCACCGATGTCTTTGAAACCTACGACATCACTCCACCGACCACTTGGGCTGAGTATGAAACGGCCGCTGAGAAGGTCAAAGCAGGGGGGGGGCCACTTTTCGGCAGCTTTCCAGCTAACCAACCAGCATCCATAATGGCTCTGCAAATTCAGAATGGCGCAACTCCATTCGCCTATGACCCAACTAACCCCGGCGAAATAGCTATCTCCCTCAATGATTCAGCCTCCAAGGAAGTACTTGAGTACTGGACTCGACTAATGGAAAAAGGCCTTGTCGGAACTGAGAACGCGTTAGAAGCTCAGTTCATCGCAGGCCTGGTAAATGGTGATTACGCAACATGGCCATCTGCCGCTTGGGCTCCAGGTTACATGGCAGGCCAGGGTGTTGCTAGCGGAGACAGTGAAGGACTGTGGGCTACTGCTCCGATCCCACAGTGGGACCCTAACAACCCTGTCGCGATTAACTGGGGAGGTTCGGCACTTTCAGTTAGTGCACAGTCCGCTCAGCCTGAGCTGGCCGCTAAGGTTGCTCTGGGACTCTACGCAGATGATGCGTCTTTGACTAACGGCTGGGAAGAGCAGATTATATTCCCGTTGAACCAGAAGGTGCTCGGAAATTCGGACTTCATCAACTACGAGGTCCCGTTCTTTGGCGGACAGCAATCCAATAAAGAGGTCTATGTCCCTGCTGCGAACGCATACCAGGGCTTCACCTACAGCCCATTTGCTCAGTTCTACTATGAGGCGCTCACTCAGGCGATGTCCAGTATCCACGCCGGCGAAGCAACGGCTTCAGAGGCTGCCGACACCTTGCAAGCGAAGGTAGTTGCATACGCTGTGGAGCAAGGCTTCACAGTCGAGTAATCAGTCGGAAAGCGGGGCGCTAGGTTCTTCGGAGAAGTACTCAGCGCCCCGCCTAACAAAAGTCTCAAACAACTTTTGAGGAGTGCCTTATTTCAACAGTGACAAAGAAGTCTACAGGAGCTGGACCGCATTGGGGATCAAAGCCCAAATTCCGAACCGGACGCAGGCAGACTCTTATCGGCTGGCTCTTCATGATGCCCTTCACTCTGGTTTTTCTAACTTTCCTAGTTGCCCCCTTGTTCTACGCGGCCTATCTGAGTTCCTATCAAAGCGCCCTGGTTGGAGGCACTAAGTTTGTTCTATTTGATAACTATTTCAAAGCGCTAACCGACCCTGAATTCCTCGAAGGCGTAGGTTTTGTGCTCAGGTTCTCCGTGATTTTGATTCCTCTGCAAATGGGACTTTCCCTGGTTATAGCCCTCTTGCTAGACCAGATAACCACAAAATTTTCCAAGGTCGCACGATTGATGATATTTCTCCCGTACGCAATCCCGCTCGTTATCGGTGCCCTTATGTGGGGCTTTCTCTACAGCAAGAACTTTGGGCCGATGGGAGAGCTATTCGGTCTAATAGGAGCAATTCCACCAGAACTACTTAGTCGCGAGTTGATCTTCTTTGGACTTTTAAATGTGGTGACCTGGCAGTGGGCTGGTTATTACATGATTATCATTTACGCAGCTCTTCAGGGCATCGACCCCACTCTTTATGAGGCTGCTCGCATCGACGGAGCTAGCAACTTGCAAATTATGCTGCGCATTAAGGTTCCGCTCGTGACTCCCGCTTTAGTTTTGATTTTGATATTTGCATTGATTGGGACCCTCCAGTTTTTCAATGAACCCCAGATCTTGAGACCGTTGGCTGGCGGTGCGATTGATGCATCATTCACGCCCAACATTTACGGCTACCAGCAGGCATTCCTATTGGGCAACTTCAACTACGGAGCCACTATTTCCTTTGTTCTGGGGGCGGTGGTGTTCGTATTGGTTTACACCTTTATTTTTGCCACTCGTCGAAGAGGGGGGTTCATGTTATGACAAGAACAAGCGATACTGAAACCAGACGAAATCCAAGACGGCCTAAGCAAGTGTTTGCGCACGTTTTTCTGGGTGCGATGATTGTTTACTTCCTGATTCCGGTTTGGTGGATTGTGGTTGCCTCATCAAAGGACGCCACAGGGTTGTTTGGGGGCGGAAGCTCGCTCTGGTTCTCCGAAAATCCGAACTATATCGAAAACCTAGAGGCGCTATTTACCCGCGACGGCGGTATCTACCTAAGGTGGTTAGGTAATTCTACGCTCTATGCTCTCTCCGGCGGAGTTGGCGCTACTATCCTTTCCATACTGGCGGGCTATGGCTTTGCAAAGTTTGCATTTTGGGGTCGAAGATTGAGCTTTTCCCTGCTCTTGGGTGCAGTTATGGTGCCATCGACCGCGTTGGTTATCCCTACTTTTATCTTGCTCTCGAACATGGGCTTGACCAATACTATTTGGGCGGTAATTCTGCCTACTCTGCTTAATCCATTTGGTGTCTACCTAATGTACGTCTATGCCAAGGACGCCGTTCCCGACGACCTGTTGGATGCAGCTAAAATTGACGGAGCTGGGGAATTCAGAACCTTTATCCAAGTTGCATTGCCCCTACTCAGACCAGCCGTTGTCACTATTCTGCTGCTGTCGTTTGTTGCAACCTGGAACAACTATTTCTTACCGCTTGCGATGCTTTCAGACCCAAACCTGTACCCAGTAACAGTTGGTATCGGTCAGTGGCAAGGATTAGCATCTGGACAAAACAGCGGAGCAGCCTCACTCTGGGGCAGCATCATCATCGGCTCCCTAGTATCAATAATACCATTAGCAATTTCCTTCCTGGCACTACAACGTTACTGGCAGGGCGGCCTAACCCTAGGAGGCATCAAATGAAGCACGTAAAAATCCACCTCGACCCCGAAATCCAAATCGGAACAATCAACCGAAGGCTTTTCGGAGCTTTCGTAGAGCACTTGGGAAGGTGCGTCTATGACGGCATCTATGAACCGAGCCACGCTTTGGCGGACGCTGAGGGCTTCCGCAAGGACGTAATCGAACTAGTCAAGGAACTAGGTGTTTCGACTATTCGTTACCCCGGGGGCAACTTTGTATCTGGTTTCCGCTGGGAGGACAGCGTAGGGCCTAAGGAGCAGAGGCCGAAAAGGTTGGACTTAGCATGGCACTCAACCGAGACAAACCAGGTTGGTTTGGACGAGTTCAAATCGTGGTTAGAAAAAGTTGACAGCGAGTTAATGCTGGCCGTCAACTTGGGCACCCGCGGTATCGAAGCCGCAATCGACCTATTGGAATATACCAATATTAGATCAGGCACCGCCATTTCAGACTCACGAATCAAAAATGGTCGTCCAGAGCCTCTGGACGTGCGTATGTGGTGTCTTGGGAACGAGATGGACGGCCCTTGGCAGTTAGGACACAGCACAGCTGAGGAATATGGAAAACTGGCGGCACAAACGGCAAGAGCAATGCGTCAAGTTGATGAGGATTTAGAGCTAGTTGCCTGCGGCTCTTCTAACGCTCAGATGCCAACATTTGGCGATTGGGAGCGAATTGTTCTCAGTGAGACTTACGACGAAGTCGACTTCATATCCTGCCACGCCTATTATGAGGAAAAAAACGGAGATATGGCGAGCTTCCTGGCTTCGGCGGTGGACATGGACCACTTCATCGAAACTGTAATTTACACAGCTGACCACGTTGGGGCGGTAAAAAACAGCAAAAAAAAATAAACATCTCTTTTGATGAATGGAACGTCTGGTACATCGATCGCTACCAAAACAAGGACAAGATTGTTGACCCAAACCATTGGCCAGAAGCGCCGCGTCTTCTTGAAGATTCTTACAGTGTTGCCGATGCGGTTGTTTTTGGCTCCCTGCTAATATCGCTGATCAACCACGCTGATCGAGTCACTAGTGCGTCACTAGCACAACTCGTGAACGTTATTGCCCCGATTATGACCGAGCCGGATGGAATCTCTTGGCGCCAGACCACCTTCTTCCCATTCGCAATTTCGTCTCGCTTGGCAACGGGTAAAGCTCTCCGTCTACGTCTAGATTCGCCTACTTATGTAACTGAACAATTTGGTGAGGTACCTCTTATTGATGCAGCTGCGAGTTTCGACGCGGAAGAGGGAACGGCAGCAATTTTCTTGGTTAATCGCTCCCAAACAGAGACGCTTTCTGTGTCACTAGGTCTTCGTGACTTGGAGGGCTTGAGTCTAATTAGTGCGGAAAGTCTCTTTGATTCAGACATTCACGCAGCAAACACCCTTTCCGCCCCTGAGCGTGTTGGAATGCAGCAAAACACCTCGGCAAAACTAGTTGAAGGAGTTCTGAAAATCGACCTACCTCCGGTTTCTTGGACTGCAGTAGCCCTAGGGTAATAGACGCTTACCCCACGACTGTTTGCGACGTCCATTCCAAGCAGTCGTGGGGTTATCCAATTGGATTCGAAATGGGGAACATAGCCATACAGCCACATCAAAAAGTTTATTCTCAGGTGCGAAGAGTAAACTTGATAATCCGATAAAGCAGAACAGCCGTCAACTTTGGCAAGTGTCCACAATCGGCATCGGCTGCATCAGCACATCCCAATGAACGTTAAGGAGTGAAGATGACCAAATCAGGAAAGACCAACCCAAGAACATCACTAATCACCTTGATTGTAGTTTTCACCTTTGTCCTTGCAGCCCTGGTTCCCTTTGCCGTATTGGCTGCGCAAGACAACAACATATTTGTCTTGGCGATCACAATTCCAGCGATGCTTGTTCTGTTGGTATTGGATGGCGTTTCTATAGGGCTTTTGCTCAAGGCGAGGGGTGACAAGTAACCAGCACTGCCGCGACCTTGGATCCAATTAGCCGACGCTTCAGTTGCTTTCCGAAGAAAACAAGCACTGCAGTTGCAACCAGTTTTAGTCCAACCATGTACCATCGTGATCGCAATAATGGAACCGGTCTGACAGCCCAAACTGGTCTCAGCTGATCTTTCGAAACCCTAAGCCTTCACCGAAAAGAGAAGCCGGTAACTTGCGAGTAAGCGCCCCGGTCTAACCTTCTGCGATAACCGGCAGTTCTTTCCGAAGGTTCGGGCAGCAGTCGGGCCGGCAAAAGCCTGGCCATGGACCCAGTGGGGACAGCGCTTTGGCAGGTACGCCGTCAGTTCGCTCTTTTATTAGATCAACAATGCCCTCAAGAAAAGCCACATGAGTGCCGGCCGTCGCGACGCGCTCGAACTCAAGGCCAAGCTCTTCAGAGGTTTCTTTTGCTTCGTTATCCAGATCCCAAACCACTTCAACATGATCGCTGACAAAGCCAATTGGCACCACGACAATGGCCTTCTTTCCAGCCTCCTTGGCTGTTTTGATTGCATCGTTTACGTCCGGCTCAAGCCATGGCACGCTCGGCGAACCGCTGCGGGATTGATAGACGAGCTCCCAACTAGGTACGCCATCCTGCCGGGCTTGATCAGCCATGACTAATGTGGCGGCTGCTAAATGCTGAGCGGCATAAGTGCCACCCGGCTTCTGGAAACCTTCTCGAACACCGACTGGGCCACTTGTTTCACTCATCGATACCGGGATCGAATGGGTTGCAAACATGACTTGAATGTCCGCGGCATCGATGCCCTTTGCAGCCAGCTGGCTAAGTGCTCGATTTAAGTCTTCAGTGATTGGGGCCAGAAAACCCGGGTGGTCAAAGTAATGCCTCACCTTGTCGATTGTCATTTTGCCCTTTAGCTCGGCAATCTCGAGTGCCTGCGCTAAATTCTCGCGGTATTGACGGCAACCGGAATAGGAGGAATAGGCACTGGTGACCCATGTCAAGACCTTGCGATGTCCGTCTTTGTACATTTGCGCGAGGACATCAGCAAAGTAAGGCTCCGAGTTTCGGTTACCTAGATAAATAGGAATGTCAACGCCACGTTCTGGCAAGAGGGCCTTCAGTGCAGCTAGCAGTGCTCGGTTTTGTTCGTTGATTGGGCTTACACCGCCGAGGGCTAAATAGTGGTGCGACACCTCCACAAGCCTCTCGTGCGGGACGCCTCGCCCAGCCGTGACTCTCTCTAGGTATGGCATTACTTCCTCGGGGCCCTCGGGACCACCAAATGAAGTCAGTAAAATTGCGTCGTAGTTCATGCGAATAGATTCCCTATCGTCTCTAGTGGAAAACGCTTACCGGTGTAAAACGGCACTTCCTCGCGAACGTGAAGTCGTGCCTTTGTGTAACGAAGATCCCGCATCATGTCTACGATCTCATGTAGGTCATCTGACTCCAGTGCCAATAACCACTCGTAGTCCCCCAGGCCAAATGATGCAACCGTGTTCGACACAATCCCGGGAAACTTTCCACCGGCAATGCCGTGCTCCTTCAGCATGTCGCGGCGATCTTGGTCTGGCAACAAGTACCAATCAAACGATCGAACAAAAGGATAGAAACACAACCAGTCTTTGGCGGGCTTGCCCAGCATAAAGCCCGGTACATGGCTCCTATTGAATTCAGCCGGGCGGTGGATCCCCATGCCCGACCAGGTGCTCTGGAATGCTGAGCCGATCTTTGTCCGCAGAAATTCGCGAAGTGCCAATTGAATCGATTCTGCCTTCGGTGCGTGCAACCAGAGAAGCACTTCAGCGTCACCGCGAAGGGCGCGGAGGTCATAGCTACCTCGAAGTTCAATGTCATTATCGGCAAGCATGGCGCTGAAGAATTTCATTTCCTCCTCGGCTTGCAGCGAGTTATCAGTTGGGGCAATTTGCTTCAGCGCTGTCCAGTTTGTGTAACGAATCTCATCGTTTATTGCGTTGACGTCTTCTTTACTCACACGTTCCTCCGTTTGTTGTGTTCAATTGCCAAGCCGAGTAACCCATTCCCACTCAGAAATGCTCCGCAAAATTCGAGCCCGATAGCCTCAAGGTCCTCTGTGACTCGCCGAAAATCGCTCAGTACTTTTCGATTGGATTGAACCAGTGACCCTGGCCAAGCAATCAAAACCGTTTCCAGTACTGTGTAATTTGAGATTCCATAAATGCTTCCGACCTCAGTTATCGCCAGAGCTTCGATATCCCCAGCAGGAATCACGCCATCCCGACCGTAACTGATTCGAATCAGGTGATGATTTTTGGGGAGCGACTCTTGAATCCAGGACCACTTTGCGTTGGTGTGGGTGGTTCCCTTCGCGAAATAGCCTTGGTCCGCGGCGATAAGCGCGCCAGTTCCTAGCGGATAACTGTTTAGCTCATCACTTTCCACCAATAACCCAACGATCGCCACGTCAACAAGATTGAACTGCTGAGCCACTTGGCCGATCTCTCCAGCAAATAAGGCCGCCACTGCCTTGGGGCCGGTACAGACACTCACCTTCTCCGCAAGGGCTGAGCCGTTTTCAGCTGTGACTTTCCAATGATCATCAACTCGAGTTATGGATTTCACTTGGCTATTCAGCTCAAAAGCTACCGATTGAGCTGTAAGGCGCTTTACGAGCGCATCAATTAAAGTCTTCATTCCTCCCAAAAGTCCCATAACAGCGCTTCCCGGTGTGTTCCGGGTGCTGTCTTTGGTTGACCTTGATCGGCTGTGCCTAACAGCCGCAACCAGAGAGCCCAATTCTCGTGCCTTTGGCAAGATGCTTGCGAATATGACCTCTGCATCTAGGTTGTGAGAGCTTGAGCCGTGAACTCCTGCAATCACCGGGTCAATGAGTCTCGTAGTAAAAACTTCTCCAAGCCGGCTCGATATCAAGTCAAATACGCTTCCGGTTGCGAAGCTAAATGGCAGCGAATCTAATCTTTTTGCTTCGGCAATTTCTGTCTCACTAAAGCCTTTTCCGAGGCTTGGGTCCTCAAGATCCATGGGCACACCCATATAGCCTTGCGGAATCTCAATCCGAGAACCACTGGTCAGTAAACACGCACCCACCGGGTTTGGGCGAACGAGTTCTGATTCCAAGCCGAGTTCACGAACTAGAACCTGAAGGTCATCTTTGATGATGCTGAACGATTCCGCTCCCAAGTCGACATGAAACTTGCCAATAGAGTCGTTGAAAACCAACCCACCGAGATGATTTTTAGCTTCGACAATCAGTACTCGTTTACCTTGACTGGCAGCGCGATGAGCGGCTAGCATCCCAGAAAATCCGCCGCCAATCACAACTTGGTCAAATGTCTTCATGATGTTATTTGATGGATGTATTCGACGAGTTTTGTTAGAACGGTCGGGTCAGTGTCTTTGGGCACACCATGGCCCAGGTTGACTACGTGTCCGGGGGCTTTCTTGCCTTGGTCAATGACCGATTTAGTGTGCGCTTTCAGTTCTTCAAAATCCTTATCCAAAAAGTCGGGATTGATGTTCCCCTGCAGTGGCACTTGGAAATCAAACTCGGCGGCAGTGTCTGCCAACGATGTTAGGTAATCAACGCCCAGGACCGTTGCCCCAACGTCCATCATCTCCTTGTGGATAGCTGCAGTGCCAACCCCGAAGTGAATTCTTGGGACTGCGATTCCAGAATCATCGGTGAGGTCCTTCAGCTCATCAAACAAGGTTTTGGTGTGCGGGGCCGCAAATTTGACGTAATCGTCATGACTAAGTTTGCCGGCCCAAGAATCAAATACTTGAAGAGCGCTGGCACCTGCAAGCACTTGCGCACGAATGAATTGAGCCGTAATTTTTGCACACCACGAAAGAATGTCGCTCCACAGCTCAGGATCCTCCGCCATTAGCCGGCGCGATTGAGGCAGGTCCTTGGAAGGTCCTCCTTCGATTAAATACGATGCCAAAGTGAAGGGTGCTCCGCCAAACCCAATCAAAGGAGTCTTCCCGAGCTGTTCCACCAAGCGCTCCACGGAGGTTCGGATTGGCTCCAGAGCTTCCTCACTCAGAACACCAAGTTCCTCGAACGCCTGCCGCGTGGTGATTGGGTTCGCGATTTGAGGGCCAATGCCCGCTGCTATTTCCACCTCTAGACCCGCCAGGCGAAGTGCGATCACGATATCTGAAAAGAGAATGGCTGCGTCGACGCCGTGTCGTCGAACCGGCTGCATTGTTATCTCGACCACCAAATCCGGGGTTAGGCAACTATCCAGCATGCTGACGTTCTCGCGAAGCTTACGGTATTCCGGTAACGAGCGGCCAGCTTGACGCATGAACCATACTGGCAAGGGGGTTGTGCGCTCCCCTCTGAGCGAGCGCACTAGATTCGAGTGACGGGTTCTTCCATCATTTAGAGGATGTTTTGCATTGAGTTGCATCTCACCATCATCAGTTCGGCACTAATAACTTTGCTGACATAGTGTCAGCGGTCGCCTTGTTAGCTTTGGACCTATGGCAGTACTTTTTCTTGGCACGGATTTCCGAGAGGCACGGGCTCTGGACCTGGAGCTTCTAGAGACCCACGCTAGCCAAATCCGCGTCATCCTCGCGCGTAATCAAGATTTGAGCGCAGGTGCGGTTGTCCTAGCCACTTGCAACCGCTTTGAGATGTATTTGGACTCCGCGAATTTTCCCGATGCTGTGGCCAAAGCTCGGGCTGCGATTACTGAGGTCCTTGGCGAACCAGGGATAGCCATTGCCAACCGGCTCGAAATCCGAACGGGAGATGATGTAGTTCAGCATCTGTTTTCAGTGTCATCTGGCCTGGAATCAATGGTGATAGGCGAAGGAGAAATATCCGGTCAGGTGAAAAGCGGGCGCTTTTTGAAGCCGAGCAGCTTCAGTCCACCAGCCCTGAGATCCAGAGACTTTTCCAAAGCGCCTTTCGGGTCTCTAAACAAGTAGCCAACCAAACCGGACTGGGCATCTCCGTAAGATCAATAATCGGTGAAGCCATAAAACAAGCGGCAGTCCGCATGGATGACTTAGCGGATACCAAGGTGCTCCTGATTGGAACCGGGTCATATGCTCGGGTTGCGGCGGCGGCCCTGAGGCTTTCCAAAGCAACGGAGATATCCGTGCATTCAAGATCCGGAAGAGCTCAGAAATTCGCAAAATTGCATAACTTAGTACCGGTTGCCGAGGATGGCTTGCTTGCGGCACTAGTCGGGGCCGATTTAGTGGTGGGGGCAAGTGGTAGAGCGGGCTTTGTAATCAGTTTGGATATGGCCTTGGCGGCTCAGGCTATCCGAGCCAAACTGAACGCCCCGACTCAAATTTTTATAGACGTTGCCCTGGCTCGAGATGTGGAGCCAGCGGTGGCTCAAATTCCAGGCTGCGATCTCATTGACCTGGAGACTCTGGCCAAACTTGAAGACTCTGGATATGAAGAGGAATTAGCTCAGGCACAAAACATAATTCTTGACTCGATTATTAGTTACAACCAATCAAAGCTTGAGCGCGGCGTGGACCCGGTAATTTCCGCTTTGCGTCAAGAATTTGGCGCTCTTGTAAGAGACGAGGTAGCTGCAGTGAAGCGTAGGTCGGGAGAGCAGGCTGCCCTAGATGTTGAGCGCTCTTTAAGTCGAGTCACTAATGCGATTTTGCATAAGCCCTTGGTGAAGGCGAAAACTATGGCTCGAACCGGAAATCACAACGATTATGTTCAGGCCGTGAAGTTGCTATACAGCATTGATTTGACAACAAATGACTAGCTTGCGGGTGGGTAGTAGGGGCAGCATTCTGGCTCTGACGCAGACCAGATTGGTAGTTGCAAGACTCATTGAACTAAACCCTGGCCTAACTGTCCAAGAAGTAATTATCAAGACCGAAGGTGACCAAACCACAACCCCCTTGAGTGAAGCAAAGACCCCTGGTGTGTTTGTCTCTGCCCTGCGTGACGCGTTGCTGGCCGGAGAAGTGGATTTCGTAGTCCACTCCATGAAGGATTTACCGGCCAAGCCATACCCGGGAATCGTGACCGCCGCCGTTCCAGAGCGCGAAGATTCGTCAGATGTATTAATTTCTCGATCAGGCTTGGATCTAATGTCACTGCCGGTTGGATCTCGGGTTGGAACCTCATCGCCGAGAAGGGCGGCCAGCATTCGAAGATTGCGCCCTGATCTAATCATCGATTCAATTCGCGGCAACATAGATTCTCGACTAAAAAAAGTGGAATCAGGTGAGTATGACGCCACGCTTTTGGCTCTTGCCGGGTTGAAGCGCGTCAATCGCGAATCTGTAGTTACTGAGAATCTGGACTCTAAGTTTTTCGTTCCGGCACCGGGACAAGGAGCCCTGAGCATTGAGTGTCGCGATGAAGAGCCCGAGCTATTCGGAGCAATATCAAAATTAGATCACCCCATCTCAAGGCTGGTAGCCCTTGCGGAGCGATCGGTTCTGGTTGGACTAAACGCTAGCTGCGCAACCGCAATCGGCGCATCAGGAGAGCTAATAGGCGACCGACTTGTTTCGGTTGCGGAGTTGTCTGTTGAATCAACGGGTGAGTCAATTACGGTCAGTAACGAGGTTGTCCTTGGTTCCAACAAGCTTTTAGATGCACAAAATCTTGGCCTTTTGGTTGCTGAGCAACTTTTAGCATCACCTATTGCAGCGGAAGCGGCTCTTCAATGAAGGGGCTTCTAGTTAGGCCAAGTCGGAATGAAGAGGATGCTGATGCCCTTCTGCAATTCGGCATCGAATCCACCATCATTCCCCTGATCGGCATCTCTAATTTTTATAACCCAGACGGCGTCGCAAAGATGCTTTCTAAAATTCAGCAGGCGGAAAAAATATGGTTCATTGCAACTTCATCGAACGCCATCGACGCTTTTATCTCGCAAGCTGATCGGGACAAATTATCCCTGGCATTTAGCAACCCGAATCTTCGGTTCGCGGCAGTTGGGGATGCGTCCGCATCCTCCCTGAAGGCGTTTTCTTCAGTGGAGGTTCTGGTGCCCGATGTTCACGATGCCCTTTCTCTGGCACAAGCAATGATTGAAGCCGAGACACGAAGTAAGAATCCTGAAATTAGGCCCAGTGTCGTGATGCCAATTGGCAGCCGATCGCTAGTTGTAGCTCAAGAGAAGTTGGCCCTTGAAGGATTTGAGGTGCTGGCGGAGATTGTTTACCAGAACCTTCCCTTGCCACTAAATGACCTAGCCAAAACTGAGGTCTCATCAGAAGCTGTTGATTTCGTGCTATTTCGTTCTCCAAGTTCGGCCAAGGCTTATTTTGATTTGCAAGGCCTTCCTTCCCGATTAGTTATCAGCGTCGGCGCCACTACGACTGCGGCCATCAGGGAATTAGGTTTCTCCCCTGATTTGGTTTGCCTGGAAACCTCTCCATCATCGGTTGCGAAAAAAATAGCTGAGTACCAGGCCAAAAGGATGTCAAGTGATTAGACCCAGAAGACTCCGTAGCTCGTATCAAATGCGCGAGATGGTGGCCGAAACCACCTTGCTTCCGCAACACCTGATTCAGCCGGTATTTGTTCGTGAAGGCCTAACGGGCACTCGTGAAATCGCTGGAATGCCCGGAGTTCTGCAACACACAGAGGAAAGTTACTTGGATTATCTGGAAGAACTAGTCGTGGCCAAGGTGCCGTCTGTAATGTTCTTCGCCGTACCAGAACTTCGCGATGAACTGGGCAGCGAGGCATACAATCCGGACGGTATTTTAACTCGAGTAGTGCGCTCAACCCGCGAACGTTTTGGTGACAGTTTGGTAATCATTGCGGATCTCTGCCTTGATGAATTCACTTCGCACGGACACTGTGGCGTTTTAGATAACAACGGTGTTGTGGACAATGATGCAACCTTAGAGCTTTATTGCAAGATGGCAGAAGTGCTGTCCGAGGCTGGAGCTCACATGCTTGGCACCAGTGGCATGATGGACGGCCAGGTTGGAGCGATTCGAAAATCTCTGGATTCGGCAGACCATGTCGATGTCGGAATTTTGGCATACGCCGCCAAGTACGCTTCGGCTTTCTACGGTCCTTTTCGCAATGCAGTCGAATCTGAGCTAGATGGAGACCGAAAGACTTATCAGCAAGATTATCGCAACCGAAAAGAATCACTGCGAGAGGTTGAGCTTGACATTGAGCAAGGAGCAGACATTGTCATGGTAAAACCCGCCATGTCGTATTTAGACATAGTTGCCGATGTTGCAAAAAATAGTTCGGTTCCGGTCGCGGCCTACGTGGTTTCCGGAGAATACGCCATGGTTGAAGCCGCAGCAGCAGCGGGATTGATTGATCGGCTCCCCGTGATATTTGAAATGCTCTATTCGGTTAGGCGAGCCGGTGCTCAGATTATTTGCACTTACTGGGCCCTCGAGATAGCACGTGAAATAGAAAGTAGAAAGTTTTGAATATCAACGAGTCCATCGATTGGCACCGCCGCGCGAAACTAAGCATTCCTGGCGGAGTTAGTTCGCCGGTCCGCGCATTTCAAGCTGTAGGTGGGAGCCCACGATACTTTGTTAAGGGAGTCGGGTCTCACATCTTTGACATAGACGGAAATGAATACATAGATCTGGTCAACTCCTGGGGGCCAATGATTTTGGGCCATGCCCATCCAGCCGTTTTAGAGGCCGTTCAAGCCACAACAAAAAATTCATTCTCGTTTGGAGCACCAAATAAGAATGAGGTTTTGCTGGCCGAAGAGATTTTGCGTCGGGTGCCTTCATGCGATCGAGCACGATTCGTTTCTTCGGGCACTGAAGCTGTAATGACTGCAGTGCGGCTAGCGCGTGCGGCAACCAAACGCAACTTGATCGTTAAATTCGCCGGCTGCTACCACGGCCATAGTGATTCACTTCTGGTGCAGGCCGGTTCTGGGGTCGCAACTCTTGGCTTGCCAAACTCCCCAGGGGTTACCGTCGGTCAGACTCAGGACACAATAGTTTTGGACTACAACGATTTCCAGAGCGTGGAGGATATCTTTAGCCAAAGAGGGTCAGAAATAGCCGCACTGATTACCGAAGCCACTCCGGCCAACATGGGGGTTGTGCCACCTTCGGCCGGGTTCAATCGATTCCTGGCGGACACGGCTCACAAGCACGGTTCGCTACTAATCCTCGATGAGGTCATGACGGGTTTTAGAGTTTCGGCTGGTGGCTGGTGGGGGAAGTATGGCCCTGATGAGGGCTGGGAAGCCGATCTGTATACGTTTGGGAAAGTCATCGGTGGTGGTTTTCCGGTAGCCGCCCTAGCAGGCAAGGCCAAGATTATGGACCTGCTGGCGCCTTTAGGGCCGGTTTACCAAGCGGGTACTCTCAGCGGAAACCCTGTAGCCACCGCGGCCGGTCTGGCCACATTGGTAAACTGCACCTCAAGTACTTACAGCCAACTAGATGACAACGCTAGAGATATTGGGGGCGGAATAAGTGACGCGCTTTCTCTGGCCGGAGTTGGCCACAGTCATCAAACCGGTGGAAACCTATTCTCGTTCTTCTTTAGGCCAAGCTGGGTTTCCAACTTCAGCGAAGCAAAAGAACAAAACACCGCGGCCTTCAGTGTGTTTTTCAATAGCATGCTTGATCAAGGGGTTTACCTACCGCCTTCGGCGTTTGAGGCGTGGTTTGTGTCAAGTGCCATCACTAAGGAAGATGTAGGCATAATTCTCTCGGCCGCAACAATTGCGGCCGAGGCAACTGCGACTTCGCTTGGCACCATGTAGTTCGCTGAAAGTCGCGTAAAAAGCAGACCGACTATTTAGCCTTGACAAATCGTTATGTCAAACACACTTTCCTCTAGACAGCAGCTAATCCTTGATTCTGCGATTCATATAATCGAAGACGATGGGGCGCCTCTAGTCTCTATGGCCGCCTTAGCTAAGTCAATAGGGCTGTCTCAGCCAGGAGTTAACCAGTACTTCTCGACTCGCTAGCACATTCTAGGTGAGCTAAATGAATTGGAGGACCTCAGCAATAAAAATGATTGCCCCGGAATAGGTGTTGAAAATCCAATAGAAAGAATCTGAATTTGGATGCACTATTCAGTGGCCCACCTTGCCAATGATAAGCACGGTCTTGCGCGGCAGATTTCGATTGACACGCTTCCAGAGGATCAGCGCAGTACATTACGCGCGCTGCACGGGTTTCATGATGAGCCTAATTTCCCACTTACAGAACTCGGCTTAGAGTGCCAAGAGGAGGTCTTTT
>Ga0208413_1001074_pt1 | contig 18477 bp, 24 predicted proteins | sample AntAceMetag02UKD_FD_184761 | JGI IMG/M metagenome (GOLD analysis project Ga0208413, IMG submission 184761) | Saline lake microbial communities from Ace Lake, Antarctica - Antarctic Ace Lake Metagenome 02UKD (SPAdes) (version 2) | ecosystem: Environmental > Aquatic > Non-marine Saline and... | reverse complement strand
ACGCGGCTAAGGGATGATTGACATGAAAGATATGAGCAACAAGCTTTACTGGACAAAAGGCTACGAGGCTGGGGTTGAGCTAGAGCGAGAGCGCATCATCAAGCTAATCAAAGAGCTAGCCGACACCCGAGACATTCTAGAGACACTAAAGTATCCATTCCTTGCTAAGGAAATAGAAGACGCAATCCTAGACGGTCAAGATGAATAACCAAGAGCAGAAAATAGAGAACCTTTACATTCACATTAAGGGACTTCAGGCAACTCTAACAGAGCGGAACAAACAGATTGCAGAGTTACAGGACAAGCTGGCAAACCCCGGGATTATCGAAGGACAACAAATCCGACAGTCTTACAAAGCTGGATGGAGAGCTTGCGCTGAAAAACTGATGAGCGAAACAGCGACAGCGACAAACGCACTAACTCTTTTGAGAAGTCAGGCATTTGAATCGTTGCTAAAGAATGAAAAAAGATGAGTTATTTATTCCTAGGACTTGACGGCGAAATGTCCTCTAGTGAGTTGAGTGAGGGTGGCAAGCTTATTCAGATTGGCATTTCAACGCTGGACGGCAACAACCGTTCATACACAATGAACCCCGGTGAATGCCAGTGGTCCGAGCAGGCTTTTGCGGTTCACGGAATTACGCGCGAAAAGCTGAGCACTTCCCTGTCACCTGAAATAGTTGACGTGAAACTTTATGAGTTCCTTGTTGAACTGGGAGCAGACACCAAACGAAGAGGTAAGACCATCCCTGTCGGGTTCAATGTCGGGGCGTTTGATATGCCGTTCGTAAAGGACTCACTGCCTAAAAGCTATTCCCTATTCTCTAGAAAAACGGTTGATCTAAACGCTCTCTGCTTTGCATTAGACTACTCGGTTGATAACGGTCATGTAGTAAACGCAGAGACATGGAAAAAAAGAGCCAAGGCTTACGCTGTTGAAAAAATCGGCATGGAGAACCAGCACGATGCAGGTTGGGATAGCTTGATGCACATTTATTGCTTTGAATTTCTGAGAGGGGTAATGTCTTGACAGTCCATAAAAGTGGACAATCGTCCACAATAGTGGAACGTAACCGTTACTACACTACCTTTTACACCCTCGCTACACTACCTTTTACACCCTCGCTACACTACTAAATGGAGAAAGATGAACGACCTAGTAAACAACCCGAGGCATTACACCAGCCACCCAAGTGGCATCGAGGCGATCGAGGTGACAAGACATATGAACTTCAATCTAGGTAACGCTGTGAAATATATCTGGCGAGCAGACCTAAAGGGTGAAGGCATCCAAGACCTTGAGAAAGCAAGATTTTACATAAACGATGAAATCAACAGAATAAAGGGAGAGAAAAAATGACCAGCATAAACGAAGTAATACATATGACATCTCACAACGCATATTTTTCTGGATACCAAAGTGGTATCAGAGGAGCAATACTTGAGCTTGAGGCCCAAGTTAGAGCGAACACAGGATACGCACAGTTCGGACTTCGAAACGAATACAAGGAACAGATTATGCGAGAAGTCGTTCAATCACTAAAGGCGATGGAAAAAAGTAATTACGAAACACGCTGAAATAACTAATAGTTATTCACAACCTGTGGAAAACTATTGTTATGTCGCCCAAAGTGAGAATTGATGAAACAACACTGATGCCGAAGCCGGAAGCTACCAGAGCTTTCCAAAGGCTTCAACACCTGCAACTCCAGCAAGACACATTGGCCTGCAAGGAGAACCCAGAACCCTACATTGACAAACCTCATCTTTTAGAGGACAATGAAGCAGAAGAACTTTGCCACAAGTGTCCATTGATCCAAGCTTGTTACCAGTTCGCAGTTGCGAATGACGAACAGTGGGGAGTGTGGGGTGGCATCAACTTCACATCGGTAACATACATAGAAGAGCTGTTTGAATGAGGAGATCAAAATGGAAAAGGATGTTTTACTAAAGGCTTTATACGAGAGCAACTACGCTAGTGAGCTCTTGTGGCAACAAGAAGGCATCTGTCGCCAGACCGACCCAGATGCGTTCTTTCCAGAGTCAATCAAGGAATCTAGGGCAGTAACCCCTATCTGCGGAAACTGTTCCGTCATAAAAGATTGTCTAATATTTGCTATTGAGAACGATGAAGAGTATGGTGTTTGGGGAGGCATAGATTTCACAAGTAGAGAGTCTTCAAGAACCACAACAGTAAGAGCACACAACAGACCTGAGGAGGTAAAGGAACTTGCTAACAGATTACGAAGTAAGGCAGCTGACTTTGCGACTATTTACGCAGAAATCAGAAAGAGACTTACAACGAAAGGTAGGAGCAAGTCAAATTTCAGACCCTTGCACCTATCACCTCGCTCAAGCACTGATATCATCTAAAGAAGAGTATGTAAAGTATTGGCTTGGGGGTAAGCTCGGGACAGCTACTCATATGTATCTTGAAGATGCAATAGAGAGAGCAGACCTAGAGCAGTTCCCAGAGCTTACCGGTGCTAAGGTCGAAGAAAAGATCTTCCTCGGAGAGATCGAAGGCTACGGGAAAATCAACTCTAAGCCAGACCTTGTGCTGATTGAGCACAACCACTTGATCGATTGGAAGACATCGACTAGGGACAAGTCAAGAAAGCTTCAGAAGATGATTGACGACCCTAGTGGCAAAGACTCTGCCAGTGCATACACAATCAAGAAGTATGTTGCACAAACACAGCTCTATGCTTGGGGATTGAATCGGTCAGGCACAAGGATAGACAACCTTAGCTTGGTGTTCATCAACAGAGATGGCACAACTGAGGCTGATGTATGGTCGCACACCTTTGAATACTCAGAGGAGTTCGCACAGTCAATGTGGGACAGATTGGTAAATGTGTGGTCAGCTTTACAGGAGAGCCGTGACCTTGAGCTCTTTGACAGAGACCCAGAATGTTTCAAGTGCAGGGTTGGAATATAATTCCGACACGCTATTGCGAATGAAACATATTCGTGCTAGTATCTAAAAATGACACAACAAGGAGATGAAATGACAGAAACAAAATTTCCGGAATTAGCTTTCGCTAAAGCCGTAAAGAAAGCTGAGGTGCTAAACACACCTAAGTCCGTATTGATATACGGTGACCCTAAGAACGGTAAGACTTGGTTGGCTGCTTCAGCCAGCGAACTTGCTGAGCTTAGCCCAGTTCTACTGATTGACATTGAGGGTGGCGCTACTGCTATTGCCCGAGACTGGAAGGACGTAGATGTATTGGCGGTTGACACACACCAGCAGTTAGATGCTGCTGTGGAGCAACTGCTAACGGTGAAACACAAATACAAGACTGTCATTATTGACACGCTTGGAGTTGCGATGAACCGAGCAGAGAAGGTATTTGAAGAGAAGACAGAAAACGCCAAGAACACTTTTGGCAAGTGGGCAGACCTAAAAGAGTGGGCTAACAAGCTGACTCGCAATCTGCACCACGCACCATTCTTGACCATCTTCATTGCTCACGCTCAAGATGAGAAGGACGACTCCACCGGTGCAGTGAAGACTGTGCCGATGCTCCCCGGCTCAATGCGAGGAACCCTGCCAGCGATACCAGACATCATTGGCTATATGACAAGTGAGCGAACTGATGATAACATCAGGCGAGCTCTGTATCTTCAAGGTTCAGACAGGTTGGTATCAGGTAATCGATTTGGATTGCCAGCCAAGATGTATGACCCAAGCTTCAAGAAGATACTAGAAACCATCAGAAAAATAGGAGAGGCTAAAAAATAATGTCATTTACAATAAGCGTCCCAACGGATGCAGTAGTAAACACATCACAAACATCGGACTTAGGTCCGATACCAGCAGGAACTTATTCTTGCACGATCTTCGACGCTAAGGCTGAGGAGGTTCGCTCCGGCAAGAACGCTGGAAAACCACGCTGGAATGTTCAGCTACGAGTAAGCGAAGGTCCTACTGAGAACCGTCGTTTGTTTGCATACATTCCACTTTATGTTGCAGGTGACTTCTGGAAGACACAGAGCTTCTTCCAAGCGCTTGACTACGATGTAAAGGGCGAGTTCGAGGTTCCTGATATCAGAGATGTGCTTGGAAAAGCAGTTGATGTCAAGGTAACCATCCGTGAAGCTGAGGGTGACTACTCGGCTGATAACAATGTCTCTGGCTTTGTCAAGTCGGTATCAGGCGCTTCTTCACTTGCCGATATCGGTGCAACTGAGTCCGGAGATGTCTGGTAACAAACGGGCGAACGAGGGGTGCGACTCGTAAACAACGCACATTACCCCTTATTGGATTACGCTAACCTCCCTCCTCTTTCGTGTTGGCGTATTGGGTTCGACTCCCAAAAGGGGACCGCTGGATAGGACAACACTAATTCGTTGCTCGATATCGTAAGTCCTATCCAGCTATTTTTATTTACACTTCTAAGAGGAGAAGAGAAAATGAAGGCAAAAGAGTTTCTAGAGTCAATACTGGGTGAGGCTGCGGGCTACGCAACCGTGGTCACCAAAGACTCTAATGGGCAACCCACTGTGCAGAAGTTCTTCAGTTACCCTGATGAGTTCTCAGAGATGGTCGAGTATGCAGAGTCAATGTCTGCTGGGGATGTCTACTTCTCTCCGATTCTTTTCGCAGAAAAAAGACGCATTCGTGAACACGCTACCTCCGTTTCTTCTGTCTATGCCGACTCCGATACTTGCAACCCAGACAACTTTAGGATGCCACCAAGCATCAACGTGCAGACCTCAGAAGGTCGCTGGCACTCATACTGGATGCTTGAGAGCGCCGGTGACCCAACAAGAGTGGCTAACTTAGCTAAGAAGATTGCATACGCACACAGGAATCAAGGCTGTGACGTGTCTGGTTGGAATCCAACTAAGCTACTACGCATTCCGGGAAGCAAGAACACAAAGTATGAGAACAACCAAGACGTTATTGGCGACTCATCTGGATTGATCTATTCAATAGGTGAGCTTGAGGATGTCTACAAAGATATAGATGTTGCTCCTGCTCCTGACTCAGTAGGAAGCGTTGAAGCACCAAAAGATACACCCCCAATCATTGAGGTGCTTGGAAAGATTCCAGCTACCGGCAACATTATGTCTTTGTATATGGACACCCCACCAGTGGGGGCGGATTTATCTAAGCGCCTTTGGAGGCTTGAGCTTGAGCTTTTCCGCATAGGTCTTACGGCAGAAGAAGTTTACACAGTTGCACGTCACGCTAAGTGCAATAAGTATCACATCTCTACTAGACAGAGACGACCTGATGCTGATGGCGACTTGTGGCGTGAAGTCCAAAGAGCTGAGCAGTCCTACAACATTCCAGACAAGCCCTTTGATGCGCTGGAAGAGCTTGACTCTATTGTGCCTACCGATGAGTCCAAAGCTATCGACTTCCTAACACCTGAGGAGCGAGAGATTGCCAGCTCCCAAGCTACATTCATTGACCGATATGTTTCTTGGGCTCGCAAGAAGACCGATGGCGCTGTAGAGTTTCAGATCGCATCTGCTTTTACGCTTCTGTCTTCTGCTTTTGCAGACACGGGGCACGGCACACCCAAGTATGGAAAGCTTGGATTGAACCTTTGGTTTATGGTCTTGGGCGAAACAACTCTTAGCCGCAAGTCAACATCCCGACAGCTAATGCTTCGTATGCTTCGAGCTTACGAGCACTACGTTGGATACCAGATTGACATCGGCTCTAACGTGACCGCAGAAGGATTGGTCAAGCACCTATCTGCCCGTGATGGTCTTACTTCTATGTTCCACAGGGACGAAGTTCAGGGAATGTTCAAAGAGTTTATGACTAAGACTTATATGGCAAACGCTGCCGACCAGTTCACTGAGCTCTATGACGGCTCTGTGCCAGTTGTTATTCGGTCTACTGGTGGCAAGACAGCAACTTCTGCGGTTCAGTCTGACAGGGCAGAGACAAACTTCATTATGTATTTGATGGGCATCACCAGTAAAGTCTCTGAAATTTTGACTGCTGACTACTTCCGCTCTGGGTTCCTAGCTCGATTCCTTTATGTGGTTGCAGACGCTCCAGAGAAGACCTTTGAAAAAGAGGCAATCGAACAGGCTCCTGAAGACCAATCAATAGTCACACAAGACTACGAGATGGATGAGATTGTCGCTTCTTTGTATCACTCAAAGCTTTACTGGGAAAAGAAGGGCGCTCCATTCCCTAGACCAATCAGAATGACCGATGATGCACTCAAGAGGTTCAACCAGTTCAAGTGGGATATGGGTCTGTTCGTTGAGGGTCACCCACAAGAGGAATCAATCGAGCCATCTCGCCAGAGACTTGCTCTTTCGATCTGGAAGATTGCAGTTCTTCTTTCTATGTATGACAAGAGTGACGAAGTTCAGATGCATCACGTCTTGGTTGCAATTCACTACTCAGAAAACTGGTTTGCAAATCTGATTCGTATGGCTCAATCAATTAGTGAATCAGAGTGGCAAAGAGAGCTCGATGATTTGGAAGCCTTTGTGACCAACAAGGGTGGCAAAGTTAGGTTCGATGAAGTGTTCCGCCGGTTTGGTTCCAAGCGTAAGCGTGAGTTCGACGAGATGGTTGAGTCATTGCGCTCACAGGGCAGACTCAGACTCTATGTAGACAACCACAAAACCTTTTTGGAGACCCAAGTATGAAACAGCAAGACAGCTTATTCGCAATAGCAATGGCTATAAGACTCAGAGACAACTCAGATTCTTATGGAGAAGAAGAGTTGCGTGGAACAATTGTGCAGCTTACAGAGAAGAACGTATTCTCAATTAGGCAGATAAGCAATATGTGTGGCAAGAGCCCTGCAACGCTTAGCAGAATTGTCCAGAGGACTTCTCGCACCGGTGGTAAGCTAAACCCCCAACATCTTGAGGAGATTAGAGACTTGATCTTTCAGCAAGACATAGACCAAGTTGATTGGCAGACAGTAAAAAAGATTACATCTGACGGGACTTCTGCCGATATGCTTTCAAGGATATCTGGAATACCCAAGTCAACAATTCACAGAAAGATTTCAAGTGGACACTTACGACAAGAACGCCAGTTTTGAAGATGTCAAGAAAGATCCAGAAGCAGTTGCCTTTCACGCAAGCAAGTTCCAAGCTGGCTACAGATACCCGCTAGCATTTCACTGCTATGCCCTAGTGCAAAAATTATAATATGACTACTACAATTCTCAGCATAGATCCCGGAGGAACTACTGGCATAACACTGCTCAGGGCAGATGAGAAGTCCATATCGATTATAGAAACCATTCAGGTCAAAGACGACTTGAGTGGTTTTATTGCTTGGCAAAAGGATTTCGACACGCCGATAGACGTAATTGTTTGTGAGTCCTTCACCCTTAGGCCGGGCATACACGGGGCCAACCTTTCACCGACATACATTATAGGCGCTTTAGAGGCTCTCTATCAAGGGTTTGACATAGTTTACCAAGAGCCTAAGCTGAAGCCACTGTGCGACGATCAAAGGCTAAAGAAGATGGGATTTTACACCGTTGGCCAGCAACACGTCAATGATTCGACACGTCACGGTATAATTTACTTGAGGAACAAAAGACACATGCCAACTCTTTTGAAAGGCTGGACATAGTTTGCAATACTACGTTACAAAGTCCCATCCTGATTGCCCGAAGTGGGCAGTAGTCAGGGAGAACTTTGAACTTGTTGCAGCTCATTCAACCAAGAAGTCAGCAACTCAACAAATGGTTGCTATCTCCAAGAAGGAAAAGGTTGAGATTGGCGGAGAACACCTAAGGGACAAACGAATGGTCGAAGCAAGACAAATTAAAGAAGTTAGCCAAGACCTTTACGTTCAACTTGAAGGTGATGAAAAAGCACTTGTCGATGCAATGATCGGCGTTGTGAGCCAATATGGTCGCTTTCAAGGACCCAGTAGCAGTGTCTACGCTGGCTATATGTCACCGGCACAGAACAAGGAAAAAGAAAACGGCATCAAGTGTGGCAACTGTGTCTTTCACTTCGAGGAAAGCGGAAACTTTGAGTGCAGTGCTGTCAATGCAGACATAGAAGAAGAAGGTCTGTGCCGTCTTGCGATGATACCACCTCAGTATTTTCAAGAAACTATCAGAGTTAGAGAAGCAGAGAAGAAGTATAAAATTCCAGAGGGCGTTCAGAATGCAGCTACTAGAGCTGTGAAGTGGATATCCGATGGTAAGGCTGGTGACGGATTTACCGACACTGGTCGTAGTAGGGCAATACAGCTCGCCAATGGTGGCTCTGTCACCAGAGAAGTCGCTGTAAGAATGAAGTCTTACTTCGCTCGGCACACTACAGACAGAAAGGCAGAAGGGTTCAACGCAGGAGAAAAGAACTACCCCTCACCGGGTAGGGTTGCTTGGGACGCTTGGGGTGGAGACGCTGGCAAGACGTGGACCAATAAGTTGAACTTAGATAAATAATGCGAACTTGTAAAGTATGTGAGGCAATAAGAGAAACCGGTAATCCGCAACTAAAGGCTGATGTAAATTCGGAAACTTCTAGCAGGACAATTTCTACTATGTATGGATTGTTTGCGAAGTCGACCTTAAATAATCACCGAAAGAATTGTATATCTTTTGCTAATGCAGAGAAGCATTTCAATGAAGAGCTTCAGAGCATTGAATGGAATGGCGACAAGGGTGTATTCAACACTGGAAGTCTTGACGAGGCGCTTAGCGACATTAGCCACGAAGAAATCCTACGCATCTTTGGACACGACCCAGCTAAAGTTGAGGTCAATGGCGTTCTAAAGGAACGTCACAGCCAGTATTGGTCTCGGGATCGAAATGAGATGCTTTGGAAGCACACTTACTCTTTCAATGTTTCCAAACTAAACCAAGAGCGTCTTGACCTCGATCCCGAGGCGCTTATCAAACAAATGGGATTAAAGTCTGAGGCACGAAAGCCTTTCCAGACGGGGGGCGAAAAATCAACATTCGTCCTTGACTGGGCAGACTGGCAAACAGGCAAGGCAGAAGGTGGTGGAACACCAGCCTTTGCAGAACGATTTAAGGTTGCAATGGCTGATGCCGATGCAAGAATCAAAGAGCTACGCAAGATTGGTCGAAACCTAGAAGAGCTTGTAATCATCGGTGGAGGTGACATGATTGAGGGTTGCACTATTTACCCAAACCAATCATTCCACCTAGATATGCACCGCAGAGATCAGATTAGATTTACAGTTGCAACTATCCTGTCAGGACTACACCAGCTAGCTCCTCAGTTCAAGAGTGTGCGTGTTGTAGTTGTGCCGGGAAACCACGGCGAGAATCGCATCAACGGCAAGAAAACTGCTACTGGTGACAATGACGACCTGCTGGTATTTGAAATGGCAGAAGTCGGATTGCAAGCGGATAAGAACATGAAACACGTCTCCTTCCAGATTGCACAGGAGGAAGAATCAATCTTGACCCAGATACAAGGCTGGAACTACGGAACCACACACGGTAGCGTCTACGGGCGTGGTGCTGGTAATGTTAGGAACAAGGTCTTTAACTGGTTTAAGATTATGGCTGCCAACCGGCACGAAGTCGGTATGGCAGATGTTTTAGTTACACATCATTTCCATCACAACGCTTGTGAAGATTGGGGCAAAACGCTATGGGTTCAAACACCGGCAATGGATGGTGGAAGCGCCTTTTTCAAAGAAATGACGGGTCACTCCGCAAGAAGTGGAATGCTAAGCTGGGTGGTTACCCCAACGACCCGTTTTCAGGACAAGCAGATATTGGCTTAGGTCCTTACGTTACTTCTATGCACAACGAGATGTTAGACATAGATATAACCATTCAATACGTTTGCAGCTGCTCTCAGCCTGTTTATAGATTGAGTGAAGACAATAACTTCTCTTGTCCACACTGTGACAGGCACTGTGAGGTAGGAATCCCAGACTGCGCTTATTGTAACTACGCAGTAATGGACAAGAGTCACCAAGAAGAGCACTACGAAGACGAAGACGAACAAGACTAGAAACGAAGAAGCCCCCTGTCACCTCTGCAGGGGGCTTCTTGCTCGTCGGGCCTGTTCCTTGTAAACGCCTTAGAAAACTAAGACAGTTATTTCTTGACGCTCGTGGTGGTTACCACAGAGGTCAAGAGAGATAGCAGAGCAGCTCCGCCGGCAACACTAAACAGGTTGACGTAATCGATGGTCAGTAGCCCAATGCTTCCAGCACCGAGTGCTGCGATAGCGGTTTGGGCAAAAGTTTTAATAGCTCGTTCAGCACTGTAGCTGACAAACTCCTTTGTAATTAGTTTCATTAGTAATCCGTTCCTTCGTTTTTGTATAGGTTGACATCTTCATAAGATGCACTCAGGGTGTAAGCGGTTGTAATGATGGAGATGAGTGAAACTCCGCCAGTTATTAGTGTTACTCCTACTCCCCATTGATCAACAAGGAAAGTCAATGCACCAAAGATAATCATAGCAAAACCCAAGCGGTAAGAGCCAAAGATTACCTTGCGCCTAAACTTCCAGTCTGGACCGGAAGCTGACTCTGGCTCATCCTTTAGGAAGAACACGCCATCAAGCATTTTTATAAGGGTCTTTTGCAACATTCGCATACCTCTCGTACAGGTCGCTTTACATTATCTAGGATTAGCTTGTAAACGTCAACCTTATCAGACGTTACGCCGAACACGCCCTTTAGGGTTCTCGACGCTGTTACGTGGACGTGGGGCCCAGAACTTTGACCACTATTTCCTAAAATTCCTATAGTCTGGCTCTTACGCAACTTATGCCCGACCCTGTATCCGGGCTTCTTATCCATGTGGCAGTAGCCCAAGTACCAGATGATTCCATCTTTGTCCATAGCCGTCTGCACCACCACCCAACCCAAGACATCTGAGTACTGAATTAAACGAATAGTTCCTTTTGCAATTGCCGGTATGCGTGTGCCGAGTGGTCTGGCCCAATCGGTGCCTGAGTGTGGCTGCATACCATTTGCTCTGCGATAGGCAGACATCTCTCCATAGTGAGAGGTTATGTATTTTGCGTCATAAACCAAACGCCAATCTGAAAGTCTTTTAGCCATTATTAAATCCTGCCTAAATTCATTATTGCAACAATGATTGCACCAATGCCAGCTGTCAAAGAAGCATAGGCTACCTTTTCAATCCACTCAAACTTTGCTTGCCTGACCTCCAGCTGGTTAACTCGCTCAACAATTCCTTCTAGGTTTGACATCTTAGTTGTCAACTCTATAAGTAGATTCTGGCTTTCTATCTGCTTTTCATAGAGCATTTGAAGAGTGACTCTTGCGTGTGGCTGCTCATTTGTCTCAGGCATATATTCCTATGCTGCGTAGTCGCTGGCGAACCAGATTAATTTTAAGCTGGTATCTGCCCCGGAGCCGTCTAAACGGTAAACCTTTGCAGTAAATCCAGTCGTGGTAGTCGGTCCCACTACTGTTGCTATGTAACTACTAGAAGAGCTAGTGCCTTCAATTGTGCACACTACCTTTGGCACAGCAGCCAAAGTCACCCCAAAAGTGACTGCAACATTAACAGCACTGCCAGTAGATGCGTGTCCCGTAAATCCCTCTGAGCCAGTCAATGCTGCAGCCCTATCAGCTGTAGCTGCGAGCGCCGCAAAGTGCGACTCAAGAGGAGCTATGTTATCTGAGGAGGTCGGGTAAGAGATACCCTTAGTAGTCGTTGTCATATGTCCTATTGTATCTTACTTAGCTTCCAAGGCATCGAGGCGAGCCTCTAGTGTTTTGATGTTTGCATCTTGCTGTTTCATGGCAGAGACAAGGGCCGCAGTAAGCTCTGCATACCTAACTCCTTCTGGCCTTTGCGTCCCGTCATCCAGCGTCTCATAGTTTACAAAGACATCTAGAGGAGTACCCGCAATGTCCTCAGCTATAAAGCCTGGGTATGTAATTGCGTCTTCAGGTTCTTCTTCTACTTCTTCTTTCAGCCTAAATGTTTTTGGCTGTAGCTGCAAGACTGACTCAAGGCTAAACTCAGCATCTTCAATGTCAGTCTTGTATCTTGCTGAGGAGCTGGTCCTAACAAAGTAACCTCCGCTAGTTATAGAAGCACCAGTTGTGCCGCCACCAGCAAGTTGGTCTCTTTGCAACCCTCCTTGGCTACTTATATTGCTGCTCGCACTAACAGTTTGACCAAAGACGGGGCCAAATGGAACTTCAAGACTGCTTACTGAGGTAATGCTTCCACCACTAATACTCGTACCAGAGATACTTCCACCAGTGATAACGTTACCCTGAATTGTCACACCAGTTATGGTACCTGCACTAAGGTTGGAAGCGTTAATGGTTGGCCCACCGGGAGAACCAAGATCAATTATTTTCTGCAGTGCGTCTAGTGCCTCAGCATTTGCGTCAGAAGCTGCATTGCCTGCGCTAATTGCCAATCCGTTAGCAGTTATAGCAGCCTGCAGCGCATCGTCAGCTTCTCCCGACACGGTTGTTAGCTCAGTCTGTTGCGACTCTAAAGTCGTTTGCTGAGTAGCGAGGGTTACGAAAGCAGAGTCTAGGCGGTTGTAAGAGGATTGCAGCTGATCGTCACGGGTTCTATTATTAATGTCTGAAAGAACTACGTCTCGCTCCATTGCCTCAACCCGAGATTGAACCTCCCTAGTCCAAGGCTGAGACTGAGATGGTAAGTAGTTTCTTCTGAAGCCCATTGTTACACCTTTGCTAGTGGGATAATTGTAAACTCATTAAAGCTCAAGTAGCTATCTGGAGAGTTGTCTGGATCGAATGCAAAGTCAGTAAAATCTTGAAACGTTTTGCCAGCCCAGTTGGTATTAAATTCAGAGATTGGCGCAGAGGCAACCGCAGATATAGTTGAGCCGTTCTGAGAGAAACTAACTGAGTCAATTCTGTATCTATTTTGCTCATAAACAAACATAGAGCCAATAGTTGTGCCGAAGCTAGAATCAACTGGGTTCTCAACGTTTATCTTTACTCTTGGTCCACACTCCCATTGAGCAGCAGCAACGCCTCTTGTGTAAAGGTCAGCATCATTGTTTATAAAAAGATTGGTCACGCTTGGTGCACTAATGTTTGGAGCGTACTCAGTTGGTGAGCCAGTAGGGAAGATGGTTAGCTTCTCATCATAGAACACCCCTGTGCCGGTTATCCACAACGCTGGGTAGCTTTCGGCTCCCGAAGACTCGACACCGATTTTGTAAGGCGCAAGAGTTGTGCCGCCACCAGCGGCATCTATTTGGGTCACGGCTGGTGCAACAATTCTTATCTGTATCTCATTGGGATTTTCAGTAAGAGAGACATCAAGCTGACCTCCCTGAGCCAACCACTGAGCAGGAAGTATTGGCAAGTCATCAGAGCCAACTACGACATACTCGCCGGTTGCGCCGGTGTAAGGAAGAGATGTAATTGCGCTTTTGTTTAGTGGCTGGTTTACGCTAGTCAAAGAGGAGTTTACAGTGAAGCGCTTAATTAGAGTCTCACCAGCCTCCACTTGTAGCTGGTCATTTATAGTCACATTCTGAATGCCAAGAATCTCGTCAACACGACTCTCTTGTTCTGTGATTATGCCGTTGCTTTTATAAGAAGTTGTGTAGCTCGTTATCTCTACCTGCTGAGCTGCATTGAACGCATCGATCTCGGTAGAAATTGAAGAAGCGTTTGAAAGAACATCGATAGTCTGTGTCTTTGCAATTCTAAAAGTTAATGCATTTAACTCTATGTGCATCTCCATTGGGACATACTCGGTGTCACTAGCTGACACACCAGCACACAGCATCTTCAAGTGCTCCCAAACGTTGCCCTGCCAGCCGATAAAGTTCACTGGCTTTGCTTCTACATAGTCAAGCAAATCATCAGAGTAGTAAGCGGTTATGTCAACTAAAGCACAATAGTAGTCGATGGCATCTTTAAGTGTCTTTGGATTGTCTACTGGACCGCCCATTGGCAATGCAGTTCTGTCAACGTTTAAAGTTGCATCAATGGTAGAGCCGGTTATGCTTACCAGCTCGGAATTGATGATTACCTTCTTTACCTGAAACTCGACCTCACCTGCATTGTCGTCTATAACGCTCATGGTGTTATTGATTGAGAGCTTTGTTGCAGGGTGCTTGTCGCCAGAAATGATCGACTCCTGGGCGATTGCCTGAAGTGTCACTTGACCCGCACCACCTGAGAGCTCAGAAGGCTGAAGACTGGTTACATCCTCTGAGTAGGAATAGCTAACCTCGGAGCCCTGAAGGATAGAGCCGCTACCGGTAAGCTTTGAAGTCCTAATGCTCATTAGACTTCTATCCACTCAGTAGATAGCCCTACCTGCCCGTCGTTTATTGCAGAGGAATAGTACTCGATGTTCACTGTGCTACCAAACTCGACAGCTGTTGTGCCTCGACCTGAGATAAATCCACCCAAGCTAGGAGATGCGCTACTTGGCAATATCTGAGCGATCATTCCAGCCACGGTAAAATCAAAGATTTCACCCTGTGGGTTATAGAAGTAGATGTCTACGCAGGAGTAGGTTGTGCCGTCCACTGAGGTGTTTGTTCTAGCAGATGATGTGACTGCTACCGGAGTGGTATCCAAGGCGCTCACAGCACCATCTGAGCGCTTATAGCGGTCTATTCTCATGGTTGGCACACCGTCAGCAATAACACCATGCCACCCGAAGAAAAGAGTGTAGCCTTCTGGGATAATAAACGTAAGTTTTTTGGTGCTGCCAACTTCGGCTGTGTCAGAAGAGACATACCTAGCAGACTTAACTGGGTAGTTAAAAAGATTGTCTGCTGTATCTAAATACTCAAAAGGCGCAATGTCCCAAAGCTGAGGAAGATCATTCTGCATCATCATCGGAGTTGCCCAGTGAGGAGGGCAAAGGTTTTGCTGAGTTGCAAAAGGGTCTGCCCAGTAGAAAGGACCGTCGCCGTAAACGCCGTCTGAGAAATCTTTAACAGTTTGCAAGCTTGACTCAAGAGCAGGGCTATTTAGCGAGCCAACCCACGTTGGCTGAAAGCGTCTGTGAGAGCCTCTAGAACGGTTTATGTGGCTTCTGCCGTTGAGTAGCTGCGTCTCGCTAGTAAAGGACTGTGAGGAGGCAGTCATGCCCGTCTGAGGGGCATTTATCCAGACCTGCTTGGTCTTGTTACCGAAGTATATTTTTCTATCCATTAGTTAGAACCTCTTTGTGCCAGAACTTGATTTCCAGCGTTTGCAGATTTTGCGATAACAGTGTTATCAGTGTACAGTGAGATCGGTCTTTCGACTGCTGAGCGTAGTAGCTGCCTGTCTTCTGGAGACAAGTAAACCATCTGGCTGCCTTGCCCCTGTTGATTAGGAGCAGACATACTTGCTGCGGGTAGTTTGCTTTGGTTCAGGGCGTTCATAAAAGGCACACCAAAGTGCTGGACCGCAGAGGCGTTTACGACAAACTCACCATTTGAAAGTCTGGCAGCTATGCTGTCGCTAGTGCCAGTACCGGCACCCCTGACAATCCCACCATCTGCGTGACCGTCCCAGTGAGTTGGGTTAGAGGAGGTCTTGTATCCGACTCTTTTTTCTACGAAAGTTGTTGTTACAGTTCTGTCTTTAATTAAAGCGAGAGCCGTGTTTGCTTTACTTACAAAAGAAAGCACATTGCTAAGAGCTTCGTCAGTGTCGGCTACTATGTCTGTCTCAATGTTTTCTGGGATTTCATCCATTGACTTGATTAGCTCTTTACGGAGCACATCTGCAACAGCCTGAGCCTTGGTTTCGGTGTACCCCATTTGTATTGCGTTCTCCTTGAACGCTTCTACCTGTGCGTCAATAATTGCAATTAGATCTTCACCTTCATCTGCGTTTATAATCATTCCAGCAGTTACCAAGGCATACTTTTCAGCCATGTCCTCAAGTGCACGGCTTGCTTCAATTGCCTCCCGTGTGCTCTCTGTTCGGACATCAATAATGCCCTGCTCTGCATCAGCCATATCTTTTTGAGATTTAGAAATGTCTTTGTTTGCGTCAGAAATATTGTCAGCCTCGCCCAAAAGGTCGGCATCAACCTTTGCGATGTCTGCACGAATCTGGTCTGCCCTTAGGAAATCGCCATAGCGTAGTGCTACCTCTAGCTGGTACTCAAGCTTTCCACGGTCAGCGGTTAGCCCATCAATTGCAGCCTTGGCTTCTATGATCGACTGTGTAGCGTCTTCAATAGACTCATTGGCTTTGTCTATGTCTTCTTGGAAGTTCACAATGCTTTCTGCAGCGTCTTCTGCAGCGTCAGCCATATCCAGCCAACCAAGAGTTACTTCATCGATTGCATACGCTTCTGAGAAGTTTGACTTGATTCCCTTGCTAGCAGCATCTGCAACAGCTTTGATTGCCTCTTCTACTGTCTTGATCTCATCTACGGAAGAATCGATATCTTCTAGAGAGTTAGTTAGTCTTTTAACAATGCTGTCGGTTGCCTTGCCGGTCTTGCCTGTATTTTCTATCGCAATGTCAACATAACGAAGACCACTAGCTCCGACTCCAGCGTCAACAAGTGACTGCCTTAGGGAAGCAAGAAGGTTAGCAAATGTCTGCAGGTTTCCACCTGAGCGTGTTGCAAGCTGCCTAATAACACCCTCGATGTTATTCACGTTGCTTTCACCCGCTTCTGACCAGATGCTAAAGGTGTTACCGTTTTCTTCTAGCGACTTGCCAAGCGTTCTAAGTGAGCTGCTAATTCCAGTCTGCTGACCAGTCCAACTAAACAAAGAATCCAAAGATTCAGTTAGCTTTTCTAGGGCAGTCATTGACTGGGTTACTGGGCCAGTAATATCAAAAGATGAGTCACTCAAGCCACGAAGAGCTCTGTTCATGTCGCTTATGAAACCAAAAGCCGCTTCTTTACTCTGAGCAGCAGCAATCTTAAGCCTGTAGAAGGCGATAATAATTTTTTTCATACCCTCTAAATCGGGAGCAGCAGCAACGTCAGTTAGCATCTGAGCGTAGCTAGCACCAACAGAACCAAGAGAAGTGATTGCAATGCTCTCAAACTGCTTTATCATGCCAGCAGTATTTACGCCCGCTTTTCCTAGTGTTATTATTGAGAGTGCAATATCCTCCATTGCGCCTTCGGCCCCTCTACCAGAAACCTCTGCGGCAGCAAATGCAGATATAACGTAGGATTCAAAATTCTCTAGGTTTGTTTTCGAAGTGTTATCCAGATCCTCAAGGCTTCCTGTGGTGCCAATGATTCCATCAGCTAGCGACTGGAAGGCTTGCTTTGAGTTTTGTGCTGTAGTTGTAACCAAGTTTGTTTGAGTAAGGTAGTCCTTCATGGCCTCGGTCATGCTCTTGACACCCTCTTCTGCGGCACCTGTTCCTCCAGCGTCTAGCACAGCTTGGTTGGCTTGGAAGGCCTCGCGCGCTGAAATCAAGTAGCCATCAATTAAGTCAATACCGTTTCTTAGGAAATCAAAGTTAATGTCTGGGTTGTTTTCAACCATGGCATAAACTGTTTCAACCGCCTCAGACGTTATGCCTAGAGACTCTGCCACTGCATCAATGCTATCCCTTGCTAGGTCACCACTATCTTCTAAACCAGCAAAAGCTTCCTGAGCAGCAGTGCCTTCTTGAACACCGTAAGTCAATGGGTTGAATGAGATTTCACCCTGATCAAGATTAGCGATGCTACTGCTGTTTGCGAGAGCGGCAATCCTTTTGAAAGCATCCTCATACTGAGCATAGTATGCATTTGCAGTTCCGCCCTCAAGCATGGAGGCAGAAACTGCGTCTGTAATGTCAAAGCCAAGTAGCTCAGCTGCTCTTGTTATTTCTGGATTTCTGATCTGCTCCAAGAAATAGCTGGTCATTTCACCATCTTTTTCGTAAGTGGTAGCAGCCAAAGCGTCTATTATTACTGTCCCGGAATCCTTAGATAGCCTTAGCTGTTCTGCTAACGCATCGGTTGTTTCTTCAATTGAGTTGCCATAGCTGTCTTGCACAGCATCTATGTCGCTAAACTCTCTCTTTACTGAGCCAGCAGCATCGGCAACTTTTTCAAGGTCATTAGCAAGCTGGCGTTGCTTTAGCGTTAGCTCATCTAGTGTCTGTGTAAACTGCTTGTATTCACTGTCGGCTCCTGCAACTGCAGCAGTGTCCATTAACGCCTGAAGACCGCCTGAAGCACTAATTGCCTTTTCGCCCAGTAGCCTCAGGTCATCTTCGGTTCTGTTAATAGCACCACGGAAGTAGCCTACTTTTTGTCCTGCCCCAACAAACATGGACCCCAGAGTTACTATAAATCCAACCGCTGTTAGTGCCGTCATTACCCTAAGCGCAACGCTCAAGCCACGAACAGCGAAGGTTGCCTTTCCTGCGGCAAGTCCTGCCTTTCCAATTGCAACATCTAACCTGCCCGCTGTCATCTCAGCTTGAATTTGGCTTTTAGTCCAGAACACAGTAGCCCCACTGTTTTTGACAATCGCATAAGTATTACCAAGTATCTGGTTTGTAAGCTCTGCGATTCTAGACCTCATGCTATTTGTAGTTTGTCCACCAAGCTCTTGTATTTGA
>Ga0208413_1001070_pt1 | contig 18544 bp, 10 predicted proteins | sample AntAceMetag02UKD_FD_184761 | JGI IMG/M metagenome (GOLD analysis project Ga0208413, IMG submission 184761) | Saline lake microbial communities from Ace Lake, Antarctica - Antarctic Ace Lake Metagenome 02UKD (SPAdes) (version 2) | ecosystem: Environmental > Aquatic > Non-marine Saline and... | reverse complement strand
TGATAACTTATTAATGCGAACCTAATAACTTAAATCGTGCATAATGTATATAAAAAGGTCAGTATAAATATATTATATCATGTCCGAAATTAAAAATGACTATACCATGTCCGTAAGCAATAAAAAAATTCACGCTTTTTATAGCAATCATGCATCGATCGATTTTGAACAATCGAATCTTTTGCTTATAGATTTCTTGGACACTATGTTCAATAATATCACTTCAGACCTTGATTCTAATATTAACTCACAGTTGCTCACGTATATGTCTTCCAATAGCGATGATATTTCTCATTTGAAAGATACTATAAATAAGATGAATATTGATATGACGACCTCCAATAATAACGATAACTCTCGTTTGAAGGACGGCATTCATACTCTGAATGAAACCGTATATAAGATGAATGTTGATATGATGAATTCAACTAATACTGATATCTCCCATTTGAGAGATAGTATCCAAACTATGAATGATACAATTTCCAAAATGAATGTTGACGTATTGACTTCGAATAGCAAAGAATCATCTCTTATGAAAGATAGTATTCGTTCCATGAATGATACCATGTCCAAGATGAACACGGATATGATGAATAGTGTTGTCGGGCAACTTTCTACGATGAAAAAGGAATATATGGATGAAGTTCACCAAGTTGTTACAAACGGTAATTTCTCCGCTAGTGAGAAAATGAACGTTCTTATGGAAAAGAACAGCGAACACCTCTTGGACAAGACAACTATTCTTCTGAATGATGTTATACCAAGGAGCCAAGAACGCTTCCATGGAGCAATCCAAACGAATCTTAAGGATTTACACACAGAGATGAATGAAGATATGTCCAAGATGATTGCTTCCTCAAGTAACGAACAAGCATTACAAGCATTTTTAACGAATTTCGAATCAAAATACAACACAATGATGCAAACCGTGCAACAACCTCTTTTCTCATTCTTTACTGCTAGTGAAGACCGCATAGCCAAGAATATTGATATCCTCAAAGAAACGTCACAAACCACACTATCCGCACAAAAACCCATCTTGGACGACCTATCAGAATTCCTTGGGAAATATAACATGTCATCTAACAAAGGTAAATACGGAGAACAGAACCTATGCTCTATCCTAACCTCTATGTATCCTTCAGCCGAAATCCAAGATACAACGGGTATCAAGGCATCCGGCGATTTCATTGTGAAACGATTAGATAAGAAACCCATTCTATTTGAGAATAAGGAATATAAGGCGAACATCGACAAGGACGAAATTGCTAAGTTTATTCGTGATATTGATACACAGAACATGAACGGGGTGTTCCTATCCCAGTATTCAGGTATTGCATTCAAACAAAACTATCAAATCGATATACATAAGGGAAATGTGCTTGTATATGTTCAAAATTGTGAATATTCTGCCGACCGAATCCGCATTGCAGCCGATATTGTAGACAGTCTGTCTGTTAAAATCCAAGAACTGAATATTGGAGAAACTAATAATATTTCCAAGGAAATATTGGACGACATCAATGAAGAATATCAAGCCTTCATTGCGCAAAAGGAATCCTTGTTGATGTGTATCAAGGATTTCCAGAAAAAGATGCAGTCTCAAATCGATTCTATGAAACTTCCCGCTATGGACAAGTATCTCGATTCAAAATATGCATATGTGAAATCTCGCGACTTCATATGTAACATATGTAATGTTTTTACCGGGTCGAATCGTCAAAGCCTATCTGCACACCAACGTGGATGTCGAAAAAAAGCCCATTTTGCTAACTTTGCAATTGAATCGATAATAGTTGAACCGACGATAGAGACTTCTGATGTGTAATATTCTCTACACATTACATTGTTTTGACTTTATCAAAATAGTTTGGGTCCATTTCAAAAGCGGGTTCTCCCATTTCTATATATTATACCCACATTTTTCATGTATTATTCGTTATTCGATTGTATATTCATCTGAGTCTGTATGCTCGAAAGTTGCTTTATAATGATTACTTATGACAGATTATTATTATTTAATATTGTCATGATATTATTTATTCGGGTTTGTAACTCCGCGTTTTTAGTTTCTAACTCAGTTACTTTATCATTAGTTAATGAGTCTATAATACTGGATCCTCCCCACATTAAGGTGCCGTCCTGTTCATATAATAATTTACCACCTAACCAAACACCTTCTACAAATAATTGACTATCATTATTGACATAAAGAATATTTTTTAAGGAAATCTCAAAGGACGAAGACATTGTGGAGTCCACTACTTGGACTCCAAATCCAGCGTGTAGGTTGTTTGAAGAATCTTTCTTATCAATTACCATTTTTAATTGCCCCAATTCAGTCGTCAAACCAGTATTATCGGTAACCTCAAATGATATATCTGGACCATATGTGCTAAGAATTTTCCAGTTATAATCATTATTGCTATACGTTTTTAAACCCCCTATTGTATAATTGTTAGAACTTAGTGCGTTTTTTTGTTCATTCAATTTATCCACACGTTCCATTATCTCATTATAATTCCACAATTTACTCACACGAACCATTGTGCTAGCTGAATAGGAACCAAATCTCGTATAACTGGGATTTGACGGATCTTCAGGTGTTTCAGACACACGTTCAAAAGAGAAGTTGGGGTATGTTGTGCTATATGCAACCCCGTGTCGTTGTGTGTTATACACAGAACTAGTCGTACTATAAGTATTGCTATAATTGATAAATCGGTCATTTGTATTTATACCAAAAAATTTGTTTTCCGGGTCAATCGTTATATATTTATCATTTTTACCGTGAATGTTTAATGACCCCGAAACAGTCATATCTCCATTTAAAGATACTGATGATGGAAGAAATTTGTCTGTAATATTCATAAAAAATGCGTCAATTTTTATATTTGAACCATCCGCGTATTTATAAAAATAGGTAATATAATTGTTATTATTATTTTGAGTGGATACAACCCCATAATTATTTGTCGCCAAATTATCCCCATCATATAATTTAAAGTATTGCACCATAAATGATGTGTGTAATTCTATCAATAACGTGTTTGCTTCCCTGGTAGCAGTATCGGTGACACCTGAATTCAACTGACTGATCCTAATACCACCAACGCGATTATCCAAATAAGTTGCCGCTCCAGTAACTATTGTATACGTGTGTGTATCACTAGTCCCCAAACTATCACGAGAGTTTAATAAAGTAATATAATCAGTCATATTGTCGAGACCATAATTTAATGTCTGTGTAAACGTGCTTGGTATGTAAAAATAGGGGGTGGAAATAAAAATAATATCGGAATTGTCGTTATAAACAGCAGCAGCAGAAGAAGTAACAGGGTCCAGATGTAACGTAGTCGTGCCGGTCCCTTCGTTATACATTCCATAAGCTACAATACAATCATGGTTAGCTGGTATAGTGAATTGTAGACTTGCATTCCTATCTTCCCCTCCGTCGTCATTCTCTCCCTTTTCCTCATCACCTATATACACTCGTAAATATGTATCTGTATTGCCTGTTGTGTATGCTTTATACACCTTAGCCTGTTGGGTCGCTTGTATGCTTAAATTATATGTATTACGCCGAGCCCGGTCGGTGTTTTGATTGAAGGTATAAGCCTGTTCCCAATTTCGATAGTATTTAATTTCAAACTTCGTAGCATTTTTAGGGTCTGCGGTTGATTGTGATTCATTCCTATCAGTCTTAAATTGCAAATAATATCTAGTATCCAAATCATCCGTATATAACACATATACAACCGGCGACGTATTCCGCAATAATAATGTTTTCCAGTGAAAGAGGCGTGATGAAGGGTTTCCTTCTGGAGCTGTATGTATCTTACACTCTATATAGTTAGTACCTTGAAGCGGCAATTCCAAATTTCCATTTAGTTGTATTTGTTTTAGTGCTTCACCACTTATGTTTTTGATATCATTTTCATTATCAGATATAATTGTGTCGAAAAAACGTAATATATTGTTATTACTATAGACATTGGTATTAGTGATGGATACAGGTTTATTCGCTCGGTTATATTTTGTATAAGTTACATATTTAACCAGTTCATCCATCTTTTCAAATAATAACGCCACATTAGGATTATTTATCGCATTTATATTGTATTGTTGTATATTCAATCCACTACCTACAATATATATTTCATTGGTATCTGTTATAGAAATAACCTTATTCATTGAGTATTTTAAACCATAAATATATGGTACAAGCGTAGTGTATATACTATCATTATAGAACAAGGTTTCATCAATGGTTTTTTGTAGCGATGGTAAGATGTATTTGCTAATGATTTCACTGTTATCCCGATCGATAGTATTGTTTAATAATTCGGTATATGTATATCCGATCCATGACGAATTAGTGCCATGATACATAATCTTTACGTCACCTGCGACTTTTGTAGCCATATCTATTTTATATACGTAATAGTAGTCGTCTGTTGATATGGAACTAGGTAAATCGGCATTTAAATTAGTAATTATTGTCGTATCATTCAAACTTGTATCCGATATTGTAATCCCATTCATAGTATTCAATCGAGTAGAAATAGTATCGAAGATATTAGTTACATCAAATATAGACGTATCTTGAATATCCAACATAGTTTTGGGTTGATTCGTTCCAATACCCAAAGGATACATATTGGATGCAGTCTTGTTTAATGTATCAATATGGAAAATTTCCGTTTCATCTGCAGATTTTAACGTTAGGTCTCCGTACAATGTAGAGTCACCTCTCGTAATAATACTCTGACTAATATAATCATTAACTTTAATACTGCACCAGATACGATATAATATAGTGCCGGTTTTGTAATATCGCATTACACCAAGTTTCCACTGATCATCATACTTATATGGCACAATATACATATTTTCGATTAATACATTAGTAACTGTTTGATACGTCGGATTAAACCCGTATTGTGCGATAAAAGCTTTATTTATACCTGCATATACGTCATCGAGTTTAATATTTGTTCCAGGAATAAGTAATCCAGATGACTCTTTACCATTCCAATGTGGAAACTCTTCGCTTAGAACAACCTTATTCTCTGTAATATTATTGATTACTACAAAGAGAGAGGGTGATCCAAAACGTTCTGTAAATAATGCATCCGATTGAATGCGTTCACTAATAGAAAGAGTATTATCCTTTTTAAACAGTATAGTACTGTAATTTACAAGTTGAGTAGCTGCGGTCAATGAAGTAATCAAATTCAACAATATATCACGATACGATTGGTCTCGTGTGTATATATCTACATTTAAAGAACGACCAGATAGGGTTAAAGTCGGGGGTGTATTTTCAGCGGTAGTAAGAGCGGTTTGTGCGGTAGTAAGAGCGGTTTGTGTGGTAGTAAGAGCGGTTTGTATGGTATTTTTATAATTAATCTTGGATTGTAAAGCATCGTTTAATCGTTGAACTTCCACATCGTATTTTGTTCTATTCTTAACATAGAAATCTGGACCAGATGCCGGATATGTCGAATACGTGCTATGTAGTGTTGGACCTTCTATATATTGATTAGGACGGTAAAAATAAGGTGTGTTACTGTTACTATAATTTTTTACTTCAAATACACTAGCATTGGTGAGCGCAGTAGTAGTTATCGAAACAACAGTATTACCAGTAGAATTAACAAACGTTAAATAACTTCGAGGAGAAATAGAATCCGTATATAACACGTAATATAGCGCATTATCGCCGTCCGTTGTTGATGATATATTAGGCATTAACTGTGTTTTCCAGTAATAACTAATCGTGGGAGCGATATTATTTTGTGTACGACTAACCTTATAATGTATGGATTCTCCGCCAGAAAGCGGATACATTTGACTATGAATATTAATACGACTAGAATCGTTGGTTGATTGTAGTATGGTTTCAACATTTCTAGAATCGAGGACAATATTCCCAAAAAAAGTCACTATATTATAGTTAGACCTGTTAAACGGTGGGTTATTTTTGATGGTTCCTTTGTTCGTATAGTCGAGGGAAGCAGCAGGATAATTTGATCGCTCCACCCAATAGTCTCTAGTCTTTAATTGATTTAACGCTGTGGAATACGACTGATATGCAAGTAGCGCATATCCATAAAATACTGGAACTTGCCACGGATAACTGTAAGTTGTGGTTGTGTAGGAGTCGTGTTGTTGTATAAAAGTATCATATAATGTTATAATCCCGCTAAGTTCATTTACAAAAGTATTCTTTTCATTACGTCTTGTATTTACCCAATTTTCTGCACTAGTCTTCTGAGATGTATAATAATCCACATCCGATTGTTTTTCTTCCACATCTGCCCTCAATGTTCCCATATTATATTTGCTATATATAGAAGTTTTTAAGTATAAAATCGATGTAGTGCCATCTTCTTTTACAGTGACAGGTAAAACGATGGCCTGTGTCGTATTCAAAGTTTCCGTAGGATAAGCAATATACATCTTATATATGTTTGTGATGATTGATTTCATTAAGTTGTGTGTCTTAGCATCAAAGTCATTGTTTTTGGTAAAATCTTGCAAGGCATCTGTAATTGCATTCATGCGATCGATACTGTTGTCTAATGTAGTTTTTAAATTATTGACCTTAGTTTGTTGGCTCGTTTTAAGATTTAAAAATGTTCTATTATCCCAACTTGAAAACAGATTTAGCCTCATATTTGAGTCTCCGCTAGCATTTACATAAAGTTGCAATATATCCCCGTATCCTAGCTTTGAATCGATATTGGTGATGTCGGTTAATTGTGCCTCTTTTACGCTATTTGCTCCATTGACCATGTCGCGCAAGTGATATTCATACGTCCATTCATCCTCTATATCACAACCCAATGATAAATAATGATGGTTTCCTGCAGATGCGTGTATTCCATACCCATAACGGACCAATAACCACGTATATGCTTCTAACGTGAATAATGCTTTGTCATATGCTATTTGATTAGTGTCTATAGTAGTTTGAAGTGTTATAATTTGTGCGCGTGTTCTTGTCGTATTCGTTTGTGTTGGCGCGGCTTCTGCAATCAACCCTTTTTCTTGGTAATTAATTTGAGAACGTGAAATATTGTATACACCAGTTAGATGACTATTATAATTGCTAAGAAATAGTATTGCCTTTCTATTTTCAATTGTATAATCCGAATAATTCCTCATCGTGGCTATAAAATTGGTTTCCTCGGTTGAAATATTGCGAACGGTTTGGCCATATAGAGAAATGATATTATCCATGTTGATTTCGTCAATTAAGTCATCAATCTTTTGTTTATAAGTTTCTTTATTTAAATAAATAATAGTAGGTAAACCGTCAATAAGGGTCTTATAATTCTGAATATCAGTTTCATATGTATTATCGTAAACCTTATATGCAGGTAATTTTGCAGCATTTTTTAGTCGACTATTTTCGTTATACAGTTTTATAATTTCGTTTACATCTGTAATTATATCGGACATTCCACGTTCTAGATATACTCCTGCAAGCGTCAAAAATCGCAATCCATACATATAATTATTTTGGGCGGTTAAATTTGCTTCATATGCACTATTCAATCCCAAAATTTCGATTTGTGTTTTATATTCTTCTTGAAGTTGAGTGACGTATGTTGCCTGTTTTTCACTTGCAGTAATCAAGGCGGTCTTTATTGCACCAGCAGCCGTTATTTTTTCTTCCAATTGCTCGAGCGTATATCCACTCAAGTCTTCTATTGCATCTTTAACAGATCCGACTTCAGCCTGCACTATCTTACTGGTTTCGATCAAAGCTGTTACTCCAGCCACAACCACAAGCCCCGATCCGCCAGTTCCAACAGCAACTCCTACATATAAAAGCGCAATACCGACTTCAGCAAGTATCGCCCATTTTCTGTTTTCCGCTTCCTCCGATTCTCTCTTCTCATACTCAGTATGTAGTCGGTTAATTTTTGCATCTTGCAATACAATACTTATATCTATAAGGTTCTTTGTTCGTTGTGCGTCAGCAATAATAAACATTCGAACAGGAGCTTCAATTCTCGCATTTAACCCTGCAAGACGGTCCTGTCGCGTTGTTTTAATTGGTACGGGTTCTGCTGTGTATATTTTTAATGGAAGAATACCGGACACACTACTATTTAATATTTCTTGATCTGTTGAAGTAAATGGATTTACTTGTATAAAAGTGTCCATGTTTTCAATTGTATTGCGTATTAAAGGTGCAAATTGGTCTATAAACTGTTTCATATTACGGCTTGATAAGTTGTCTATATCTACCATACCCTTTATTTCGTGTAATTCCTGATTTATTCCTAATTTTCCAGCAATAGATACAGAACTGGTAACCGGGTCAACTTTCATAAATGTGTCCCCTTTAATATTTTCCACCATTAACTCACCTGAAATAATTGTGTCCGACTTAACATTATATACTGGAAAAAGATTGTCTATTCGAGCATCTTTAGATTGAAAGGTTATAACGTCATCCTCATCTATGAGTATCATCACTACAGAGACTATTTTATATCCTCCATCAGAAAACGCAATAATAATTTTTTGTCCGTTTTCCAAGGAGCTATATTTGGAATTTAAGTATTCAATAATGTAATACATCCTCCTAGGTATATCAAGTGTAGAATTATGCAAATAACATTCTGATATAAGTTTTTGACTCCAATATGGCGCGGTATCTGAAGTTTTACATTTCAAAGAATTAAAGATTGTAATTGGACCATATCCCCATGTGGTATTTGTGGGAGTGAAAGATAAAGAATTATTATCTCCATTTATCATCATACAAATATCTCTTAGTAAATAAGCAAATGCGGTCGAAGATACTCCTTCTTGAAATTTTGCGATATCAATAATATCAAATAAATTCACACCAGAAGAAATGGCTATCTGTCGAGATGTTGTTGGATCTGCGAATACATATGAGAAATAGATACGTATATTCACTACTTTTGCGTCTATTGCATCAGATTCTTTTGTAAATGAAAATCCGCAAGACAGTCCATTAAGCTTGGGCGAAACTGACTGCAACAACGAATTTTGTAACATTTCCACACCATATTCGCTTGCATAATATGTTAATGAACGGTCATTACGTTTAGTTCCAGATCCGTTAATGTATTGTTGTAATGTTTCATTTCGGTCATAATCCAATGGACCTAAACGGCTTGTAAATTGAATTTTTCGATTAGCGAATGCAGAAGCATACGATTTTGCCTGTATATCGTATAAAGACAGGTCTGTTCCATCATTAAAATAACTTTTGTATATGGAACGTATAGTATCTGCAGTGTTAGATTCTTGTGTTCCGTTTTTATACTTATTTGTGAATAATTTATATGCATTAGTCGAAGCGTTAAGCGCTTTTTCCATTTGTAACATAATTTGCATTACAACGTCGACCGAAAGTAAATCAACCACAATTGTTTGAGTTTTTTTCAATCGTGCTATAGTACCGACGTCGGCTAAAACAAGTGAAGTGTCGTCAGTATAAACCGGATTACTACTACCAAATAAACTATTCCATGTATTTGTTGAAATGTTATAGTTACTATTAAAATAATTTTTAACAATAGTAGAGGTTAGTCCACCGCTATTTCCGCTTATTATCTGTATAAGTTCTGCTCTTCCATAAGCTAAAGTATTCCCATAAGGAGTAAACACATACGAATTCCCCTCCGACATCTATACAAGACCACGATATAATATTATACCCTGCAAACGAGAATTGTAATAAGAAGAAAAAAGGGGCTGACCGTCGAGTAATTTCATAAAATTCTTAAATTGGTCGTCACTTTTCGCAATCGAAGCTGCTTCAAAACTGTTGCATGGTCCACCATACTCTACACATTACATTGTAACACCCGTGCAATCATCTCAGGTGTGATATTCTCAAGTGTAAATGATATTTCATTCGCTTGAGCTTCTTCCCATGTGAAAAAATCAATATGAAACCCATCCAATTTCAGTTGACTGATATAGTTTTCAATAGACTCTTTATCTTTGACTGCATTATTATAGTTATTTCGTTTAATATATGAATGTTTCGGTAATATCTTATTTTTATACCCATCGAATTCATATTTGACCTCTATTTCTATGGACGACATAGGGTTGACTTCACTTGGTAATATGCCTTGTGATGGTCGGTATACAAACAACCCATATGGTGCAGCAACAATATCAAACATACTAATTCCACCAACTCTTGTCGACTTCGCAGAACCACAGATTTTACGTTTAGTTACGATATTTGAAAAAATATTATCTTCTATACAACCAATTAGGTCTTCATCGCTTATCAGATTCGGGTAATTATCAATCATTCTTGTGTAAGTAAATTGAGATTTTGGTTTATGTTTGATAGATTTGTTAGATTTTACAACGGAGCCATTTATTTTCGCACCACCATTTCGTTTCCGCCTCCTCCGTGTGCCGCCAATCGTTCGGATTTTACGTTCTTTGATTAAAATAGGATGACTATGAAAGGTAAACGGATAATCACCAGTATTTAAACTAGATGACCTAGCCATTTTCTTGGAATCGTTTATCGAGACAGCAGTTATTGTTTGATCATTAATCTCAAATTCAAAATTTCCACCCCTTTCGGTTCCAGTATATCTGAAACCACCCTTGGTATACTCGTCAGCTTGTCCTTCTTGCATTTGTCCATACATATATTCTGAAAGATTGATTGGAATCACAAAGTTATATTCAGTCATATCGAGTATACACTAAAACGATATATTTTTGGAAATTTAAGTGGGTATAAAACGCTACTTTACAAAATCATATCTATTTGTAGTATATATGATTTTAACTCTCGGTTATTTAAAGGATGCTATCGCAGTGATCGGATTTATCGCATTATTTATTATTGTTTACAATATAGAAAAGATTGAACCATTCAAAATATATCTACTAATTCTGTTATCTATTGGTTTTGTAGTTGATGGTATATTCACATTATATCCCGAATTACATAACCAATCTTACACCATAATATAATGGATTTGTTTATAGTATATTGCCCGTTCTATACTATAAAATTGATTTACATTTCGGTTCATTCATATTTTTGCATACTAAATAAGTTTATTAACATGTCCGAACATAATAGATACAATGGAACGTTTGAATTCGCGGATGAATGCGCGTATCTCGAAAACGCGCATACCGCGATCTCGCGTTGTGAGTTATGGGAATGGTTACGCACATTCGACCCACCCAGTGGGCAAGGATTTATGTTTTGTAATACACCCGAACTGGCGCGAATCACAGTCGAAATGAATAAAGAGGATATTGCCGGTGGTCATTCCGGAGCATCGTATGGATGCACCATGCGGGCTATGCAGTTTATTGCGATCCACGGGTTCGCGCAATACAAAGCGGATTATTTACGCAACTAAAATGCGCAAAGCAGTGCCCGATCGACAATTTACAACGAATATTACATATGATTATTGTATTTTTCCCGCCTTATCTATCTTGGTCGCAGTTCCGATCATCTTCTTCGCCATATTTGTGTTCGCATCTGTAAATCTCCACATATTATTGACCTTGCCGTCTACACATTCGTAATCAGACCCAATACTACCAGGTTTCCACGATTTGTCTGGATTTTTCATAGTGTTCTTGTATCGTATACAGTGATTTACACTGTGATGTCCAGCTGCACATGCAATTTTACTTACTGCATTACCTTCCTCGTCTAATATAAATCCATTTTCTTCGTCATGCTTTACATATGATTTACCGCGAGCAACATCGACTGTTTGTATCGACCGTTTGCATGGCTCTATACTACTATAAAATCCACGGATTACCTTTTCCAGAATTGCATTTGAACTCGAATTCGCAGCATGCTCTATAAATGCGATTGTATCTAATCCCAAAATGTATTCCTTCAATCGCTGCTTGGTTTCATCAAATGTCTCGGCGTCCTTACAGTCTATCGTCAAATATGTAGTCAGATTGAATGTATTGTTGTTGTTCTGGGTTTGTATAGTCGTCGAACCCAACGTTGGAAGCACTTCAAGGAATTTATTTTGAAATTCTTGTTGGGATTTCTGATTTTCTAGTTGGGACTTCTGATTTTCTATATGATTTCCCGATAATGTAGTAATCATCGTTTGTAAAAAATCCTGGTTTTGCATGCATGCTATAACCATTTGCTTTACGTTTTCACTCGAATCATCATCTGAGATGGACGTGTGATTGGCTGCAATACGAGCATGTTTTTTAGTCGAATTGTGTATATTATATTCACGCTTATATTTACAACTGAAATTACATAATTTACACATGTAACCATTCGGGGGATTTTTGGCGGGGATTTTTGGCGGGGATTTTGGTGGAATTGTAATGAGATTTACACTAAATTCTGTTTTTGTAATATGTTTTTGCGTCAATATATGCTTATTGTAATCTTTATTACTACTGCATACATAGTCACACACACCACATGTGTATTTGACCCGGGATAATACACGGGGATTTATCCCATTTCCGATATTTGTTTGGTGTTTATTTGTTAACAAATGTTTGTTAAAATCTTTATTACTACTGCATCTATAGAGACAACTATCGCAATTATATTTTTTGGGATTTATTTTGGACATTTTAGTGTTTTACACTAAAATCCTTATATAAACTCCTCATAAAAAATCCCTAAATCCTTTCCGTGTTAAATATTTTACGAAAAACTGTTGCAGTCAATCCATTTCACGAATTTCAAAAGCCACTGCATTCTCATCTCAATGTGTTTTTACACGAAACATATAAAAATGTTTTAATCATATAAAACATTTTCACTACAAATATATTTGTGTAAATTTATAAAATCTAAATTACTTTCTACACTGATTTTTTATAACTCTGAATTATATTTATCATCTTTTTGGAGTTCCATTTGCGTTACCATTTATTACCATTCGATGTTTTGCTGTGGTTAAATATCTATCATATTGACTTAATCTGCTCGTATGATAGTCACACTCTTCACAAATATATTTATTGGAACTTTTTGGAACCTTTGGAACTTATCATTATTATCTATAAAATGATAACAGATAAAGTTCATAAATACTTTGCGTGCTAAATTTTGTTTACTATATTTCAAAAACTGTTGCAGTCAATCCCTTTCACGAATTTCAAAAACCACTGCATTATCATCTAAATGCAAATTCTGCATATAACCTAATAAAATTCTTTCTTCCAACAAAGGATTTTACTACAAATATATTTGTGTAAATTTATAAAATCTAAAATACTTTCTACACTGATTTTTATACAACTCTGAATTATTGATTATTCTTATTTTCCAAACGCGCGAAATTTAGGTAAAGTCGGGTAAAGTTTACCCAGTAAAGAGCGTTTATGTTTTCTGGGTAAACTCGCGCATCGTTAAATCATACCCTAAATTGCAGTCAAATTTACATTTATCACATGCAAAAAATTAAGCGCTTTTACTTTAGGGGGTAATATTCTCCATTTTGTATAATATATGGAGACAGTAAATCCCTAAAATAAAAGCGCCTAATTTTTGTTTACTATATTTCAAAAACTATTGCAGCCAATCCCTTTCCCTATGATTTTCGAGTAACATAGCAATCGATGTAATTAGTAATTCTTGATTTTGATAACCATTTGTTTACACCCTTGAAGATTTAAAACGCCGTTTTTTCAATATATTTTTTCATAGTATATATACTGAATGGTATATATACTGAATGTCCTCGCGTAAAATCGATGATTATAATATTTATGCTGTTAAGTCTCATTTCGAAAACGAGAGTTCCTTTGTAAATACATGTAATTATACAAAAATTGATTCTAAATATACAACTTGAGTGTATAGTATATTACAACACTACCTCATAGTAAAATGACGACAGCATATAATACCGGAATCCACTTTATGAAGTTGTGCGACTGGATTCCTATTGATAAACTGGATTGGACTAGTTTGTCTCAAAATAAAAATCCAAATGCTATTCCTATTTTGGAAAAAAACTTGGATAAAGTGGATTGGGAGTATTTGTCTCGCAATCCAAATACGATTCATATTTTAGAAAAAAACTTGGATAAAGTGGACTGGGGATGGTTATTATCTATGAATCCAAATGCGATTAAACTATTGGAACAAAATTTGGATAAAGTGGATTGGGGGCGTTTGTCTATGAATCCAAATGCGATTCCTCTTTTAGAACAAAACTTGGATAAAGTGGATTGGATTAGGTTGTCTTTAAATCCAAATGCGATTCCTATGTTGGAAAAAAACTTTGATAAAGTGAATTGGGGTGGGTTGTCTTTAAATCCAAATGCGAGTCCTATACTGGAAAAAAACTTGGATAAAGTGGATTGGGTGTATTTGTCTGAAAATCCAAATGCGATTCCTATTTTGGAACAAAATCTGGATAAAGTGGATTGGGTGTATTTGTCTGAAAATCCAAATGCGATTCATATATTGGAACAAAACTTGGATAAAGTGAATTGGGAGTATTTGTCTTGTAATCCAAATGCGATTCATATATTAGAAAAAAATCTGGATAAAGTGGATTGGTGTTGGTTGTCTTCCAATCCAAATGCGATTCCTATTTTGGAAAAAAACTTGGATAAAGTTGATTGGGTTAGATTGTCTATGAATCCAAATGCGATTCCTATTTTGGAAAAAAACTTGGATAAAGTGGATTGGGCTTATTTGTCTGAAAATCCAAATATATTTGGATACGATTACAAGGCTATAAAAGATAGAATGTTTAATAATGGCGGGATTAAGGAAGACTTGGTGAAAAACCGATTTCATCCAAGAAATATTCGCAAATGGAAAGGGTGGGGACAGTGCGATGTTTGTGATGACTTGGATAATGATGATGATGTTTGGGATGATGAAGAATGGTTGAAACATTAAACCATTGGTATTTTAAAAACGGCGTTTTAAATCTTCAAGGGTGTAATTTCTTCACCAGGAGATTCTTCGCTACAATTAGGGATTTTACTTTCCAAAAGTAGCCGCGACTTGTGGCGATTTGTTTCCAAATGTTTATTGTAATTGAATAATTTACTGCATGAATAGTCACACGTTGAACAATTATACGAAATTGTATGTGCTACATTATGTAGCCGACGTTGATGTTTCTTTGTTTCAGTATGTTTATTAAAATTGCTCTCATTACTGCACGAATAGTCACATTGAGTGCATTTAAAATTATGATTATAGTCAATCGGCATTTTTATGGCTACAAATATATATTATGTAGCCATAAAAGTTTCTAATTACTTTCCGCAACAAAATGGTTTTATACATGGAAAATGCAGTTGCAGCAATTCATTTCCAGAATTTCAAATATCACTGCATTTTCCTCTCAACACGTTTTTACACGAAACCTATAAAACTTTTTCAATTATCAAATTTCAACATGAGGAGAACGCTCTTCTTGAATTGGTGATGTAACCACCGATATTTGCAATTCACTATCTGGTTTGGTCGGGGTTTCGCCTTCGCAAATATTGCAAAATTCACATTCTGCAAATACAATAAAACATACACTGCAACACAGTAACACGACGACAATTTCTAATGCATAGCTCATTCGTATAATATATAATGCCGCTTGTTTGTATATTCATTTAAGTTTATATACAATATTCGCTGCATAATCACAGTAATATGTAAATAAAAATATACGTATATTATTATATAATTAAATTATTCAATCAATTGACGTTCTTCCAATTCACATCCACTCTCAAAACTGTAGATAGTCTCATAATATTTAACCGCACTAATCTTGTAATCTTCTGTTTTATATTTCATTCATTGTTATACATTTTGTTCCGTTTCCCGCTTCGCAAGAAATATCCAAGGGTGTAAAACCACTCTCGTTCAATGGTCTACCCCCATTCAGACTAAGATCGTTTGGATTATAATATTTTACATGTTCTGGGTTTGATAAATTATTATATGTTTTCAATGACTCGTCTATAACGAGTGGCAGAATTATTATATTTTTGTTTGTTGTATTAAAAATATATCCCCAATGATATAGTATACCAATAATTACCATCATAACACCACTCAATATGATAAACATCGGTATGAATACCTCTGGATAATCATCAATCATATCGGATGGCTGGCTTGATGGTTGTCCACCCGGAATACTTGATGGCTGACCTGACGGTTGTCCTGATGGCTGACTTGATGGTTGTCCGGATGGTTGCGAAGATGGCTGGCTTGATGGTTGTCCGGATGGTTGCGAAGATGGCTGACTTGATGGTTGTCCGGATGGTTGCGAAGATGGCTGACCTGATGGTTGTCCCGATGGTTGTCCACTCGGAATACCTGATGGTTGTCCCGATGGTTGTCCACTCGGAATACCTGATGGTTGTCCACTCGGAATACTTGATGGTTGTCCACTCGGTATACTTGATGGTTGTCCACTCGGAATACCTGATGGTTGTCCTGATGGTTGTCCACTCGGAATACCTGATGGTTGTCCTGATGGTTGTCCACTCGGAATACTTGATGGTTGTCCACTCGGAATACCTGATGGTTGTCCACTCGGAATACCTGATGGTTGTCCACTCGGAATACCTGATGGTTGTCCTGATGGTTGTCCACTCGGAATGCTTGATGGTTGACCTGATGGTTGTCCTGATGGTTGTCCACTCGGAATGCTTGATGGTTGTCCGGATGGTTGCGAAGATGGCTGGCTTGATGGTTGTCCTGATGGTTGTCCACTCGGAATACTTGATGGCTGACCTGACGGTTGTCCAGATGGTTGTGAAGATGGCTGACTTGATGGTTGTGAAGATGGTTGTCCACTCGGAATGCTTGATGGTTGACCTGATGGTTGTGAAGATGGTTGTCCACTCGGAATGCTTGATGGTTGACCTGATGGTTGCGAAGATGGCTGACTTGATGGTTGTCCGGATGGTTGCGAAGATGGCTGACCTGATGGTTGTCCCGATGGTTGTCCACTCGGAATACTTGATGGTTGTCCACTCGGAATACTTGATGGTTGTCCACTCGGAATACTTGATGGTTGTCCACTCGGAATACCTGATGGTTGTCCCGATGGTTGTCCACTCGGAATACCTGATGGTTGTCCCGATGGTTGTCCACTCGGAATACCTGATGGTTGTCCCGATGGTTGTCCACTCGGAATACCTGATGGTTGTCCACTCGGAATACCTGATGGTTGTCCACTCGGAATACTTGATGGCTGACCTGATGGTTGTCCACTCGGAATACCTGATGGTTGTCCTGATGGTTGTCCACTCGGAATACTTGATGGCTGACCTGACGGTTGTCCAGATGGTTGTGAAGATGGTTGTCCACTCGGAATGCTTGATGGTTGACCTGATGGTTGTGAAGATGGTTGACCTGATGGTTGTGAAGATGGTTGTCCACTCGGAATGCTTGATGGTTGACCTGATGGTTGCGAAGATGGCTGACTTGATGGTTGTCCGGATGGTTGCGAAGATGGCTGACTTGATGGTTGTCCGGATGGTTGCGAAGATGGCTGACTTGATGGTTGACCTGATGGTTGCGAAGATGGCTGGCTTGATGGTTGTCCTGATGGTTGTCCTGATGGTTGTCCTGATGGTTGACTTGATGGTTGTCTGGATGGTTGTGAAGATGGCTGACTTGATGGTTGTCCAGATGGTTGACTTGATGGTTGTCCACTCGGAATACTTGATGGTTGACCTGATGGCTGACTTGATGGTTGTCCAGATGGAACACCTGATGGCTGTCTAGATGTGCATGTGATAGTTGATGTAGCTATTGTAAGTTGTCCAGTAGTTAAGACACAACCATTTACAGTAGAACCAGCACCGATAGTAACTGCTACATCACTCAATATCGTTCCAGCAAAATTACTGTTTGTTCCAAGAGTTGATGCTCCAGTCATTACCCAAAAGATATCATCAGGTGAGGCGCCATTAGTTAATACAACACTTGTGCCAGCTACTGTGTTTAATGCACCAGTAATCTTAAAAATGTAAACTCCTGAACCCTCAAGAGTAAGAATAGTGCCGTCTGAAATATCAACTGCACCACCAATACAATGTACACCAGGTGTTATTACAGAGCCACCCATATCTACTGCTCCAGGATTAGTATCATCACATGCTCTGTTTCGTCCATCATTTATTGCAGATATCAAATCAGTATTTGCTTGATTGTATGTAGAATCATTAAAGTAATTGGTGCCTGTGACTGTAGATGGTGTAAATGTTTGTCCATCAGGTCCACTACCAACATCTCCAGATACAATAGTTGGATTTTCGTTAGTTATTTTAGTTGCAAGAAGAGCAAAAGATTCAGCTGTTTGTAGACTTACTCCAGTGGAATTGGATGCAGGTATACCACGTATTAGATTAAATAAATAAAATATTAAAAATAATATATATCTTACCTTCATTCATTTGTATATATTACTTTACATTACACAGATTGGAAATAAAATGATGCAAAATTATTCAATCAATGGACGTTCTTCCAATTCACATCCACTCTCGAAACTGTAGATAG
>Ga0208413_1001066_pt1 | contig 18586 bp, 19 predicted proteins | sample AntAceMetag02UKD_FD_184761 | JGI IMG/M metagenome (GOLD analysis project Ga0208413, IMG submission 184761) | Saline lake microbial communities from Ace Lake, Antarctica - Antarctic Ace Lake Metagenome 02UKD (SPAdes) (version 2) | ecosystem: Environmental > Aquatic > Non-marine Saline and... | reverse complement strand
ATTCCCATTCCTACCTCCCCACCTCACATCATCGCGTTAAACAAGCGAACATAGTCCGCCTCAACCAGAGGTTTGGGATTGGTGGCATTGGAATGGTCTTTGACCGCCCCTTTAATCAGTGCTGGGAGGTGCTCAGGCTTTACGCCCATCGCTGACAGCGTTTCAGGTAGATTCAACGCCGCATTCAATTCGCGTATGTAATCAGACACCGACGCGTCAGGCGTCAGACCCAACGCCAGACGAATCTTGTCTTGCTTCCAAGGCGCAATGGCATCCAAATTCGTCTCGTACACAATCGGCAACAACACCGCATTGAGGGTGCCGTGGTGCAAAGTCACATCTTTCAAGGCACCGAGCGGGTGTGACATGGCGTGCACCGCTCCCAGGCCCTTTTGAAAGGTGAGACCACCTTGTAAAGCCCCCATCATCATGTGCCAACGCGCCTCTTTGTTGGCGCCATCGGCCACCGCCACTTTGATCCAACGATTGACGCGCTCTAGGCCGTCAATCGCAATTGCCTCCGCTGGCGGATTATTCAAGGGCGAAACAAACGTCTCTAAGCAATGCGTAAACGCATCCATACCCGTAGCCGCCGTTAACCCTGGCGGCAACCCAAGCGTTAACAACGGATCGCAAATTGCCACCTTAGGTATCAAATACGGCGAAATCAAACCCAGCTTAAAGCCCGTTTTTAATGTAACCAGCGCCGCCCGTCCAACCTCACTGCCCGTGCCCGCTGTGGTCGGTATCGCAATCACCGGCGCCACTGCCGAGGATATCTTCGCCACTCCGCCATTGACCGCTGCATACGAATCCAATGGCCCTTCATGAGTGGCACGCAAAGCCACCCCTTTGGCCAAATCCATTGAAGAGCCACCACCAAAAGCAATCACCCCATCACAAGCCTGCTCGTTATAAACCGCAGCCGCCGCGTCCACCGCCGCCTCAGTAGGGTTCTGTGGCGTGTCGGCAAACACCGCGTGTTCCGTACCTCGCAATGCACCGACCAGTGATACAAATAAACGCCTATCAAACAACCCCCGATCAGTCACGATCAATGGCCGCTTGATGCCTACTTCTTGCAGCACTGTGCTCAACCGTTCAATCGCACCGTCATCAAACTCGATGCGAGTCAAGTAATTGATCGTCCCCATGTCCCTTCCCCTGTGGTCAGCCGCTATGGCCAGAAGCTTGATCGTCCCTACATCTGAGGATCGACCAGTGGCTCTATGGCTCTGTTGTCTAGATGCTCGGTCATTTACTTAATCATTTGCTTACTTATAAGTAACCTAAGTATTTAATTGCTTTGCTCGTTGCCAAGCATACCCGAAGCACCCTGTGTAAACCACGCCTAGTGAACCAAGAGATCTTAGCGCCTAGAAATCTAACCTAAGCACTCGTAGGACTCTTGGTTGAAGTGCGGTGTTTGTTATTGCCGTGGCTCGGGTTTGCCGATAAACGTGGTGAAGTTTCACACTTAAGGGACCCTGTCTTCTGGCAAGGCGATAAAAATCGTCACAAACCCAATTCGCTGTGAGAGCCCAGACGCACCAGCTGTATCCGAGTTTCGTCTGGCAAGCGGTAAATCAGCACCAAATCGGGCTTGATGTGGCAATCGCGGTGGTCTTTCCAGTCACCTGTAAGGCCATGATCACGGTGCCGTGGATCCAGAGCTTGGTCGTTGGCCAGGGCCGCGATCACAGCAGTCAGATCGGTCTGCAGGGTCAGGCGGTGCTTGCTTTTGGATTCGCGCTTGAAGTCCCGCTTGAACTGGCCGGTGCGTTCAATCGTCCGCATTCAGATCTGCCATCAGATCCTGAACAGTGGAAAACGGCTTCAAACCGCCTTGGCGGGCTTCTTTTATTGCCGCAATGGTGGTGGCGTTGGGCACAAGAGGCTCGAAGGGTAGGGCCTTTTCACGGGCAATACGGGTAAGCATGATCCGAAAAGCGTCAGACACAGTCAGCCCCATGGCGGCCAGCACGGCGCTGGCTTCCTCCTTAGTGTGCTCGTCTATTCGGGCGCGGACAACGGCGTTAGTTGGCATATTTTTCTCCTTTCTTTGCTGAGCTACATTGTAGCCCAATTCAGCTCAATCTGTCTTTATTACTGTCTCTTTTGGGTGAGGGTCGAGAGGGACATTCCAGAAAGTAACCGTTAGGGTGATACATAGAGGAAGCTGAGTACACCAGGCCAGCCCAAACGTTGACAGATCCGCCAGAAGGGAATGATTAACAACACTGCCAAGGCAACCATCCATAGCCAGTGCCCTAACCAAACAGTGCCAGCAAATAAATTGTCATTCATCATGATGTGATTCCTCTGAGGCTGATGCTTCAATGAAACTATCGTTTATAGGTCTTTGATGGATCGTTAATGCTATCGCGGTCGTGTCACCGATAAATCTGCGTTGATTCCCTTCTTATGGGCGGTCTATTGGCCTTCTTTGTGAATGCGCTTAAGAAAGAAATACTCGCCCACGGCAATCAAAATCATTGCGACAATAGCCAATCCAATGACCATGGGATCGGACTGCACCTTCACCCACACAAAACCACTCAGTGCGAGCACGTTTAGAGCAATGGCCGTCAAGGGCACCCAGCGTTTGGCGCCAATGTCTTTGTACAGGTAGCGCAAGACACCCCAATGAATCGCGATGTCCATGACCAGATAGAACATGATTCCCAACGCAGCAATCCGTGACAAATCAAAAAACGCAGTGAGCGCCAAACCGAGGACAACCGTGTAAACCAAGGTGTGCTTTTGAATGCTACCTGGCATACCAAAGTGGCTGTGGGGAACAAGTTTCATTTCGGTCAGCATCGCAAGCATGCGTGAAACCGCAAAAATGCTGGCCAAGATACCCCCCGCTGTGGCTAGCATCGCAAGGGCGACGGTGAACCAAACCCCATATTCACCGAGCGCAGGACGCGCGGCCGCAGCCAATGAATAATCTTGCGTCTTAATGATCTCGGGTAGCGAGAGATTGCTTGCCACCGCAAAACCCACTAGCGTGTAGAGCACCACACAGAGTGCGATCGCGATCATGATGGCTCGGCCCACGTTACGTTTAGGATCGTTCACCTCCGAGCCGCTATTGGTGATCGTGGTGAAGCCTTTAAACGCCAAAACCCCAAGGGCGGTCGCCCCCAAAAAATTTCCGAAAGTACCAACCTCGCGTGGACTTGAAAAATCAACCGCAATCGTGTCAGCAACCCAGACGCCGACAAAGCCAAAAACCAAGATGCCGCCGATCTTGATCACGCCAATGAACGAAGCCACGCCCTGAATGGCTTGGTTAGTCAACAAGTTAATAACAAACGCCACCAAAATAAGGGCGACCCCGAGAACAGGCACCATGATGCCGCTCTCATCACCACCCACTAATTGCACGGCGTATGCCCCAAACGTCCTGGCTAGAAAGCTTTGGGCGATCACCATTGAAAAGTACATCAGCAAAGCGTTAAAAGCCGTCGGCAGACGATCGCCATAAGCTTTGTGCAAATACATGGCGATACCACCGGCCGAGGGGTAAGCATCAGAGATTTTGATGTAAGAGTACGCACTGAAGCTCACGACCAACGCCGCCGCTAAAAAGGCCAGTGGAAAGAGCGCACCGGTCATTTGTGCCATTTGTCCCGTCAGCGCAAAAATACCAGCTCCAATCATGACGCCCGTCCCGAGCATGACGGTACCCATGAGGCTCAAGCTACCCTCTTGGTAGTGTGTGGTTTTGTCTTGATCTTTGCTCATTCGGCCTCCATTGCGTTATGTCTTGGATGCGATCGGCGAACAACGCCTAACTTGCAGTGGCAGTGGCAGTGAATGTGGAAGAGACAGCAGGTTTTTTTAGGTGAGGCACTTCTTTAGTTGAAGCACTTCTATCGGCCATTGCTTAGCCGTGATTGATGGCATATCTTGATTGTCAACTAACCGGCTTCGATACGATGCCCAGACTTCTAGCGCACGTCTAACTGTCTCGCTTAACTACTCACATGCAATTCCAGCATACCTGAGCAACAGTGGCTAAGAAAAGCCCAAATCCAGTTGCCGAACCTCAAGCGCTAAAAGTTTGTAACAAACCGTTGGAATGGTTGATTACGCGCCTGTTTGCTTTTAAGCTGTGTTGGTTACGGAGGCATACTATGCGCATGACAAACCCACTCGACTTTCTGAATCACTTTATGTTTGCCGGTGTGTTGCTGTGGTTTTTTGCGCAACATAGCTTAATAAATCCGTTGCCCATTAAGTACGGGCCAGCTGATGTCACCAAAGCCATGTACTACCAGCCTCGCACTCCACCACCCGTGCTTGATTTAGACCAGTTCGACACTTCTTTAGAAGAAAGCCATTACGGCTCTTACCGCGCTTACGGGACATTGTTCGGGTCGTTTACCCAGCGCTAATGCCAATCCTCTAGAGGCGCGAGGCGGGGCTTGTTGGCTCGTCTCACTCCACTGTCACGGAATAGTTGATCTCGGCAGCGTGGGCTTGTCCGCTGCCGCTGAGCTTTTTTTCTGAGTTACCCACTGACACTGACACTGAAGACTCGGACACCGCCCCCCAGCCTTCTCTGCTCGTTTTCCCCATCTTCACTGATTCTCTGCCGACATACTTCTCTGGTTCCAAAAGACGGCTGATTGCCTCAGAAAACACGACACGCAAAGTATGCTTCTGTGATGATGAGTCTAAGTGGACTGTGATGGTCTCTAGCAGTTGCCTGATCGCAACCTTTCGGTCTTCCTCTGACAACAGGTCGGCTTGTTCGGGCGTGATCCAGCATAGTTCTTCAGCGGGTATCCGATCTCGGTCATCAAGATCAATGTGCGTTGAGTCCTGTTGATCGGGATCTGGTGGGTATTTTCCTTGAATGAGCGTAAGAGCTCGTTTTATTTCGTTCCAGACAAGTCGGTTCTTCATATCAATGTTGATGGATCGTTTCATCGAACACCCTGCATCTCTAGACCTTTTTTATGATCCCCCGATCGGCCCTTCCAGCCTCGTTCTTTCTGGATGCAGTAGTAAAGGTTTTGATGCCCAGCCTAGTTGTTTCGGCCCCCCATCATCTGGTCACAATGACCGCACTTGATAATGCCTCTTAGCAGGTAGAAGTGCTTGTTGGTGCTTTATGTGATCTTCCCATCTTTGACCAGTCGTTTTTTGTCTTGAGCAATCTGGAACAAATGGGCGTCAATGATTGGTGGTGTTGGTATGCGAACCGTCTCGCCGACCATTTTGTCGCAGTAGTCGAAGTAGCCAACATAAACGGGGTTCTTTAAGATCAACTGTATCGATCCTAACGACCAGTGCTTATTGCCCCGTCGAGTTAAGACGCCTGCTTGGTTTAGCTTGGCTTCTATTGATTTAACCGATTGTCCCTGACAATACCAGTCATACATCCGCTTAACCCATTCACTTTCAAACGGGTCAAGCTCAAGTCGTCGATTAGCCAGTCGGTGTCCAAAAGGGGGCGGGCCGCCTTTCCAGTTCCCCTGTGGAACCTTCTGAAACCGTCCCAGACGAGACCGTTCAGATCGTATTCGGTTGTCATACTGAATGATCTCACCCAAGCTCCCAAGCTGTTGATGAGCGATCAAAATTGACCCACAGGTGGTGCGGTCTAAAAGTTGGACTGATGTTGCCCGGTCCTCCTGCCAAAGACTGGCTTGGTGAGCAAGCAATCATAGCGACCTGGGATAGCCATCTGAATTGGGCTTAACGACAAGCGATATTTCCAGTCCAGGTGACCTTGGCCTTGCTGGCAGTGAACTGCCGGCCTCATCGGCAATTAGGAGCACTAGATAATCGGTGATTTATGTCTATTTAGCGTAGGTTGATTATTCCTGATATTACATATAAGCATTCATAGAGACTGAACCTACCAGTATTGTTGAGGCTTACAAACACGGGCCTCGTATTTATCCTGAACAATCAACAAATCAGGGAATACTCTCTCAAGCGGAAGATCAACGAATGCTACTCAGCCAGCCTGGTCAGATCGGTTCACTCAGACTAAAAAATCGCGTCCTCATGGCCCCCATGGGAACCAACTACAGCACCACCGACGGGCTGTCTACGCAAAGAGATTGCGAGTATTACGCCGAGCGAGCAAAAGGGGGGGTGGCCATGATCATGACCGAGGCCATGATTGTTACCGAGGCAGCCCGATCCCACCATAACTCCTTATGTTGTTTCCATGATCGGTTTATCCCCGGCTTGGCAAAACTTGTCGATAGTATCAAGCAACATGACTGCCATGTATTTGGGCAGCTTAACCACAGAGGGGCTCTGCTCAGAAGGTTTGTTCTGAACATGGAGCCTGTGGGGCCATCTGATTGGGTTAATCCAAACACAGGTGATGCAGTTCGGGCACTGTCTGTGCCTGAGATACATGAGATACAGAGGCTGTTTGTCATGGCCGCTAGGCGTCTTTGGATTGCAGGATACGACGGCATTGAGCTACACGCCGGTAATGGTTATTTATTTCAACAGTTCTTCACCCAACGCATCAACAAGAGAACCGATCAATACGGTGGTTCAATCCAAAATCGCATGCGCTTGCTACTTGAGACCATGGATCGAATCAGAAATGAGATCCCTGCAATGGTCGTGGCGGTGCGCTTAAGTGCCAGCGAATATGTAGCTGACGGCTACTCTGAAGAGGAAATAATTACACTAGCCCAAGCAGTCGAAAAAGCTGGCGCTGATGCTCTTGATTTGTCTGGCGGCAGCAATGAGAGCCCACAGTTATCCAAGTACTGCATCCAGCCACCGTCTTTTGCGCATGGATGTCTTGCTCCCTTGGCAAAGCCAATAAAAGAAGCGGTCAATATTCCCGTTTTTGTCGCTGGACGTATTGTGACCCCGCAGGATGCGGAGGCTGTTCTGGGATCAGGTAGCGCCGATTTTGTGTCCATTGGCCGAGGACTATACGCAGATCCGCACTGGGTCAAAAAGGCCACGGGTGAAATCAACGCTCCGATCCGTGAATGTATTGCCTGTAATGTCTGCTTCGAGCGGTTGACTATCGAAAAAGACGTGTCATGTGTGCAAAACCCAATGGTTGGCACTGAGTTTGAAGCTTTACCGCATGCTGAGCCGCAGCTATTCCCGGCGCCTGATTCCGGCAGAAGAAAAGTTCTAGTTATCGGCGCCGGTGTAGCGGGACTGGAAGCTGCTCGTATTGCGGCTGGGCGAGGTCATTCGGTAGAGATTTGGGAGAAAGCTTCTCGCCCTGGCGGCCAAATACATCTGGCTGTCGTTGGTCCAGATAAAAGCGAAGTCTGGCCGGTCTGGGATTATCGTTGGCAGGCGGTTCAGGCTTTGAGCGTTCCTGTCAGATTAAACACCTTTGTTGATGAGCAAAAGATTCGGGAGTTTGCGCCGGACTTTGTCATTATTGCAACAGGCTCAAAACCGCAACCAGCACCAGTCGATATCAGCAGACTGGACCACAAAATTGTTCGGTTACATGCATGGGATGTATTTGAGAATTCTGATGTAATCGAGTCAGGCAGCTCTGTAACAATTATCGGGGCAGGTATGGTGGGCCTAGAAGTTGCCGACTTGCTGCGGTTAAAGAATTGCAAAATTCGCTTGCTTGAGCGACAGGCACAAGCAGCGAGCGGTATGGCTAGGAACAATAAATTCGAGTTGCTTGAACGTCTTAGCGATAGTGGCGTTGAACTTTTGACCAATTGCAAGATTGAATCAATCAGCGGGCAAATGATTCGCACATCTATTAACGATCAGAGACATGATTTAGAGGTTATAGATTATCTGGTGTTTGCTAATGGTCCTGTACCCGATCTAGATGTTTTGCCTGTCGTGCAAGCAACCGGGATTGCATTTGAGCGAATAGGGGATAGCAACAAGCCAGGAGACTTTTTGACAGCAATCCGAGACGGCTGGATGGTTGCCTTGCGTTTAGATCAAAATTATTAGGAGACTGACTGTGAGCCCTATCAATCTGGACCCTTCTTGTGCACAACCTTATGAGGTGTACGCAATCAAATATGGCACTAGGGCCGCTCAACGTAAGAACCATTTCATAGGTGGAGATCCGCATGATACGCCCATGCCCATGGATTATTTTGTGTGGCTAGTGCGAAACGATCAATTCACAATTGTCGTTGATACAGGCTTTAACAGCGAAGTTGGAAAAAAAAGGGGGCGAACCGTCTTGCTAACCCCCGCTGAGGGTCTGGCTTTACTGGGTGTAGACGCCAAGACGGTCAAGACGGTGATTCTCACGCACTTGCATTATGACCACGTTGGCACTTTCGACGAGTTTCCTGAGGCGATGTTTCATCTTCAGGATGACGAAATGAAATACGCCACTGGCCGTCATATGAGACACAAGCAGTTTAATCACGGCTACGAAGTCGAAGAAGTCACTGGCATGGTCAGATTAGTCTACAAAGACAGGGTCTGTTTTCATGCCGGTGACGCACAGATTGCGCCTGGCGTCACGGTGCACAGAATTGGTGGGCACACCGAGGGTATGCAATGTGTACGGGTTTGGTCTCGAAGGGGATGGCTGGTTTTAGCTTCCGATACCAGCCACTACTACGAACATTTTATGACTTATCGCGCATTTCCAACAATGTTTCACACCGGCGATGCCCTTACCGGCTACGACACACTGCGGTCTCTGGCTCAGTCTATCGATCACATTATCCCGGGGCATGATCCGATGGTGATGCAGTTCTACCCCGCGCCGAGTGAGCATTTAGAGGGCATCGTTGTCCGACTTGACGTACCCGCTTTAGGCCGTCCAGCATTCAGCTAAGGAGATACGATGGATGAGCACACAACCCCGCTTTTGCCTGACGCGACTCAGCAGCTAGCTGAATTTTCAGCCCAACTGCAGTTCGATGACATCCCTCCGGAAGTTGTGCATCGGATGAAGACTAGTCTTCTCGATAGCTTGGGTTGCTGCTTATTCGGGATGACCCTACCCTGGACACAAAAGGTTCGTGCGATGGTGCTTGCTGAAGAATCTACACCAGTTGCATCGATCTTTGGATCAGCGGCCAAGGCTAGCGTTGCAAACGCGGTGTTGGTCAACTCAACCGCGGGTCATGCATTTGAGCTAGATGACATCCACAAGGAGTCAATCGTACATGCTGGATCAATTGCTGTACCCGTTGTTTTATCGCTGGCAGAGCAACTTGAGGATTTTAACGGCCAGCGCTTTTTAACCTCAATGGTCGCTGGCTACGAAATAGGCACCCGTGTGGGGAACGCTGCGACCATGGATTTATTTTTCCGCGGGTTTCATCCACAAGGCGCATCAGGGGTATTTGTCGCAGCCGCATCGGCAGCAAGAATGCTAAATCTGAATGCTTATCAAACACAGCATACTCTTGGCATTGCCGGCTCACAGGCCGGCGGCTTGATGGCCGCCCAAGAAGGCGCCATGGTCAAACGGTTCCACTCTGGACGGGCTGCGCAAAGTGGTGTCTATTCCGCCGTCTTAGCAAAAGATGGATTTACCGGGATCACTGATGTTCTGGAAGCAGGGTACGGCGGATACTTGAGTTCCTATTCTGGCAAGCCGAATGCAAATCGGCTCACCGATGGACTAGGCACAGATTGGGAAACTGGCAAAGTTGGTTATAAGCCGCATGCCTGCGTGACGAGTATTCATGCGTGCTTAGATGCATTCAAGTATTTACTCGATACGTACAATTTGACGCTTGACGATATTCAAACTGTCAAAGTAGGGCTCAGTCCCATGACGTATACCCATTGCGCTTGGGAATATAAAGCTCAGGGTGTAACCGCCGCACAGATGAACCTTTTCTACAGCATGACAGTTATGGGTTTAGACGGTGTGGCGTTTGTTGCGCAATACGATGAGAGTCGTTTGACTGACCCAAGGATCCTAAAATTTATTCATAAAATACATGCTTATATTGATCAAGAGATTGAAGCCATGGGTCCGGCTTACCGTCATGCAGCTAGGCTCGAAATTCAAACCACAGATGGTCGCCAGTTCAAGCATGAAATTCTTAATCGCAGAGGCAGCCCCGAGCATCCATTGAGCCACGAGGATGTTGTGTATAAGTTTCGAAACATCGTTGAACGATGTCTTGACCCTAAGGATATAGACCGGGTAATTGCGTTTAGTGAAACTTTCGATCAATGCGAGGATTTCAGGCCACTGATTTCGATCCTCCAGCATAAATTTTGTTGATTATTAATAATCCACTATGAGACAACTATGACAACTGACAGTCAAACCACTTTATCAACATTACTGAGTCGCCATATTTGTGAATTCAGTTTCGACAAACTACCACTTGAGACTATCAATGCGGTAAGGCGCCTGCTGCTTGACTATGTGGGAGTCGCGGTTGCCGGTAGCCAAACGGAGAGCGGCAAAATAGCCAGGGAGTTTGCTGCGAGTATCGGTGGATACGAGCAAGCAACGGTGATTGGTGGCAAAGGGCGTGTGCCTGCGATGCAAGCGGCATTTGCGAATGCTATTTCATCTCACAGTGTTGAGCTCGATGACATCGACGTTTTGGCGCTGTTTCACTTCAGTCCTCCGGTCTATTCAGCTGCCATTGCGGCTGCTCAACAGCAAAACGCTAATGGCAAAACGCTCCTGACGGCCCTAGCTGCAGGGTGCGAAACAATGGAGCGAGTCAGTAAAGCTGCGAACAATTCTTTGCGTAATCGTGGTTATCACACAACGCCTACAACTGGTATTTTTGGTGCGACAGTGGCCGCTGGAATACTTTATGGATTATCTGTTGAGCAAATGATTTCCTCGTTGGGCTTAGCTGGAGCATCGGCCTCTGGGTTGATGGAGATGTATGGGCCCTCGATGCAAAAGAGGTTCAATCCAGGTCCAACAGCACGAAATGGCATTACGGCTGCTGCCATGGCAAATCTCGGGTTCACTGGCGCGGACACTATCTTTGAGGGGGAAAGAGGATTTCTAGCAGCTTTTACCGATCAAAATCAGCCGCAAGAATTAATCAAGGGGCTATCGGAGCCGTATCAATTGGATATTGAATTCAAGCCTTTTTCTTGTGCACGCCCAATTCATAATGCAATTGGTTGTGCTTTAGAAATTCGCACAAATCATCATCCCGTTCTGTCCAAAATCAAGGCCATCCGCATGCAACGTCATCCAGATTGGGCCCATTATCACCAAAGCAATTCACCAAGAACCTATCATGAGGCCCAAATGAGTCTTCCGTACTCGGTCGCGGTTGCACTGGTAGACGGCCAAGCATTATTTCCCCAATATAACAATGCACGCCTGAAAGAGCCCGAAATTGTCCGACTGACACAAATGGTCGCCATAGAGCCCGATCCGAGTTTGCCGCGTGGCGTTTCATGCAAAATGACGATAACCATGGAAGACGGTAACGTGTATACGTCTCAGGTGGACTACCCCAAGGGATCGATACAAAATCCAATGTCTGATGATGAGCTCAGAGGTAAGTTTGATTTACTCGCCCGACCTGTAATCGGTCAATCTCAGGCCGACCAACTCGCTGATGGTTTATGGGATATCGAAAAGTGCTCGGACCTGACGGCTTTAATGTCCCTGTCACAACCTTGAGCGTTGTTTAAAGCGATTTAATTAGGCGGTCGGATTTATCCGGCCGCCTTTTTTGACTTAATAAAGAGTTATGCACGAAAAGGGACGGTTCGAATACGCTGGTTTTACCGCATAGTCTCCGGGAGGTAGAGTGCGATTTGTGGGAATATGCAGAGCAACAGAAGCATTAGAATGCCTGCAATCAGAAACGGTACTAAGCCTCTGAACACGTCTTCAAGCTCCACCCTGCCTTCAGAAGAGGCTTGGACGACAAAGCAATTGATTCCGACAGGTGGAGAAACAGCGGCAATTTCAACTAGCAAAACCACATAGACCCCAAACCAAATTGGGTCAAACCCAAGTTTTGTCATCACTGGATAGGTTATAGGCAATGAGATTGCCAAGAGCGCTGGTGCATCCATCATCGTGCCGAGCACCAGATAAATCATAGTAACTATGAACACCACGACCCAAGGGTTGACGTCCATGGTCGTTAATCCGTCTCCAATGGCGATCGTCAAACCGCTTAAGGCTAGAAACCTGGAAAAGACCAATGCACAGATAATGACCGCAAAAATCATCGCTGATGTTTTAACGGTATCTGTTAGTATTTGCTGCAAATTTAGCCCTTTGATCCCGCGCTGACGAATGACCGCCAATATAAGGGTAAATAAAGCGCCCATGGCCCCAGCTTCCGTGGGTGTGAAAACACCCATATAAATGCCAGCGATAATGCCAAAAATAATCAACACCAGTGGCCCCGCTAGTCGCAAAGAATAAATACGTTGCTTCCAAGATGCTTTATGCTCACTTCGTGGTGCCAACTCGGGCCGACGGCGAGCGGTGATGTAGATCGCCATACACAATAAAAAACCAAAGATAATGCCAGGAAAAATCCCCGCCATAAGAAGCTTACCGATACTGGAGTCAGTCAGGATTCCGTAGATAACCATGACGGCGCTTGGCGGGATCATGACAGCAAGCGTGCCGGCGATGGCAATTGATGCAGATGCCAATCCTTTGTCGTACCCCCTATCAAGCATTTCAGGCAAGGCTATTTTTGTGAATACAGTCGCAGTCCCAACGCTTGAGCCGGAGGCTGCGCCAAATCCTGCCGCGGCCACGGTGGTCGAAATGGCTAACCCGCCTCGAACGCCACCGAGCCAACTGTACGCAGCTTCATATACGTCCGATCCAAGTCCGGCGCGCAATGCGAAAAATCCCATCAAAAGAAACAGAGGAATAACGGTGAAGTGAAAGCTGTGCGTTGTTTCAAAAAAAACGGTACTTAAAACAGAAAGTGCCGCCTCAAAACCTACAGTGCTCAACAACCCCACAAAACCGACAATACTAAGTGCGACCATCACGTTGGCACCAAAGGCAATCATCAGAAACAGCGAAACCATCCCTATAATTCCAAAGTAGATGTTCATCAATGGGCTCCTTTAAGCAATGTATCTTCGATACCAACGGCATCCGTGATGGTGTCCAACGCAAACTGAATAGTCAACAAGACGAGACCGATGAATATGATGAACTTTACAGGGTAGATGGGATATGTCACCGCATCAAAAATTTCTTCGCGAACCTCAAATGATTCCCAAGCAAATAGGAAGGTTGCGTAACTGGCTATCAAAAACAATAATGTGGCTAGTGCAGACATACATGTTTGTGTGAACCGGCGTATGCGTGGCGGCAACATTCTCGTGAGAAACACTACCTTGATATGGCCCCGGTAATGCTGTGTGAGTGCAATGGAAAAGAAAATCATGATTGTTAGCAACGATTGCGTGTAAACGAATGCGCCGTTAAAAGGCGTATTGAACAAGTAGCGTCCAATCACGTTGATTGCCACCATGAACATGGTGATCAAGCAAGCTAAACCAGCGATTACCCCAAGAAACTGAAGAAATCGACCATAGCCTCGCGAAATAGCCAATATGCTTTGTGTCATGATGCCCCCGGCACGTTTAAAACAAAAAATTGGGGCATCGGACTGATGCCCCAACTCCTAGACAAAATTAAGATTACTGCTTCTTAAATAATAGGGGCTCAACCAATTTCTCAGCAGGTAGGCCTGCCTTGTTAGCCTGGACTATCCACTTGTTGCGAAGCGCTTGTATAGCTGGGTCTTTGATAACGTCTACAAATGCGTCCTGTGGGAATGGAATGATTTGAACGCCATCCTTGCTGCTTGCCCACTCTTTTTTCAAGGCGGCTTCGATGGGCTCGATCTGAGAGACAAAATTAGCTGCGTTCTGTCGGCCAATATCATCTAGTACTTTCTGAGTTTGTGGATCTAGGGATTCATAGTATTTGCGGTTTATCACTATGAAATGGCCATAGTTTGAACCAAATGGAACCTCGGTGAAATATTTGGCAACTTCGTCGAGCTTAAATCCACGAATATAGGTGATGCTAGTGGGCGTGCAATCTACGATACCTCTTTCAAGAGCCTCGCGCATTTCAGTTGTTGATGTGGCGGTGGGAATGCCGCCGAGCGCTTTTACAAGCGCTGGATAGGCTGAGCCATATGTACGGATTTTTTTGCCCTTGAAGTCCTCCAGAGTACGCAATGGCTGTTTACACAACAGACCATAATTCTCTAGCGGTCTGTAGCCCAGCGCTTTCAAATTGTACCTAGCAAGTTCTTCGTCTAATTGAGGATATTTTTCATGCCAGCTGGCCATCAAGTTACCAAGCTCTGCCGGTCCTAATGGTTGAGGTGTGTAGAATCCCACACCGTTATTCAACACGAATTTATTCATGTAGTAAGGCAAAACGATTTCTCCGATCTGACCCACGCCAGCAGAGATCGCATCAGGAATTTCGCGTTGAGCCGCGGCGCTGCCGCCCCAAAGAACCTGAACATCTAGTTTTCCATTAGTACGTTTTTCAATTTGATCAACAAACCAATTGATATTGGCAGTTTGCGCGTCACCGGCTGTTTCCGTTTTCCAGGTCAACCAGCGCAGAGTTTCAGCGGATGCCGAGGTGGCTACTAACGTCAAACCAACTGCAACGGCTGACGCAGCCAACATTTGTTTAAATACTAAGCTTTTAAGTTTCATTGTGGTTCTCCTCGCGTTAGTGAATGGTGGTCTTGTTATTTTCTAAGCGTAGGGTTAATGACAATATAGCGCCAGTTCTTGGATGACTAAAATTTCCCACAAGAGACCGGTCTCGTGATACTATTTAAGGTTAACTTAAATTGAAATTAAAAACGATCTCCGGTCTCACGTTGGTATCGAAATGAATTCTCCCCCGCAAGCAAGTATCGCCTCGCTTAATGCGCTAATGCTGAGTTATTCATAAATACACTCCCACTCCCCCCCCCTGATATTTCAGGTGAGGTTCTTCGTTGTGGATGGGTTAGCCGTAGTGTTTGCGCACCAGGTTTTCTAGAACCGTTTGCGTGAATCGCGTCAGAGGCGTAGACGGCCTTGCGACTGACATAGCGATGACTAGTCGATTTGTTAAGATAGGCTGAACGATAGATGCCACGTGAGGAGGCGTTCGCCCCCGCCATTGTTTTAGAGCACCAGATGGCACAATTGCGTTGGCCACGCCATGTTGAACAAGCGGCAAAATCGACTGCATCGAATCCACCTCTGCAACAACTTGCAAGATTATGTTGCGCGGTTTGCTAATGCTTTCTATCAAATGACGCACGGAGTGCGGAAAGCTAGGGAGTACCAACGGAAAATTCGGTAACTGATCAAACTCTATTTCGAAGGGCAACCGAGAGCTACCCACGAGCACAAGCTCCTCAGCGGTGATGTTCTTGTAGAAAAGCTGCGGTGTTGGTGGCAGGCCAAACAAGACCGCAAGATCTATTCTTCCCGCTACGAGCCATTCTCGTAACGGCAAACTCAGGCCTTCCGACACACTGACCGTGGCCGCTGGGTACTTTTCTCGAAACTGTAAGACCAATTCGGTAGTAATCTCAGCCGCAACCCTTGGTGGCAGGCCAACTCTAATGCGTCCGCGAGGGGTCTCTTGACGTGCCTGCATATCAGCTACAGCTGCTTGCATTTGTCCCATGATTTGTTGCGCATGCTCGTGAAAGGCCCGACCGTCGTCTGTAAGGTCAACGCCGCGGCCATTTCGGTCAAATAGACGAAGCCCTAACAGTTTCTCCAGCTCGCCGAGCTGGCGGCTAAGCGCCGGTTGAGTCATACCGAGGATGGCGGCGGCTTTACTCAAGCTGCTGACATCACTCAAAGTCATGAAATACTCAATTTGCTTGACGGTGGGGTACATGTCACTTTTTCAGAAAAGGTAGTGGGAAACCCGAGCAAATCGATTACATCTGTTTATATCCGATATGCAAGATCTCTGGTCGTCTGGCAGGCAAAATAACAATGTCTGATAGTAACTGTAGGAGCATTTGACATGGATCTAAACGAACCCACGCTAACTTACCTCGAATCTGACCTCAAGCCAAGCCTGCGCCTACCGAAAGACGCCTGTGATACGCACGTTCACGTTTTTGGCCCTGCAAGTCATTTCCCTTACGGCCCTTTTCGAAACTTTACGCCAGTAGACGCCCCAAAGGAAAAACTCTACGAACTGCATCGACGCTTGGGAATTTCGCGATGCGTGATTGTCCAATCTGCCGTTCATGGAACGGACAACCGGGCGGTTGAAGATGCGATCGCACATGGTGATGGGAACTATCTCGGAATAGCTCTGGTGGATCCGGCGGTTAGCGCGGCTGAGCTCATGCGCCTGAAGAATGCTGGGTTCCGTGGTGTTAGATTTAACTTCATTAAGCACATACAAATGTCCATATCGCCGTCCGATCTTATTCAGTTTTGCTCGCGGTTGGCAGACTTGGATTTGCACTTGCAAGTTCACTTTGAGCGGCAACTCATTCATGAATTAACGCCAACACTCAAAGCATGCGCGCAGGTCGTGCCCGTTGTGATTGACCACATGGGGCGGATTGATGCAAACGATGGGCTAAATAGCAAGAACTATCTTGCATTGAGTGCTTTGTTGGACGAACCTAACTTTCACGTGAAGGTCAGCGGTATTGATCGGATTGATCCCACCCCCCCTTATTTTGCCGGCAAGCGTATCGCAGCCGATTTGATGGCGCGATATCCGAGTCAGTGCCTCTGGGGGCTTGATTGGCCGCATCCGAATCACACGCATATTCCTGATGACGCTATGCTCGTTGATGAATTGAAGGACATTACGCCATCGCCCGCTGAACTTGAGCGCCTGCTTGTAACTAACCCACAAAATTTGTATAAATTTCAGGAGTGATAACAATGACTGGACGGTTGCAGGATAAAGTTGCGCTCATCATGGGAGCGGGCTCCGTCGGACCCGGGTGGGGTAACGGCAGAGCCATGGCAGTCCGGTTCGCGCAAGAAGGTGCCATCGTATTTGGGACTGATATCAACCTCAAGTCCATGGAGCAAACCGAGAAAATGGTGGATGCTTGTCGTGGCAGGTTCTCGCCACTTTATTGTGACGCAACAGATTCGGACAGCATCTTGGCCGCGGTAAATGAATGTATCGGACAGGCAGGCCGCATCGATATCCTTGTTAACAATGTAGGTGGATCTGCGGCGGGTGGGCCTATCGAGATGACCGAGGAGGTCTGGGATAGTCAGGTCGATCGCAATCTCAAGAGCGTGTTTCTGAGTTGCAAACATGTGCTGCCGCATATGGTTAAACAGCAGTCAGGGGTAATAATCAATATGGCATCAACCTCCGGTATCCGATGGACTGGATCCGCGCAAGTGGCCTATGCTGCCACCAAAGGGGGTGTAATCCAGTTGTCAAAAGTCGTTGCGGTTCAGTACGCTGGTCATAATGTCAGGGTCAACAGCATTATTCCTGGTCAGCTACACACACCGATGGTTGAGGTTCGGCTAGCCAAACAGCGAACTGATGGCGATATTGATCAGCTACTCGCTCAGCGGCAGGCAAGGATTCCATTGCCCTTTGTGGGCGATGGGAGAGATACCGCTAACGCGGCGGTTTACCTTGCAAGTGATGAGGCACGATTTGTAACTGGCACTGAAATTGTAGTGGACGGTGGCATGTCTGTGCGTTGTGGTTAAGCGATCAGTTTTTGGATATATAAAATGAAAACAGACGTCATTCTTCTGAAGGCTAGGGTACCGCGTGGATGGGTTGAGGCACTTAAAAAACCCATGCTTGAAGCGCTGGTGAACGCATCAATATCCGGCATCAGAATTGCGATTTCCGCCGATGTAGAAAGCTCGGATGATACTGTCTTGACCTATTTATATATCAACCCTCAGAAGTCGCTTAAAGTGTCGAAAGAACAGCACGAAAAGCTCTCTAAAAAATGGCGTGGCATCACTCGCGACAATCAAGCCGTCGCTAATAGGCTGATCCGAGCGCTTGAGTGCCCTGGTTTCAGTAGTGGCAAAAGTCCCGGAGCACACTATGTTGTTGAAACAAATACCGATAAGGGTTGGTTCAATGAGATTGCGGCATGGTATGACATGGAGCATATGCTTGGGTTGGCTTCGGTCCCTGGCACCATACATGCAGTCCGGTTCATCAACCTAGATAAAGGTCCTAGATCCGTTGCTTGCTATGACCTAGAAAATCCGTCAGTGCTGGAATCTGCCCCGTGGCTGGCTGTCCGGCGTACAGCGTGGAGTAGCCATTGCCGACCCCATTTCCGCGATACGATCAGAACCATGTTTAGTGTGTCGAAGTCGTTTGCTATCTGACGGTCAGACCAATACGCTGATTTCAGTCGCAAGATTGTGTTTACAAGAAATTGTTGGTACCTGCTAAGTAGGCGGATGTGCAGACACAGCGGACCAGTCACGGATAAGTGGTGGATTCACAGGATTTTCACAGGATCTCTGAGACAGACGTCCTTGTCCGACTACTCCACTGTCACGGAATAGTTGATCTCGGCAGCGTGGGCTTGTCCGCTGCCGCAAAGCTTTTTTCCTGAGTTACCCCCCAACACTGACACCGAAGACTCGGTTACCGCCCCCAAGTCTTCTCTGCTCGTTTCCC
>Ga0208413_1001060_pt1 | contig 18641 bp, 15 predicted proteins | sample AntAceMetag02UKD_FD_184761 | JGI IMG/M metagenome (GOLD analysis project Ga0208413, IMG submission 184761) | Saline lake microbial communities from Ace Lake, Antarctica - Antarctic Ace Lake Metagenome 02UKD (SPAdes) (version 2) | ecosystem: Environmental > Aquatic > Non-marine Saline and... | reverse complement strand
CTTATCAAATGCAAGGCGATCCGGACATCATGCAAAAATTGGAAGACTTACTAGAATCTTTTGTAATTCAGAAACGTATGAAAATTGATTATGTAAATTACACGCCTTGTTGGTCTATTAAAGAATACGCTGGCTCACAATAGAAACTTCTAGTTTAAAAACAATAAACAGAACACAGCACAATCGGAGCGCGGTAGTGACAGATTATTCTCTGCCACACCTCCAAGACAAAAACCCGACTCTATAGCGCAGCGGTAACACTATAATCGAAACTATAAGATTATCGATGGCATCTAGGTGAATGCTGCTAGCTTAGCTTATAGAGCTAAATCACAAGACTTCACTCTGCTGGAATTAATGGTAGCCCTTGCCATAGTGGGACAGCAATTGCAGGTCGCGTTGCCCACATTTCAGCGATATGCTGACACAATCAGATTCTCAGAAGTTATAGTTGCAATCAATACATTGAGAGCCGCCGTCGAAATAGCAACCTCTGGAGGTTTGATTAGCAACATTAATGGCATGTACTCCGGCAGAAACGGCATTGTTAATTTTGAATTCGGCTTCCCCAAACGAGAGGCCCATATGCACTTTACTGGCATAATTTCTGGTTCAATTTATGCTAGGCGCCCTATCGATGGCAGCCTACCCCAAGAACAAACTTATATACCCAGTGCCGACAATGTTAGCGCCCCAATCCGCCGGCTTCAGGGCGGCAACTGCATGACAGAAGGCTACAGCTAGCTGTGCCAAAACCGTTGCCGAGCTTAAGTTTTACAAGAACCGCCCGTTAGCAGTCACCGCAACTGCAGCGCTCAACTTTGTGGTATGTGCGCAAATTTTGATGGTACCGGTGTTTTTTGCGAAGGCGGTTTAGAGGTCCATGAAAGCCAGCAATTTGTCAGTGCTCAAGCTGTGCAGGCTACTCATGCTGCCTCCACTGCTTTACAATCAAATGCCGAAGAGTTTGTTTATAAACCACCCACCGGAAAAAAATTCGACGCCCGATCTGTTCAACTAACGATCATCTTCGCTTGCACACTAGCTACGGCCGCTGGGCTCTACTTTTACAATCAGCCATCAAGCGCACCACGGGATCCGTTTACCCGTCAGTGCGAACAAGCTATTACGTCATTGCTTGATTGCCTAACCGTATTTAATGAAATAGGCGTAATTTTCGGCAAAGGAAAAAAACCCGAAAGCGGCTGTGAGATACAACAATTCTTTTAAGCCTAATCGACTAGTTGAAAACAGCGATGAAATTCGCGTAATTTACCTAAACTCTTAGAACTATGGTTATAAACCATCTATGTGACCAACAAAAGCCCAGTGCCAGTTGCCGAACTACTCGAGTAAAATTTGCACACGAGCATTAGGCACCGGCCGAGTTTTAACGTTTGTTTTAGATGGCCACAGACACAACTAAGTGCTACTTAGATAAGCCAGCGGCTTCTTCCATTTCTAACCTGCGGGCTCCTGCAAGAATACCAGGCATCGCATAGTTTCCTTCGTGACACGCATATTCATACAACCCATCTTCAGTGGCATAAAAGCTCAGTTCGGCAGTCCAAGGCTGACTGTAAATATTGCTATCTTCTACAGTGAATTGATAAAAAATTTCATTGTCGGAGTAGCGACTAAAGCGTTCTATAATTTGTCCTGTTTTGGTTATCGGAACCGAACTTTGGCTCAATTGCAGAGGATGAATATTTACAGTTTCCACAACTAGCTGATCATTCTCATACCAACCGACAGAATCTCCGAACCACGGCTCCAATGGAGCTGGCCGCCGATTAGCTCTGGCTTGTTCTGGCGAATCAAAAATTGGAATGATACGAGCATCATGTACCATCTCTGCCAATATCATGACGTAGTCGTCTGTTTGCACAAATTGATAAGTATTGTTGTACAGCGCTCCCATCATGCCAGGTCCAGCCTTATTCCCAAATCCCAACAAACAGCGCTCAGCATTGGGTATCGCTTCGGGGCCTCGAGAGTCGCCGAAACCGGTGGCATAGCGAGAACCAAAGTCGCGTCGGGTGAAGTCATACTTCGGGTCGCTCAACCGCGGTACTTGCCCGTCCTCGGGGTTGACGACATAAGATGTACGAAATTCACCCTTAATTAAGGCCAGATTAGAACCCGGTTCAACCCAGAAATTGTTATAGGCTCGAACGCCAAAGTCATCCGCTGATGCTGATGGCGTGTTGTTAATACCATCCCCTTCATCAAGGCCACCTTCAATCCCGGCTATTGGCGTACTTGCGGCAATAATTAGCGCTTGCTCTGCAGAAACGATAAGCGATTCCACACCGCTCGGACGAGAAAGCTTGGTTAACGACGCATTCGTCCATATCCCCTCTAAGTCGGGTCGCTCTGAGTTCTGAGCTATTGCGGAAGAATAAATCGCTGAAAATACAATCACAGTGGCGCCGATCCGCGCAGCCTTCTTTAACAAGTTGGTCATTCACTACCTCCTGAAGACGTATCCTCCAGTTATATTGTAAGTTCACCCCACTGTTAGGCTGGCCATGCTGGCGCGGCACTCGTATAGGATATTAATAATCTCGACTCAATTTCTGCCCATTACCTACTAAGCATGAAACACACAGTCTAGTAGCCACACTGTGCTTTGTAGCTACAGCCCCGATCTTATAGTATTTTCAGGCTTCATGTAGATAATTAGAATGATAGGTATGTGGCAACCTGAGCTTAGTTTATCATTTAGGCCAAAATGAATTAGCATCCTGATACTGTTAAATCACTATTATGCAGGTTTAAATTAGCTTCTATAAAAAATACAGTAACCTTATAAGCTCTTAGGAGGTGCTCGTGAAAAGTATTGATCAAAAGACACACTTTGCTCACTGCCAAAGCTTTAAAGGCTTGAGTCGAAGAACATTCATTCTGGGGCTCTCAGCGGCACCGTTGATACACTCGCTTAGTCTTAGCGGCAGTGCTGCCATTGATTTTGATAAAAACAACATCAAAGCACTCACCTTCGACGTGTTTGGTACCGTGGTGGATTGGAGAGGTTCGATTATCCGAGAAGGTCAGCTGCTTTCCTCTAGAAAAGGCTATGGCGTTAACGCAGGCAAAGCTGGCCGGGGTGAAGTTGATTCCGATAATGTTGAGTCGGATAAAGCGCAGTGGGATAAAGTTGACTGGGGCACCTTTGCTGACGCCTGGCGCGCAGGTTATGGACCCGCCATGAACAAAGTGCGCACCGGAGAAATACCCTGGACAACTATCGATGTCTTGCATCGGCTTATCCTAGATCAGCTTATAATAAAGTTTAGCCTACCCAATTTATCGGAAGCTGAGCGCACTAACTTCAATAGAGTCTGGCACAGACTAAGCCCATGGCAGGATACCGTCGCTGGTCTTCAAAGATTAAAATCTCACTACATTATTACCACCTTATCCAATGGTAATGTGTCACTACTCACCAATATGTCGAAAAATGCAGGTCTTCCCTGGGATGCCGTTTTATCAGCCGAACTTGCCGGCCACTACAAGCCCCATCCAAGAGCCTACCTGAAAGCAGCAGAACTGTTAGATCTAGAGCCACGGCAAATATTAATGGTGGCAACTCATCCAAGTGATTTACGAGCAGCAGCCGAAACGGGTTTACGCACCGCGTATGTAATCAGGCCCCTAGAGAGAGGCCCGAACAAGCCGGTTAATAGAAACCCGAAAGGCGATTTTGATATCGTCGCTGAGGATTTCCTCGATCTAGCTCAGCAACTCGGGGTCTAAACGGCATAGTACGCAAGTATTGAGGCATTACACTCGAGAGATGCCTCTTAGTAAGATCTGCGCTTAACGTCCTGTTCCTGCCAATACCATTGCCCATAACGCCGTTTTTTCGTGCTCAGTGGTGCAGCCGTCCCTGATACCTATCTCCTGCGCTAATCCTCTCTGTTTAGCCTCGCCATTCCCCCGCTGCCTATCCCCACTGTTTATCCCCAATCCCTGCTAGAACCAATAGCTCTATTACAAATTGTTATACTTTAAGACCCCAAAATTGTTTTTCTAACCCTTAGTTGTGTGCATACTGCGCCTCATGCCCTGCGGTAGCTTATTGGGTGCACTCAGATGCTTGATCGGAACAGACATCTAGAAAAATAATAACGGAGCCCACATTCAATGAAAGCAGTATTTTCCTCACGTAAATTAGGTCTAGCCATCGGCCTGACAGGGATCTTAATAGCAAGCTTAGGCCCCTCAGCATTAGCTCAAAACCAACCCACCACTGCAGACGATTCCACCGTTACTTACCCTGCTAGCTTCTTTGCCCAATTCCAGCCCTATTCTGTCAACGATATGTTGATTCGTATTCCGGGCATCAACCTCGCCCTCGGCGGAGGCGGTGCCGGTAGCGCAGACGGCAATCGCCGCGGACTTGGCGCTGGCGGTGATCAGGTGCTCATCAACGGACGCCGCATAGCCGGTAAAGGCAACGAGGGTAACCAGCAGCTTTCACGGATTCCTGCCACTGAAGTGCAGTATATCGAAATCATTCGCGGCACCTCGGGCGATCTGGACGTACGCGGTGGTACTCAGGTTATCAATATAGTGCTGCTGGAAGCTGAGTCCAGCACCTCCTATGCCTATGAAATCAATATGGACCACTATCAAGATGGCAAATATCAGCCTGGCGGGAAGTTTTCTGCAACCGGCCAAAATGGCGGTTTTAACTATTTTCTCAGTGCCGAGCTTGAGCCTCGCTGGGAATTTCGAGATGGCTTTGAAACCAGCTTCAATTTAGATAACTCTCGCAACGAAACGATAAATCGAGACCAAGGTCAAGATGCTTGGCCCACCGCGTTTGCAGCAAACTTAGGCTATGAGTTTAACGAGCGCAATATTGCTAACTTGAACTTTCAGCTCACCAATAACGATTTCACTTCCTACGCCGATCGCATCATCACCAACTTTCGGCTAGACCCAGCTATTGTCAGCGTTGAGCGTGATGAAATCCCAACAGAAGATAACTCTTGGGAAATTGGTGGTGACTACATGCATGTGTTCGCAAATGGCAGTCGCTGGCGAACGCTGTTTATTGTCAACGAAGATGAAACCGATGAACTGCGCGATCGCCTTCAAATTGATGGTGCTGTTGTCACTAAAGATTTATTCCTCGCCAATTATGTGAATACTCAAGAACGTATTGTCCGCTCATCCTATGTGTTTAATCTTAATGAATCGCTTTCCTTGGAGGCTGGTGTCGAACGTGCACAAACTATATTGGACACCTCTTTACAGCTTGGTCTGCTGGGCACCGATGCAGATACCCTACCAGGTGACCCACGCTTTGGTGGTCTATCCCCTGTCACTGACGCCAATGGCACAGTAGAAGAGCTGCGCTATGAGTATTTTGCCATCAACAACTGGCAAATCAATGACCGCATGAGTTTGGAGACAACCCTGCTGTTTGAAGAAAGTGAAATTTCTCAATCCGGTGACACGGCAAGGTCCCGTAGCTTCACTTTTTTTAGACCCAGAATCGATTACCGGTTTGATATTACGCCTTCAATCCAGCTTCGAACTACAATAGAGAAAGACGTGGCTCAGCTCAGTTTTTCTGACTTTACCGCTAGCATAGACTCCTCGGACGATGAGCAAAATGCCTTCGAAGGCAACGCTGATCTTCGCCAGGCGCAGTCTTGGCGCTATTCGACTAACTTAGAATACCGACTACCAAATGACGCCGGTGTGTTGAGTGGCAACCTGTTTTATAACGATTTTGATGACTTAATCGACAACGTAGATGTATCAACCGATACTCAAATTTTGGGGGCTAGAGGCAACATCGGCGCCGGCGAGCAATACGGTATCAACCTGAATAGCAGTATACGTCTGCTGATGTTTAATCAGCCGAATATGCTTTTTACTGCTGGGTTGAATATTGAAGAGTCCAACCTTACCGATCCGTTTTTAAATATTGAACGTGAACGTTCTATGCGCGGTGGTGGTAGCCGCTACAGTTTCGGCTTTCGCCACGACATACCTTCGCTCAACAATATGAACTGGGGATTTAACTATCGTCGTGAGTTTTATAACGATTTCAAAGTATTCGATGTCGACAAGATAGAGCGCTATCCAAAATTCGGCTCTATCTCCAGCTGGGCTGAAATTCAAGCATGGGGTGGCTTGGTATACCGCTTCGAATACCGAGACGCACGGGATCGCTGCCGCATTCGTACTCGCTACATCAATGGCACAATTGCGAACGGGCAGATTGACGAGATTGAAGACTCCTGTTCAGATGCTGGGCCAGTTCTAGCCCTCAAGATACGTGGCACGTTCTGACTGCGCAAACAACCGAAAACTAAACAGCTAATGCTTGCACTAGGAAAAGGAGCGCCGCCCCTGTTCCTAGTGATTCGCGCCAAGTTTAAACATAAAGTCATGTGAGAAGATCGCGCTTTTTTTATTCTCTCTCGGTCTTTTTATCCTCTCAATAAAGCCGCGACTTTCTTAAACGCTGGCCAATAGATTGTTTGCTACGCTCACTAAACACATGCATGCCTTTATGGTGAATGGAATGTGCGGCTGTCGCAGGCACTAAATAATGTGCAGATTAATGACACTAACAAGGCTGCACAAAATTCTAAAACCAGTAATTACAATCAAGCTATATTGCTTTCGTGTAAGCTATTCGCTGAAAAGCCATGCGCAAGATAATTCAGTCTCCGAACAAGTTGTCGACACATCTCCCCCTCAAATCCCTGCGCGGTAAAAGTAGACTAAGCACCGGTAATGGATAGCGTATTAGATGACCCTCAGTGGCAAGAAGCACATAAAGTTACTGACTTACACCAGATACCTCCTAGCAGCAGTGCCGAGCCGTCAGAGCCCACTGAGCTATATGTCTTTTATACAGAAGATGCGTTGTATGTTGCCGCTAGAATATATGACAGAGACCCCGAGCAAATTTCTGCGCCCCGCATCCGCGATGGGCAAGGCGTGCCCTTTGATGATCGCTAGGTAGTAATACTCGACCCATTTAACCAAAGCAGGACCGGATATCGCTTTGAGACCAATATCTGCGGTGCGCGCCTCGATGTGTTATCGCAAAGCACGACACCTTTGTGACTTAATTAGCACACTACGGGACATCATAACTAGCGTTGAAAACAACAACTCGATTCAAATTCTTTCCCGAGAAACGTTAGTTTTTACGACTTAAGCCTTAAGTTTCGCTATAGATTTAGATTCTGATTGACAAAAAGCATGAAGTAGCGCCAGATGCGCACCCAGCGAGTCGGTCTAAGGGACTGCTTGTGTGCCTTTTTAGCAGACCACCTACAAACTAACATTAGTTCCTGATAAGTCTTAGAGCACAGACTGCGGTCCATTTATATATACGAGCAAAGGCACATGAGCGATAACCCAGTTGATACAGATTTAGAAATACCCGATGGCTACCAGCTAATCGAATTGACAAGAGAGCCCATAGAACTTTACAAAGTGCTGAAATTCGAGAATGCAGTCGGCTCTGGCGGAGAAGCCAAATTGGTAATCGGCTCTGGTCTCGTTTTGGTAAATGGACTCGTTGAGACTCAAAAGCGCAAGAAAATTTCAACAGGAGACACAATTGAGTTTGAGGGAAACAAATATTTTATCAAGCTCTCATCGACGGCTCAAAGCCCTGTCTCAAAAATGCCTAAAAAAATCAATCCTGCCAAAATAAACACAGCGTCTAGAAAACCTATTACTGCTCTGCGTAAAGAAGGAAAGAAATAATGACTGGAAATGATTGTTTACGACGCATTCGTTACATACTAGATCTTGATGACCGAAAAATGATTAGTGTTTTTGCTGAGGCGCAGCACACGGTTACTAGAGAGCAGATCAGCGCCTGGCTTAAAAAAGATGATGACCCTGATTATGAGTTATGCAACGACACTGTGTTCGCGTTATTCCTTAACGGGCTAATCAACTTGAAGCGCGGTAAAAAAGATGGTGTTCAACCTGAACCCGAAAAAAGGTTAACCAACAACACAATATTTAGAAAGTTGAAAATTGCTTTTAACCTTCAAGCAGAAGAAATATTGTCAATACTGGCATTGGCTGATCTACGCATTAGTAAGCATGAACTGTCAGCTTTTTTTCGCAGAGCGGATCATAAACACTATCGAGAATGTAAAGATCAAATTCTTCGAAATTTTCTAATGGGAATGCAAATTAAGCTGCGCGGAAAAAATGACGCCGAATCTGACGAACCAGAAGAATCTGTTTACGATTTGACGTATCAATCAACAAGCACAGAATAGGTCTGTGCTTGTATATGGACAGCTAAGACTGGCTGTTACTCTGCTCTTTCTAGGAGCTAGGATTTTAGTTTTACACTGCAAATGCTAAGTGCACTCATCAGCCCTACCTTTAACTATGCAGCAGCGCATTAATCTCAAACAGGCACGTACACTCAAACTGAAATTTTAATGTTTGCACGCAATCGCCTGTAAAATTCTATGGCGATGGTGCTGCATCTTGCGCAAGCACACAAAATCCTAAATAGTTTATACAAGTTGGCTCTGTTTTTTTGAACTAGATTTCAGCAACGCTGGCTTTTATAGCTTCCAAAAAAAATCCCATCCAGTAGAACTGAATGGGATTTTTAGTATCGATTAGAAACTACGACTCTTCGCTAGCCTCTTGGAACTCAACATGTATCTCTAACTCAATTTCATCACCAACACCAAAAGAGGTGAATCTATCTAAGCCAAAATCAGACCGCATAAATTTACCCCCTGCGGAGAAACCCATGGTGTAACTGCGAGTTAAGAAATTTCGACCACCGCCATTAAAGTTAATTTCAAGCTGCACCGGTGCTGTAACGCCTTTTAACGTTAAATCACCTTCAAACAAAAAAGTATCTTCATCAACTGTCTCAACTAAAGATGTCGATCTATAGACAACTTGAGGAAATGTCTCTGAATCAAACCAGTTTGAACCAAGTAACTCCTCAGCAAAGGCTTCATTATTGATATCCAAACCCGCTACGTTGATAACAACTTCTAGTGACGAATTTTCAATGTTTTCAGGATCAAAATCCAATGAAGCATCAAAGTCATTGAATCGACCAATAAATGTTGAGAACCCAAGGTGGTTAATCTTCCATAATAAAGTGGCATGCTCTGGATCAAGCACATACGCACCAGAGCGTAATTCAGTCACGTCGGTATTAAAATCGGGAGTCAGCAATCTATCACACGATGCCAAGAAACCCGCACAAGTCAGAATGAGTCCAAACTGACAAACTTTTTTAGATGATCTGTAAAACATTGAAATAACCTATTAATGTAGACTTAACTAATTATTGAGAAACAGCGCGCACATCAACCTTGATAGTCACTTCATTAGGAATCTCACCTGTGCCAGCCCAGTATCCTTGACCTACACCATATTCGAGACGGTTAATTGTGACTTCACTGGTAAGGTGAAAGCTTAGCTTGCCGCCTTCCATGTCGACGTCCAGATTAAACGGGAAGCTCATTGGATTGGTTTGATCACGAATTGTCAAAGTGCCTTCGGATACAAATGAGCTCAATGACTCTAGGCTGCAGCTCTGCGCTTTAAAGCTCGCCGTTGGCCACTGGTCCACATCGAATAACTCATAGTCATGCAAATAATCCAACGCTTCAGGGGAGTCGATGCTAATGTCAGCAATTGGAATCGTCACTTGAAAATCACAAGCGGCAGGATTCATAGGATCGATATTGAATATCCCTTCTACATTTTTAAACTCACCCTCGTAAGGGTCGCCACCAAAAGTATATCCAAAGATAACACTAGACTGTTCAGAGTCGAGCACCCAGGTAGCTGCCTGTACCGGTAAAGTGGCTAGTAAGATAAGCGGCGCTAAAGCCACTCGGTATAACAAAGTTCGCATAGTAAAAATCTCTCTATTAAAAAATTATGGTAGTGCGTAAGCTACGATTTCCGCAGCAGAGCCGCTGCCGCTAACAGTCATAACTAAATACTGTTTGCCATCATGCTCATACGTCATAGGCACGCCGGTTTGCGTATTGGGCAAGTCGATCTCAGCAATTATATCGCCAGTCAACTTATCATGAGCTCGCAGCGTAGGTCCGCCGCCCACTCCTTCACCGATGAACAATAATGTTTTAGTCACCAACAATCCCGCACGTGTAGCAACACCCGTGCGAGGAATATCAAGACCGGCTAATGCCGCATTATTAGCAATACGATCTGGCGTATCGGCGTTAGCTACCTGAAAAACGTGCTCGCCACTGTTCATATCAATTGCGGTTACACGGCCATAGGGAGGCTTAACCAAAGGTAGGCCTTTGATGCGTGGCACTCGCACACCATAAGATTGACTAAAATCGACGTCAGAATTATCGTCTTTAGCAACTGATAACAAGGCTACATTAGTTCGCGAAGGTATATACAAAATACCTGACTCAGGATCAATTGCAGAACCTTCCCAATTGGCGCCACCGATTGCATCGGGCAAGCTCAATGTTCCAACTGTTCCGTCAGCAGCATCTGCCTCTGATGGCGGCGCATAAACATTTGAGCTAGTTCGGAAACGTTGAATAGCTTCTAAAGCCAGTCCGCGAAGCTCAGGGGTAAAATCAATCAAGTCATCCTCAGTAACACCCTGGCGATCGAACGGAGCAGGTTTAGTAGGGACCGGCTGCGTTGGTGAGTACCACTCGCCAGGCACATCACCTGCAGGTACTGGCAATTCCTCTATCGGCCATATCGGCTCGCCCGTCTCGCGGTCAAAGGTATAAACCCAAGACTGCTTGGTTACTTGCATAAGCACTTTGCGGCCATTAGGTAGATCGGCCAGAACTGGTGCAGAGGGGTTATCCCAATCCCAGATATCGTGGTGAATTAACTGATAATGCCACTTACGCTCACCAGTGGTGATATCAAGTGCCACTACACTATTGGCAAATAAGTTATTTCCAGGACGGTCACCACCGAAGCGGTCGCCGGTGGCTGATTCTGTCGGCAAATACACATGGTTGAGCTCTGGATCACCAGACATGGGCGCCCAAACACCGCCATTACCGGCGATTTCTGCTCCGCCATCGAGCCAAGACTCATAACCATAGTCGCCGCGCTGTGGAATAGTGCGAAAAGTCCATAACTTCTCCCCTGTCCGCACATCAAAGGCACGAACATCGCCTTTAACGTTGAATTTCGAAGGGGGTCGCATGGACACTTTATGCGCTGGACCGACTACCGCAACATTGTTCATCACAAAAGGAGGCATAGAGGAGCCGATATCGACATCTTCACGGCCTTCACCAAGTCTTAGCCCCTCAAACATATCTACCTGGCCATTGTCGCCGAAATCTGGATCTGGGATACCTGTTTTGGCATCAAGCGATATCAGGAAAAAGCCAGGAGTGATCATTAAAATCCGAGTCTCATCGCCGTCACGCCAGAATGACAAACCTCGCCCAGAGCCTTTACGAGGCGCCGCATCAAATCTTGCACCTTCCTGAGGGCGCCATAACCAAAGCATCTGACCAGTGCTAGCGTCCAGTGCCGCAACATTTCTCGTAGCGCCCAGCGTTGTGTACAAAACACCGCCGACTTCTAGAGGGGTAAATGTGGCATTAGACTCAGGTGTGGGACCAAAATTGGCCGTTGAAAACCGCCATGCGATCTCTAATGAGCCGACATTTTCAGCGTTGATCTGATCCAGCGGCGAATAACGCTGCGCACCCATATTGCCACCGTAATCTGGCCAATCCCCTGCGTACACATCAGTGCCTGACTGGCTCATCGCGGCCGGGGCCAGTGCAAGGATGCTTGCGCTCAGTACGAATGACGAAATTAATCGATTCTTTTTTATCATTTTGGACTCTCCAGATTTTAATTCTCTAATTCTGAGCTCCCCTCTCGGAGCTGTCTGACCGACATGGTTATAACCAGCTAAAACTCTAATAATAGGTGCTAGCTGCCAAAAATCGCACAGATAGAGAAGCATAAGCAATCTAATGCCTACAAGCAAGTCTTTAGCTTTTGAATTTTTAAAAACCCATAGTAATATCAATCGCTTAGCTCCACTTTTGGGCCCTTTTTTGTAATTCTTTGTAACGCCGTGCAAAGTGGCACACTTCCCATAAACCCGAACCTGCCGCGCCTTGAAGCGGTAAACCTGTAGTCACCCGATTCATTTAAACGGTGCGCACCCTAAAACCCTGCTCAACTTACGGCCAACACCAATTTTCACCCCCCGCCACTCATTGAGACTTGCCCATAAACAGCCGAAGAAGGCGCAAGTGGCTACGCTAATGCGGGTCAAAGCTGCTATCTAGCCTTATCGCTACGCGTCCTATTCTTATAGCTACGCATGCTATTCTTATCGCTGGGCATTCCTGTGACTGGGCATTCTTAAAACTGTGAGATAAACTCCGATAATCAATCTTATGCCAAACCCATCTCACGGAGACTGTTATGACGACACTATTTTTAAGGAAACTAATACTTGGGGCCACGATAGGTCTTTTTTCGCAAGTTGCTTTAGCCCAAGGTGAAGCTGATAGCCAAGCCTTAAAGCAAATTGCCAACATCGTTGCCGGCCTCAACCATTTTCCTTCTGATGCCGACATGACCACACTAGATGAAATAATGGGCAGCAGCGGCATATCCCAGACTGTTCTAATAATGGCCGATACTGTGGCCAATATTGAACACGCAGCCAACGAGGAAGGCAAAGGCGCCATGGCAGCTATTCAAGCCAGTTCACAGTCGTCCGACGAGGCAAAGGTGCTTGCTGAAGTTATTGAAAATGTAAGCCATAGCGCCAGTGCAGATGCCAAAAAAATGCTGACACAAGCGTTTCCATAGGCAGACTCATTTCAAACATTTACCAAGGCTCAAGTCTGTAAGTAGTATCAAATAGCAGTCTCTGCTCGCAGATAAATGTCAATCTTTCGAGCTTAGATTTTAAAGAGGCAGAGCCCGTAGTTTGCACTCCCGTTTTAGAGCGACACGGCGACCAATAGCGCAGCCCCGTCTTCTTGCTTGCGGTCCCGGCCAGAAAGAAGACTAGCCGGCAGCATGACAGAGCAGCCTTTTTATTGGGACTTTAACTGCCCTGCCGACGACTAGCTCAGAATAGAATATACTTTCATTGTCTTCACTTTTGCAGGATCACTAACACTATGGGCAGAGCATACCAAAATCGCAAAGAATCAATGGCCAAAACGGCGGATTCTAAAACCAAGGTTTACAGCAAGTATGGCCGAGAAATTTATGTGACCGCTAAATCTGGCGGCACCGATCCAGCCGGCAACCTTACCCTGCGGGGATTGATTGAACGAGCCAAGAAAGATCAAGTTCCAACCCATGTTATCGACAAAGCTCTGGAAAAAGCATCGGGGGTGGGAGGCGAGGACTTTTCCTTGGCGCGCTACGAAGGTTTTGGTCCCGCTGGCAGTATGCTAATTGTAGATTGTTTAACAGACAACCCAAACCGGACATTTGGCGACGTCAGGCAGTGCTTCGTGAAAACCAAATCAAAAATTGGAACACCTGGCAATGTTAGTCATTTGTTCGATCATTGTGCCATTCTTAAACTAAAAGCCGACGACGAAGAAGCTGTGCTGGAAGCACTGCTCGAAGCTGAAGTGGACGTGGTCGACATTGAAAGTGAAGATGGCTTTATCACCGCGTTTACGCCCAACACAGATTATGGCTCCGCCCGCCAAGCACTTTGCGATAGGTTTGGCGATGCCAAAGGAGAGCTCGACTTCGACACAGATGTCATTCAGTTTTTGCCTCAGGCGACTATCAAGTTAACTGGTGAAGACGTTGGGATTTTTGAAAAACTTATTGACACGCTAAATGACTTAGACGACGTCCAAAATATTTATCATAATGTCCAAGCATAGAAATGAAATCTGTAATCTTTGATACCGACATTGGTACCGATGATGCTATGGCACTGTTATTCGCCCACTATGCAGCAGAAATCTCCATCCGCGCCATCACAACCAAATATGGCAACGCCAGCGTTACAGACACTACCCGAAATGCTTTGCTGGTTAAGGAAATGTTCGCCATCAGCGCGCCGGTATATCAAGGCGCATCGGAGCCAATATCGACCAGATTAGGAAAAGCCTATCCCTCACACGTACACGGTGAGAACGGCTTGGGAGACATCCCATTCGATGAGCCACAGCTTCAGGCCGAAACATGGACTGCAGCTCGAGCCTTAGTTGAAATAAGCAAAGAAGGCGGGGAGAAAGTTTCAATTCTTGCTGTCGGCGGACTTACTAATATCGCTGAAGCAATTGCCCTTGACCCTACGTTCCCCTCAAGGGTTGGCGAGCTTATAGTTATGGGGGGCGCTTTTGGCTACAACCAGCACACCGGCAATGTATCCCCTGTTGCGGACGCCAATATAGCGAGCGACCCGCTAGCCGCAGACATTGTTTTTACTAGCGACATACCAACAGTAATTGTTGGCTTGGACGTTACCCAACAAATCATTATGGACAGTTTATTTATTCAGTCGTTGGCTAACAAAGCAGGCTGGGCTGGACAGTTTATAAAAAACATCAACAAACACTACTTCGATTTTTACCATAGCATAAGCGGCAAAAATGAATGCCCTCTTCACGATTCAAGCGCTGTCGCCTACCTTCTTAATCCTGATTTATTCACCACAATTCGCCGGCCAGTGCGGGTGGTCACGACAGGCATAGCTCTGGGGCAAACAATTCACGGCGATAACCTACACGCTTATGTAACCGACGCATGGGACAATACACCAAAGTGCACTATCTGTACTCAGGTGAACGCAAGCGCCGTTCTCGAGCTGTATCAGTCCACTCTCGCCATAGCTGGGTTAAATTAAAACGCAAATGAACAAATCAGCGCTGCGCCCTATTTGGGTTGTTGGGAGTATCAACACTGACATGGTGGTGAAAGCTAATTCACTACCCCATCCAGGGCAGACGGTTTTAGGCGGTAAATTTTTTATGAATTCTGGAGGCAAAGGCGCAAACCAAGCCGTTGCAGCTGCTCGTCTTGGCGGGCGGGTTTCATTACTCGGGTGTCTTGGCCGCGATGTTTTTGGCGACGAAGCTGTAGCACGGCTTGAGAGTGAAAAAGTTGATTGCAGGTTTATCAGTAGAAGTGAGAATTTCCCTTCAGGTGTTGCAATCATTAGCGTAGATTCCACTGGCGAAAATCAAATTACGCTAGCACCAGGGGCGAACCAATCAGTAAGCGAGCAGCAAGTAGATTTAGCTTTTAACTCAATTTTAAGCGGCAGCTTGATATTACTTCAACTAGAAATCCCTCTTGCTACAGTCGGTCATACCGTAGCTTTAGCCCGGACGAACAAGTGCAGTGTTATCTTAGACCCTGCCCCCGCTCAAACTTTATCTGAACAAATTCTGCGAGGTCTCTACTTGCTTACCCCCAATGAATCTGAAGCGCAAACTCTAACGGGGATTAAAGTCGACTCTGTGGGAACAGCCGAAACTGCTGCAAAGTTCTTATTGAGGATGGGCGTACTAAACGTTGCATTGACCATGGGTAGCAAGGGAGTGCTGTTAGCCAGCGGCGAAGGCTGCGAGATGATTCCCGCAGCAGCTGTGCAAGCAATTGACACAACGGCAGCCGGAGATTGCTTTAACGGCTCACTGGCAAGTGCGTTGGCCAGTAAAGAAACCTTACGAGAAGCGGTAATTTTCGCATGCCGAGCCGCTTCATTTGCCGTCACGAGAATGGGGGCGCAAGACTCGATGCCAAAACACCATCAGCTCGAATCATAAAATGCAGCGCCCGGTATTACACAGAAGTTTATTGAAGATTACCAAGGTTCTGCTGATTCTGTAATCAGCAGAAAATCAGCTCAGTTTTTTAATATACGAGTAATTACCAAGGGCAATAAACAGTCCCAGCGCTGTCTTGAATTATCCAACCAAACTTTTCATGAGTGTCTTCTCAATGAGGAGCATCAGCACCGCATCCTCTTAGTAGCGCAACTGCACTACTAAAGACAACTTCTAGGTCGTCGCCTCGAATGATTTGTCCAACAGGCATATGCAGATTTCTTGTTTGTAAAAAGAGAGTTTAAACAGAATTTCGAAACAGGGTGCTCAGTTTGAACACTTAAAAATGCTAAAACTCAAAGCAAACAACTATTTACCGATAGTGCCGGCGATAGTGCCGGCGATAGTGCCGGCGATAGTGCCGGCGATAGTGCCGGCGATAGCACGCTGAGTGTTTTTGAATAATAGTCCAGCTCAAACATTTTTTCTTATTAAAGCCAGTCTAGGCTGATGCTTTTAACATCCAGCGCAGACCAGCTTCATTTTCAGCAACTAATTTAGATTAACCAGCACCAGGAAACTGGTAATCTGCAAAGGTTTTTCTTAGCCCCAACTTGTTAAGCTTGCCTGTTGCCGTATGCGGTAACTCATCCACAAATACCACGTCGTCTGGCATCGCCATTTTATGCAATTTATCTTTTAGATAATCTAAGACATCAGCCGTTGTTAGAGATTTGCCCTCTTTCAAGACGACAATAAGCAATGGCCGCTCTGTCCATTTAGGATGGGTTCGGCCTATTACAGCCGCTTCCGCTATCTCCGCATGGTTAACTGCAGCGTTCTCTATTTCGATCGAACTAATCCACTCGCCACCGGACTTGATGACATCTTTAGTGCGGTCGGTAATTTGCAGATAGCCTTCTGAATTAATCGTTGCTACATCACCAGTTTGGAACCAACCTTTTTCATCCACTGGACAGTCTTCTGCGCCAGGCTCTTCAGATAAACCGTAATAGCCTCTAGCTACCCAAGGACCGCGCACTTTAAGTGCGCCAAATGCGACACCATCCCAAGGCAATTCTTCGTTGTTTTCATCAACGATGCACATTTCAATACCAAATACGCCGCGACCTTGCATACATTGCAGGTCAGTTATCTCTGACGTACTTAAATTCTCCATTCCCTTCTTCAAGCTGAATATTGTGCCTAGGGGACTGGTTTCTGTCATCCCCCAGCCTTGAACAACGATGGCGTTATGCTGCTCTCTAAACCGTTCAACAATAATCCTCGGGCAAGCGGCCCCTCCGACACTAACTCGCTCCAAGCTTGGAATAGTTTTGTTGTTTGCCTCCAAATAGTCTAGAAGTGCTAACCAGATTGTGGGAACACCTGAACTGAATGTCACCTCTTCTGCCACCATAAGCGAATGCAGTGTTTCTCCATCAGCCATCTTTGGGCCTGGCAGCACTAATTTTGTACCCACCATGAGCGCGGCGTAAGGCGCCCCCCAGGCGTTAACATGGAACATCGGCACGACGGGCAAGCTGGTTACCATATTCGAAGCCCCAGTCACATCAGGGAGCGCGCCAGCGAGGGCGTGCAATAAGGTTGAGCGATGGCTATATACTACTCCTTTAGGATTACCTGTAGTGCCGGACGTGTAGCACATGCCGCTAGCTGTATTCTCATCAAACTCTGGCCATTGAAAATCATCGGATTGGGCGCTGAGTAATTCTTCATAGCAAAGCACATTAGGAAGACTGGAGTTCGGCATATTTGCCCTATCAGTCAACACAATTACCGCCTCTACCCCGGTCAAGTGATCTTTCAGCGCTTCTATAAGTGGCATTACCAACACGTCAGCGAAAAGAAACCGATCTTGTGCGTGGTTAATTATATAAGCCACTTGCTCTGGAAAAAGTTTAGGGTTGATGGTGTGACAAACCATACCGCTGCATGACACACCGTAATACAGTTCCATATGGCGATAATCGTTCCACGCTAACGTGCCTATTCGATCGCCGAAATTAGCGCCTAGCGAATCCAACACGTTAGCTAGCTGACGGCACCTTGCGGCAAAAGTCTTGTAATTCTGTCGATGACGCGGGTTATCCACTGTCACCGAGACCATTTCTGTAGTCGGAAAATTCTTCTCGGCGTGGTTAAGTATTGACGAGATCATTAACTGGGAATTCATCATGGAAGCTTGCATAGTTTCTCCTTTAATTTGCGAGCTTAGCTCGTCATCATCTTCTTGTTTTGGCGCCAGCGCACTCTCCTGCATTTAGGCGCTCGAGACCATATTAGTTAAGGTTTGCGCCCTAACTTCTGATTTCAAATTTGGCGCATGAAGGACTCAATCTGTAGCCCTAACATACTACACAATTGGCCAGTTTATCCCAAATAAAACAAGGCTCTCCTTTCGAGTGAACCTGATATATCGGCGCTAGCCGTTAATCATTCAGGTTAAACAAGATCAAGACTCTCAGGCTCCAGCTTCGCTGTGTTTCCGGTCATACGATAAAGCTTTTTAGCGCTAATCTTGACTTATTAATAAGTTGTATCATAATAGCCATACACTGAAACAATTTCAAAAAACACAGCAAGCCCGAGAAAAATATGCACATCACTATTAGCCTAAAAGATGGCATCCCCATCTACAGGCAAATCGCAAATCAGATCCGCTATATGGTGGCTTCCGGTATTTTGGTGCCTGGAGAAGAAATATCTCCAATTAGAGCGCTCGCGCTAACACTAAGTGTTACACCAAACACCGTGGTAAAGGCCTACGCGGAACTAGAAGCATCAGCTGTGATTTATAAGCGGCGCGGCGCTGGCACCTATATTTCAGATGAG
>Ga0208413_1001051_pt1 | contig 18722 bp, 15 predicted proteins | sample AntAceMetag02UKD_FD_184761 | JGI IMG/M metagenome (GOLD analysis project Ga0208413, IMG submission 184761) | Saline lake microbial communities from Ace Lake, Antarctica - Antarctic Ace Lake Metagenome 02UKD (SPAdes) (version 2) | ecosystem: Environmental > Aquatic > Non-marine Saline and... | reverse complement strand
TTGATGAATTCACTTCAGAAGTATGATAATCGACAAACGACCTCAACGACATATTTGCTTGGTCGAAAATATTATTTAATCCTGGAATTCCTACACCTGAAAAACAGTCGCGGATATAACAAACCTCATTATTGTTTGGTATTGTATATGGTATTATCCCATCTAATTCAATTGGGTAAATACCATCAATTTTAGGATTGTGTAGTATGACACATTTTCCATATGTGTTAATTACGTCTAAAATTGGAATAATGTTATCTGTTGTTGCTAATAGAATATTATCTTCCCAATTAGATGGCTTTCTTTTCGATGATAGGAATACTTGATCATGGACCTGATCTAACGTAACGTCGCCTGACACAGGATTAACAATATTATTCGATACGTCTACTCCACTATTGAATGTAGGTCCGTCAATAGATATAGTTTTATATATTTCTCCATTACCGCTCATTTATACTATACATATATTATTACATGTAAAAAAAAATATATTGCTATATTTATTTAAAGGACAACTGTTTTTTTTTATATATATATTATGTTATTTTCACGCTAAATTAGTCACTACCATCTCTCAACCACATCATCATCCCACCCATTTGGTTATGTCCAACAACCTTGTTATTTACAATCATTCCACCCCATCTTGATACCTTGTCTTCTTTTTCGAGTCGGGTTGCACTCTTATCGAATTCCAATATATACGATTTACCTGTATTCATTATTAGTCCCTTAAATTCAGGATATTGTTCAAATTTACACATCAATATCCTTTTAAATAATTCTTCGCAATCTTCCTTAGAAATCACCATTCTAACTATATTGTGATGTTTCGACAAGTTTTTGGGTTTAGAAGCCATTTTAGCCAAAATTCCTACATTGAATTTTTTCGACCAATATGTCACTTTATTAGCTAATTTATCATCTGTTAATTTTGGGAAGAAATGACGAAATGTTTCTATATCCAATTTACTATATGGACCTTCAACTGAATATAGTAATCGGTTTTCTTCTGGAATTAAATGAGCTTGAAATGCATGTTCATTTGATGGATAAATTATTCCATCGAATTTTATTTCATATCCATTGAAATTTGAAAGAATATTCAATGGCATTACTGAATTACTATTGAATGATGTTATGGTCATACCATTTACGTCGCGATTGTTTTGAGATTGCATTTTGTTTGTATTTGATTTTTGTTATCATCATCTTAAATGAAAAATCTTATGATTCAATTTTTTGTTTAATTTGTGTTATAGTATCTACAATTTGAAACTTTAATTTATTCTTACTTTCATCTCGGAAATAATAGAGATTGAAAGCTGTTTTAGTATAATTGTCCAGATTTAGTTTAGATTTTACTTTCCCGAACATCTTCAGGTTCTCTATATATATGGAATATCTATAAATATCACAATCTAATGCTGTCTTTCCAAATACTATACCATCGTATGTTTTACCTACTGGTACTGTCACTATTTGACATTCGTTTTGTGTTTTACGAATCGATTTAGTCTTACAATTTATGTATTCCATTTTTTGTTTCCAGTTCTCCACAAACTCTATTGTATGTGAGCTTATATTTGCCATCCCCATCTCGTTGATGAATATGGTTTGATTCAGTAGATCCACTAATCTACGTATGGGACTTGTTATATGAACATAAGCATTAACCTTTAGAATTTGGTGGCTTATTTCTTTTTCATCTGAATGTGTAGTATATAGACAATTTACATCATTCCAATTGTGAATGATATGTTTCAATTCACTAGTCGAATTTTCCACTATAGTTGCAGTTCGAAATATACCATTTTTTTTTTGAGCTAATTGCTCTCCGCACTTCGTATTCATATAAATCATCCAGAATTCAACGAGTTCGTGTGTATCCCTAGGAATGGCATTTTCACACATTTTGCGCGTAATATCCATGAATAACATACAATTTGGATTTGATAATAATCTGGATTCTTCATATGCAAAATTAGAATGTAACGAAATTTCAACATTTTTGAATTCGGGTTCTCTTAAGACCTCGCCATTAATATCTACAAAAACGTCCATACATAATGCTATCCGAGATTTATGTTTCAATAAACTACATAGATTTTCGGATAAAATTGTCGGTAGCATTGTTATCTTCGTATCTGGTAAATATATAGTTGATATACGATCTGTAATATAACTCCAAAGATCGAGTGTTTCTATCCAAACATAAACATTTGCAATATATATACTTATTTTGTATCCAGGTTCTCCAATTAGTGGTTGGATACTAAACGCATCGTCTATATCGGTACATCCTTTCGGGTCAATAGAATAGACCGGAACATCTAACTGAGATTCAATTTGGAATTTCGGATTAGAACGGACAGTTGCGTAAATGAGTTCGCGATCTTTTGTAAGTTCTCTAACTCTATTTGTAAATTCACATATTGAATCATGCACACTGCGACAATATAGTCTATATTCATAATAAGCCGATACAATATTTACATCACCTATGGTATGTGTTATTATCCCTCTTGGATGTTTATCGTTGCAATGTTCATATGCGAATACTATATATTTATTTTTAATATCCTTGGAGAACCCTAATTTCAGTTCGTATGGTATAAGAAAATGCGGTAGATTTCGGTTATCTGGAATACATTTATACAACGCACGTTTTCCAGTTTCATTTTTTCCGTAGGTGCGATTGCCGTTCAGCAATAAAACGCCTGGGATAAGTTCTCCTTTTTGAATGGATAAACAAGCATTATTATCTATTTCGCAATCTTTATATAATAAATTTGGATTTTCCATGAACGATATGTTCATTTTGGATATTGAAATCGTATGTTCTGGTCTTGTTAGTACATGTATACATAGAAATATTTTTATATACATTTATCAAACAAATACAAAGATATTGACAGGATAACTAGTAATGCCTCCAAGAAAATACATTGCGAATAAAAAGGAACATAATTTTTCAAAAGGAGATGCTATATGGTTATTAATATTGGAATCACCATCGAAATGTAGTAAGATAGAAGGATTTTTAGGTTCTCAATATAAATGTATAGCAAGCAATGGACATATTCGCGAGATAAAGGGACTGAAATCTATTGATATTAAGAACAATTATTTACCACAATTCTCAATAATACCAACAAAACAAGAACATGTACTTCAAATGCGTAAAATCATCAACGAATTTCCCAAAACAAATATCATTCTAGCTACTGACGATGATCGCGAAGGCGAGGCGATTGCGTGGCACATATGCGATACATTCGGATTGCCCGTGGAAACAACCCATAGAATTATATTTCACGAAATTACACATACAGCAATTAATGTTGCAATTCGAGATAAACAAATAGTAAATATGGACCTCGTATATGCCCAGTTTGCGCGTCAGATTTTGGACGTCATTGTAGGGTTCCGTATATCACCGATTTTGTGGAAATATTTATACAATAATAAGGCGAATAGTTTATCTGCTGGTAGATGCCAAACTCCCGCGCTTCGTTTGGTATATGATAATGAACAAGAACGAATGAAAGGTATCGGTATTACCAAGACACATAAACTAACTGGATATTTCTTTTCGAGAAATATAGAATTTCAATTATCCAGAGAACTTCAAGACAATACAATTGAACCTTTTTTAGAAAAATCAAAGATATTTCGACATACATTTTGCATAGGTTCTCCCAGAGATGTTACTAGCGACCCACCAGTACCATTGAATACATCGAGGTTATTACAGATAGCAAGTAATCAACTGCGATTATCACCTAGAGATACAATGTCATTCTGTCAGGTTCTATACCAAGATGGATATATTACATATATGAGAACAGAAAACACAAAATATTCAAAAGACTTTTTAGATACCGCCTGTTCCTATATAACAAATAAATATGGAGAACCTTATATTGGTAATTTAGAAGTCTTAGAGAATAAAAACGAGAGAAACCCGCATGAAGCAATCCGAATTACACACCTAGATGAAGGTGACCTTCCCAAACATTACGAAGGTAAGATTGTGGCATTATACAAACTCATACGAACGATAACATTAGAAAGTTGTATGAGTTGTTTCCGTTCTACTGTTTCTGAATGTCGTATAAATGCCCCCGACGAATTGTATTATTCACATTCAATTGAAATCCGAGTGTTCTCTGGTTGGAAGAAGGTGACACAAAAATGTGATGTTGACGAAGCAAACGGATTATTATTTTATATGAGAACCATAAAAGAAGAGGAAATATATTATAATAAAATAGAGTCGCGTACATCATTCCATAATATCCATTCACATTACACGGAATCAAGTCTTATAAAAAAATTAGAGGAACTTGGCATCGGTCGCCCATCGACATTTGCATCAATGGTCGAAACAATTCAAACGCGAGGATATGTAAAAAAACGAGAGATAGAAGGAACTGGGTTCTCTTGTATTGAATATAAATTAGAAAATGGAACTATTGAACATCAAACTGTAAATAAGATTGCAGGCAATGAGAAAGATAAATTGGTAATACAACCGATAGGAATAACTATTATTGATTTTCTGATAGTCCATTTCGGTGAAATATTCTCGTATGGATATACAAGTAATATGGAGACAAAATTAGACAATGTATCAAAAATAGATTGGCATACTATATGTGGCGAGTGTGATAATGCGATCAAACAAATGATCGTTCCAATAAAGAAGGCATCATATAAGATAGATGAATCGCATGACATGATATTTACAAAGAATGGTCCAGCTATTCGCGATAATATATCATCCGTATTACAGTCGGTTTCTAAAGATGTCAAATTAGATATTGAACGATTAAAGTCGGGAGAGTATACTATCACAGAATTAGCACAACAAGGTTCACGCGTTATAGGGGAGTGGGAAGGTAATACAATCACTATAACGAATGGTAGGTATGGTATATATGCTGAATGGGATATATCTGGTAGTAAGAAGAAAAAAAGTTTATCATTTATAAAAAAACCCTATGCGGATTTGACAATGGAAGATATCGTATTGCATTTATCAGAATCGAAAGAATCAGATTCCAATATATTAAGGTTATTAAACGATGTTTTTAGTGTAAGAAAAGGTAAATATGGTCCTTACGTGTATTATAAAAGAGATGATATGGCGAAACCAGAATTCTACAATATAAAGAAGTTTAAAGAGAGTTTTACATATTGCGAGTCTAATATTTTAATTAATTGGGTAAAAAAAACCTATAATATATCAGAGTAACATATACAGTAATGAATCTCGGATATTTTTTTTTATATTACGGAATAATAATTCAGATAATATTTTGTATGTTTATATTCAACCCCAAGTTGGAATGGGCTATATTAATTTCAATGTTTTACACAAGTATATTATTAATATTTGGAATAGCATCAGAAATAAACAAAAAAGAAATGAGCACATTTATGACAACATTTATTGCTTCATCTCCAGTGAAAACGGTGAAAGATTTACTAGTAAAAATTACCGAGAAACCTGTTGACGATTATCTAAAATATCTTATTCTGATACCATCCGTGCTTAATTTAGCATCCATCAAGTTGATTACAAATTATGATGGAAACAAGGAGATACATAAAAGCCGGTCCCGATTGAAACAACTAGATACAGCAAAAATACTAATCTGTTTGCATATATTTCTACTTGCTATTGTGATACTGTTTGGGTTTTACATGTCATTGGAAATGCCAATGATAGCAATATATGCGTTTGGATTATTGTGCGTAGTATCATTGGTTGAGTTAGGTTCAAGTATATTCGTGTATGTATCTTACGATGATAAAAAAATGTAATAATTGCATATAATGGGTATAAAGTTTATGTCATCTATTCACATAATGAAATTTTACGAATCACATTATGAAGACTATTTGGAATCCGTAAAACAATATAATATCCATCCCGAGTTAGACTCGTTTTACGAAGCATTGCCTGAAAAGATATCACAATTTGGAAATATCATCGTATATGGTCCACCGGGCGTTGGTAAATATTCACAGGTTCTCCGAATATTACAAAGGTATAGTTTATCTGGATTGAAATATGACAAAAAAATAACAGCACATACAGAAAAACTGAATTATACGTATCATATAAGCGATATTCATTATGAAATAGATATGTCATTATTAGGATGTAATTCAAAAATATTATGGAGAGACATCTACTCACAAATCGTTGACATAATATCTGTGAAATCGGAAAAGCACGGAGTGATCGTATGTAAGAATTTCCATATGATACACACAGAGTTGCTTGATATATTCTACAGTTATATGCAGAACAATGGTTTAGGTATCCATTTGAACTTTATATTAATCACAGAACATATTAGTTTTATCCCGAATAATATACAGAATGCATGTCATATACATAATATAGGAAGACCAACAAAGGAGCAATATGCGATGTTAGACAATAGTAATTGCGAAAATGATTTTATCACAAGGATTTCTCATATAAACCGCGATTCATTGATACCAAATACGAAATGTGTAAATATATTACGCGATATAGATACAAACGATATTACGAACGGTAAAGAGGTAAAGGGGTTCTCTCTAATTAAAGAAAAAGAAATACCAACCGATATTTTTAATGTGATATGCGACAACATTATAAAGGAAATGAAAAATCATGAAAATATATCAATGGCGGGATTTCGTGATTGTATATACGACATGTTGATTTATAACTTAGATGTTACTGAATGTATATGGTATATAATATATTATTTCATTCAGAATGAGAATTTGAGTCACAAAGATGTATCTGATATACTAGATAGGTGTTATGTGTTTTTGAAATACTACAATAATAACTATCGACCAATATATCACTTAGAAAGTATTTTGTTTTATCTAATAGTGAAAATATACAAATATGGACGAGAAGAGCGCCCGATATGTATTGGGAATAGATAATGAAATACAAATTACCGCCGACCTATTAAAACGTCAATACCGGATAAATGCACTTCGATATCATCCCGATAAAAATTCTTCACCTCAGGCAAATGAACAATTTCACTTAGTGCGTGATGCATATGATTATTTATCGGATAATAACTCACCAATAGACAACTTATCATATGCCGAAATTTTGAGAGAATTTTTGAATACCAAATCACCTGTAATTCAAATAATAATCACTAAATTATCACATATGTGCGAGGATAATGCAATACGTTTGATAAATTCCATAGATAAATTGATATTGATAGATATATATAAATTATTGATAGTTCACCAAGAAATACTATATATTCCAGATATTTTCATAGAAGAAATAAAGAAAATACTTGTTTCCAAAACAAAAGGCGATGAATGTATATTATTGAATCCATCTCTAGAAGACCTGTTGAACGACAATGTATATAAGCTATCTATAAACGAATGTACATTTTTTGTTCCACTATGGCACGATGAGTTGATATACGATAATTCAGGATGTGATTTATATGTGAGATGTATTCCTGTACTACCCGATAATGTAAAAATAGACGACAATAACAACATAATTGTAATGCTAAAATACAAAATTTCCGATATATTTCAGACGGATGTTATAAATGTTCTCATCGGCGACCATAACTTCCAAATCCGTGTAGATGAATTGAGATTACTGAAACGTCAGATACTTACTCGCCGTGGTGTTGGTATATCAAGAATAATATCAAAAAATGTATATGACGTCTCTAATAAAGGAAATATATCATTTGATATAGAATTAACATAAAAATATCATGTATATTTACTACAAATGACATCATCCGAATTATATAAGTATTCGTTATTAGAAAACACAATATACAAGGGATTCTCCCCAGAATATAATAATGGAACTAATAAACTGGCTATTATCATTGACCCTAGATACGATGCATTGATGGAAGCGGTTATAGCAAACTTTATGTATTGTATGAACCAATTTGGGTGGAATTTATTGATAGTAAGTTGGAAAGGACATCAGAGCAATATAATGTTGAGATTTCCAAATTGTACCTTCCTACCGATTGACAGTAATAAAATAAATATAAACGACAAAGGAGAACCTAATATTACAATTGATTCATATAATTCAATTCTAATGGATTTAGATTTTTGGAAGGGATTGCCGTCAAACCATATATGTATATTTCAGAAAGATTGTATTATGTTCAAGATGTTTCCTGAATATTTTTTAAATTATGATTTCTGCGGTGCAAGTTGGCATACAAAAAACGTTTCATTATTCAATGCCGGGATCAATGGTGGGTTTTCTCTACGTAAACGAGATACTATGATTGAATGTTTAGAATTCGTGAATTATAATATGATCGAAGAGTACCGTATTGATGCAGCTAAAAATAAATCAATAATTTTCAAAACAATACGACACGATTTTTTACAATCTTCATTGAATAAGAATGAAGACGTATTCTTCACATATGCATGTGAAATGTTACATAAATATATTCCAGATGTAATACACCGCTCATGTTTAGCTATTGAAGCAATATATAATCCCGATACGTGCGTATATCACGGATGGCATCACAACTATCATAGCATAGAATTGGCACAACATTTATTAAATAAATCTATTATATTTACTGTAAAATGAAAAAAAAATAATATACACAACCAATTTAGTGTATATTATTCGAATGTTTTTTTTATTTTGATTTATTTGATTCTGATTTTGATTCTGATTTTGATTTATGTTCGATTTATTTATTTCGTAGAAGCAACAACCTTTTTTTTAACAACCATCTTTTTAACAGGTTCTTCAACTTTTTTAACAGGTTCTTCAACTTTTTTAACAACCATTTTTTTTACAGGTTTTTCAACAGGTTCTGCAACTTCAATTGTTTCTTCAATAGGCTCAGCCTTTTTAACAACAACCTTTTTTACTGGAACTGGAGGAGGCGTATCAACCTGTTCGTCATCAGTATCCTCTGCCTCTGTCGAAACTGGTTCTACGACAACAACCGTTTCATCCTCTTGAGCAGGTTGAGTATTAATAACATCTTTATCCTCACTGGATAAAGTGATATGACATTTTCCATAAACACTGTCACTTATTCTCGGCTTAACGACTCCCTGTACCATTTTCCATGTTAGACCCCATCCTTTTCCGCCGATCCAGATGCCGCCGCATTGAAGAACACATGCAATATTACTCAACTTAGGAACGAAATCTGGTGGTGTTTGTGTAGGGTCATCCGATGGGAATATCAAATTGGAACTTGTATCATATAGTTCGACAGCCCATTTACCTGCATAACAAGGAACTTTGGCACGAATGCTAGGTGGTTTAGTATAATCGAATTTCTTGGTTTCTTTATTTTTATTGTATTTTATGAATGGGAAGAATGTATGTTTGCATAATTCGCGTGACATTGGTTCACCCCACCAAAGTTCAGAATTTGCAACCGCATCATCTAATATCTGACTTTCAAATGCCTTTAATTTATCTAAGAATGCGGTGGTTGGTGCGGTTTGATATTCATCGTTCGGAAAATTGAGCGAAATACTATATTTACCATCGGATTCTCCCTTTTCATCGATAAAATCTGATATTCCCCATGTCATCATGAGAGGTGTAGATATATGAAGAGACCTATTGGTCTGTTTGCTGATAACATTGATTGATTTACCTCCTTTATCATTCACCTTTGGAGGCATATATTTCATTGCATTGATATTCCAATCGGAAACGGAAAGAACTACTGGTTTAGATTGTGACATTGTATAAACTATTAACTGATTGATTGATGATATATAGAGATGTAAATCTTTAAATCAATTTTCCGTAGTATAAAATACAAAAACACCCTATTTTGGGCTATTTTCGACAAAAAAACAAGAAATAATAAAAAAATAATAAAAATAATAAAAAAAAATAAAAAACATATAAATATATAATATAATATACATCATAATATGCAGGTTCAATCAAAGTTAGTAGACTATGACACAAAACACGACCCCACGATAGACTACATACAATATTTCAAAGACAATGTTAATCTCAGAAAACGGACTGTGCCTGAATTGAAACGAATGTCGCGAGAAAATGGACTTTTTGTGTCAGGAACAAAACCATTATTAATAGAACGTATACACAAACATTTCGTGCGAATTAAACAAGTTGTTTATTTACAATCATGTATAAGACGGAATTTAGTGATGTTTCAATTAAAATTGAGAGGTCCAGGGTTACTGCAAAATAAACGAAAATTATGTATAAATGAAACTGATTTTTATACACTGGAACCAATATCTGAAATATGTCCTGATGATTTCTTTAGTTATCAAGATAATAAAGGGTTTGTGTACGGATTTGATATAAAATCATTGAAATTGATGTATGATTCACAAGGTTCCATTATGAATCCGTATAATAGATATATATTCACAGGTCCTATCTTATTATCTATTAAGAGACTTTTAGGTAAACCTAAAAGTAGAACTGCGGATGACAATGAAATGGAAACATTCGATCGTATGATCGAACTTAAAAACAAACTAATGGAAACTCGAATCACTGATATTTTCTATGAAATTGATCGTATTGGAAATTATACAGTGAGTAGCTGGTTCTCTCAATTATCCAAAGATAACTATTTAAATCTATTCAAGCGTACACAAGAATTATGGAATTACCGTGCCATGTTAGAAGATGATATCAAACAAGCAATATGTCCATATTTCGATCCATTCCAATTTCGATTGAGTCGTTATTCTACATATATGCATACTCCAAGAGAGCGAAATCTAACTATAGTCGAATGTCGTAAAATTTGTGTTATTGCTATCGAAAATCTAATATATACAGGACGTGATGATGTATCCAAAAACATTATAATAGCTCATATATTGTCAGCGCTTACAACAGTATCAATAGCCGCGAGAAACACAATGCCATGGTTACATGATTCGTTCGTATATTTATATAGTTTGTAATATTCTATAAAATCAAAATTTGTTTTATCGAACAATTAATTTACATCTTACATCCATATTTGGTGTAAATATAATATCGTAAATATATTTAACGGTCTAAACTACTTAAACAATAACTGTAATATAATGTATAATCCCAGATGGTAAGAACAAGTAAGCAAACCGAAGTCACCCAAGCCTCCCCAGTCGCTCAAGCCGCAGTTGAAACAGCTCCTGTTGTCAAGTCTCGTGCTTCTAAAAAGGAAACCGTTGCATCTGTAGCTGTTGTTCCTGTAACACTTGATGTTGTTCCTGTAACCCCTGTTGTTCTAGAGACAGTTGCGGTTGAATCTTCAGCAACAGTTAAAGTCCATGAATTCGGAACCAAACTCCAACAAATGGCATCTCTTTTTGCTTCAATGAAGACCGATTTTAAGACACTTGAAAAGGTATTCTCTCGTGAACTTAAGATCGCTCAAAAAAACTCTAAGAAGAGAAAGTCATCTGGAAACAGAGCTCCTTCTGGATTTGTCAAGCCTACTCGTATTAGTGATGAACTTGCTAACTTTTTAGGAAAGACCGTTGGAACTGAAATGGCTAGAACCGAGGTTTCAAAGGAGATCAATGCATACATTCGTGAAAAGGGTCTTCAAGACAAACAGAATGGACGTAGAATTCATCCTGATGCTAGTTTAGCAAAGCTCCTTGCTCTCACTGCCGCAGACGAACTTACTTATTTCAATTTACAACGTTACATGAAACATCACTTCATCAAACCAGAAGTTGTTGCTGCTGCGTCTGCTTAATAAAACACTATTTATATCACAAAACAATTATAATAATTTATATATTATTATTATTACTATAAAAAAATATATATAAATTATTTATAGTGTACTGCTTGAATGAAGTAACATAATATACATATAATAAACCTATTTAGATACTAAGTGTTGTAATTATGAATATGAATATGACAATATTTGATAGTAAAAGCGATGTTGATAATAAAAGCGAGGTTGATAATAAAAGCGATGTTGATAGTAAAAGCGAGGTTGATAGTAAAAGCGAATCCACATTTAATTTTGAAAATAAACTCACTGAATATTTAAAGACATTTAAACCATTCGTGTGTATATTGACACCTTGCTATGGTGGGGTCGCATGCGTTGAGTATGTAACTTCACTAATGAATACGATGAACATGTTCCGCGAAATGGGGATTGGTATTAAAATTGAATTTTGTCGTAATGATAGTTTGGTATCTAGGGCGCGTAATAACCTCGTAGCAAAAGCATTAAACGACCCTAAAATTACACATGTATTATTTATTGATAACGATATCATTTGGGAACCGATTTCTATATTAAAATTACTGGTTGCTGATAAGGCAGTTATTGGAGGGATCTATCCATTGAAAAGTTATTTCTGGGATAGATTAACCCAACCAAATATGTCACAGAATTGGATAGATGCTAAGAATAACTCAATTTTAAAAGACCAAATATCAGACGAGGGTATTATACAAAATAAGTTATTGAATTACAATTTAAATCTATTACCCGAAGGTTTGCAAATTAACAATAATATTGGTCGTGTCCGGCATATTGCTACTGGGTTTATGATGATACAACGTAATACACTAGAAAAAATGTTTACTGCGTTTCCATCAACCAAATATACAGATGATATTTCATTTTTGAAACCTGAAGAAAATAAATTTGCATATGCGCTATTTGATTGTGGAGTGGAAGACAATCATTATTATTCTGAAGATTGGATGTTTTGTAGTAGATGGACGAAAATGGGTGGAGATATTTGGGTGGATATTTCAATTAATCTAACACATATTGGTATTGAGAGGTACAATGGGAGTTATTTATCACAACTAGTTACAGTTGATACAAAAAAATAATACTATCTTACCAATTCCCGAATAAATAAAAATAACCTTTTTTTATTTATTTAATTTGTTTATTCAATCAACATCTGCTATATCATTTTTATCAATGTTTGTAATTTCTTTTAATTCAGTCATCTTGAGATTAAAAGCTTCAGTTCGCTTATTGAATGTATCTACATTAGTATCGACATTTTGATTTTCCAACCACACGAATTCCTCGTCTAGAAAACTCTTAACATCTGACTTTGCATTACTATCCATATTATTCTTCGCACTATAGATTGTATTCTCATATTTATTCTTCGCATCTATTTGTTCTCTTCGCTTTGTATCCTCCTCCTTATACTTCTCCGCTTCCGCACACATTCGTTCAATGTCTTTGTCACTTAAGCGACCCTTATCATTCTTGATAGTAAGGGACTTGCCTTCACCTTCTCCTACATTAGCGGTCACAGTAAGGATCCCATTTGCATCCACATCATATGTAACCTTGATTTGCGGACCTCCTCTTGGAGCTGGAGGGATTCCATCCAAAACAAATTCACCCAATTTATTATTATCCTTTGTGAATTGACGCTCGCCTTCGTATACACAAATATTTGCTCCTGGTTGATTGTCAATATAAGTTGAGAATACCTGCTCCTTCTTACAAGGGATAGTAGTATTACGTTTTATCAAAACTGTCATGACATTTCCAGCCGTTTCAATACCTAAACTCAATGGACTAACATCCAATAATAATATTTGTTGTGTTTGTTTGGTTGTCCCTCCGCATAATGCATCTCCTTGGACCGCTGCACCATATGCAACACATTCATCTGGATTGACCGAACGACATAATTCTTTACCATTGAAAAACTTACTTAGTTCTTCTTGTAATTTCGGAATGCGAGTGGTTCCACCTACTAGAACAATTTCGTGTATGTCAGCCTTGCTTACCTTAGCATCGGCTAAAACGCGAATTACTGGTTCCATTGCCTTTTTATAAAACCCCGCGCAAATATCGTCTAATTTAGCCCGAGAGAGGACAATGTTAAAATCAATTGAATCCATAATCGAATCGATCTCAATTGTTGCCGTATTTGCTGTACTCAAAGTTCGCTTAGCACGTTCTGCTGCAGTTCTCAATCTACGAATCGCCTTCGGATTTGTAATGTCACGTTTATGTTTCTTCTTAAACTCCGTCGCTAAATAGTCTACAATCATAATATCTATATCCTCTCCTCCTAGATGAGTGTCTCCTGCAGTCGCTTTAACCTCAAATACACCTTCATCAATCTGCAACAAACTAACATCGTGCGTTCCTCCTCCACAGTCAAATATCAAGACGTTTTTTTCTCCAGACGTTTTAATATCTAAACCATATGCTAGTGCAGCTGCAGTCGGTTCATTGATAATACGTTCGATTTTCAATCCTGCGATAACACCGGCATCTTTCGTCGATTGACGTTGCGCGTCGTTGAAATATGCTGGCACTGTAACCACTGCACGGGTTACCTTGTATCCTAGAAATGCTTCGGCTGTTTCTTTCATCGTTGTCAAGATTAAGGCACTTATTTGTTCTGGGGTATAATTCAGACCATCTATTACAATCTCTGGTGAGTTGTTCTTACCGCGAACCACCTCATATGATAAATTCGATAACTCCTTCTGAACATCTGGATCATCGTATTTACGTCCGATCAAACGCTTAACGTCGAAAATCGTATTTTTTAGATTACTAGTTACCTGATTCTTCGCCGCCTCTCCTACCAAACGTTCTCCATCCGCAAATGCAACCCAAGAAGGAGTAGTACGGTTTCCTTGACCGTTTGCAATAATCTCTATGTTACCATCGCGCATAACAGCAACACACGAGTTCGTTGTTCCCAAATCAATTCCAATTATAGTATCTTTTTCTGACGGCATTATACAAATTATTATGATTTTTCTTTAAACCGTTTACAGTTATAACTAACATAAATCTAGTTATTTTATGTTATATCTTGTTTTTGTTATCTTTCTTTAAGTAGGAAAACCAATAAGTCTTATAAGTCTTGGGAAACTAATCATTATTAATAGGTTGTAATATTTTTTGGACATTTTCATAATGTCCGAAAAGTAAAAGCAAGGCAAGAAAATATCATAAAAATGTGTTTCGCATCATAATGCTGTGAAACCCGTATGTATCATAATTATGTTGTTAGCATAGTTTTTGCGTATTTTGCTCGGCGTTTTTTTCGGGACCTAAGTAAAGAATGACTTTTAATAATATAGAAAAGACCGAAAAAAACGCCGAGATTTTTATATGCGAATCGTGCCCGTTTAGGTCTGGTAAATTTTCAGATTGGAACAGACATATTGCAACAAGTAAGCATTTAGGAAAAACCATGGTTTGTCCCCTGAAAAAGCGCCAACATTTTGTATGTGAAAAGTGTAATATAACATGTTACAAGCTATCAAAGTGGAATATACATATTGCAACACGTAAGCACTTACAAGTAAATAATTTATCAGATAAAAAACAGATATTTGCATGTAAAAAGTGTAATAAACAGTATACATCACAAAGTAATCTTAAAAACCATGAAACTAAATGTTCTATACATTCTAATGATGATCTAATGAATCTCATATGCGAACAAACGAAACTAATCGAAAAAGTGGTAAATCATAATTCAGAACTCGTATCAAATTTATGTAAGTCAAATAATAATACTACAATAATCAATCAAACTACAAATAACAATAGATTCAATATCAATGTATTTCTAAATGAAACATGTAAGGATGCAATTAACTTCTCTGATTTTATCAAGAATATTCAGGTATCATACGAAGACTTGGAGAACAATATACAATTAGGCTTTGTAAACGGTATTTCCAAGATATTTTTAGACAATTTGAAACAACTGGATGTATACGACCGTCCTATTCATTGTACTGATGTGAAACGAGAAACCATGTATATCAAAGATGAGAACGTATGGACAAAGCAACCAGACGATGATAAGTTACACCGAGCAATTCAAACAGTTTCTTATAGAAGTATGGGAAAGTTGGCAGAATGGAAACAGGAGAACCCAGACTATAAAGATTGCAATTCGGAGTTCTCTCAAAAATGTTTGGATATTCATAGGAATACACTAGCAGGAAGTGAACGTCAAGTTTATTATCCGAAGGTAATCCATGCTCTAGCTAGAGAAACTATAATAGAAAAATAATATTTATAGTTCTTTAAGTAGAAAAATCAATAAGTCTTGGGAGACAAATCATTATTAATAGGTTGTAATATTTTTCGGACATTTTCAGAATGTCCGAAAAGTAAAAGCAAGGCACTAAAATATCATAAAAATCCAATTTAGATCATAATGCTGTGAAAATTATAGAGATCCTAATTATGTTGTTAGCATAATATTTTGCGTATTTTTCTCGGCGTTTTTTTGTGCTCCTATATATAATAAAATGGAGCAAGTAAAAAACGCCAATAATTTTTATTGTAAACCGTGTCGGTTTATGTGTTGTAAATTATCAGATTGGTCTAGACATATTACTACACGAAAACATTTAGAGCCAATTAAAACGCCTGAACGAAATAAAGATTTCATTTGTGAACATTGTAGCATATCATGCTGTAAATTATCTAATTGGAATAGACATATATTATCTAAGAAACATATACAGAGAGCTGAAAAAACGCCAACCCATAATAGTGTTGTATCAGATGAAATCAAATGCGAATCACAATACGTTAATATTATCGATCGATTATTAAATGAGAACGTAGAACTACGTAACTTAATTGTAGAACAGACAAACACAAATTCAAAGACTATTGAAACTATTATGATACAAAACAATGAAATTATTAGTAAAAATACAGAAAATGTGAATAAAGCACTTGAATTATGTAAGTCGACTAATACAACAATCAATCAAACCACAAATAACAATAGATTCAATATCAATGTATTTCTCAATGAAACATGTAAGGATGCAATTAACTTCTCTGATTTCATCAAAAATATTCAAGTGTCCTATGAAGACTTAGAGAACAACGCACAATTAGGCTTTGTAAACGGTATTTCCAAGATATTTTTAGACAATTTGAAACAACTGGATGTATATGACCGTCCTATTCATTGTACTGATGTAAAACGAGAAACCATATATATCAAAGACGAGAACGTATGGACGAAGCAACCTGACGATGATAAGTTACAACGAGCAATTCAAACAGTTTCTTATAGAAGTATGGGAAAGTTGGCAGAATGGAAACAGGAGAACCCAGATTACAAAGATTGTAATTCAGAGTTCTCCCAAAAATGTTTAGATATTCACAGGAATACACTAGCAGGAAATGACCGACAAGTATACTACCCTAAGGTAATCCATGCTTTAGCTAGAGAAACTATAATAGAAAAATAATAATTTACGTTTTTTAAGTATGAAAATCAATAAGTCTTGGGAGACGAATCATTATTAATAGGTTGTAATATTTTTTGGACATTTTCAGAATGTCCGAAAAGTAAAAGCATGGCACTAAAATATCATAAAAATCCAATTTACACCATAATGCTGTGAAAACTATAGCGATCCTAATTATGTTGTTAGCATAGTTTTTATATTGGCGTAAAAAATGGAAACTTTTTATCTTTAGATATTTCAGAGAATGTCCGATGAAAAGTTTCCATTTTTTACGCCAAATTATAGTTGCGAAAAATGTAATGTAGTATGCTGTAAAATAAGTGATTGGAATCGTCATTTAACGACAGCAAAGCATAAAAAACACGTAATTTCAGATGATTTTGGTGCAAAAGTTTCCGCAGATTACGCCTGTTCTTATTGTCAGTATACATGTAATAGAAAATCACTATGGTCTAAGCATATCCTTACTGAAAAACATAAGAATTTATCGTCTGAAATCTTCTTATCTGGATATACTTGCAAAATATGTAACAAAAACTATTCATGTTATTCAAGTTTATGGTCTCATAAAAAAAAATGTAAATCACATAATCATGAGTTTCAAGCAAACATCGAAGAAACGCCTGCATTAAATGTAAACGAAGAAAATAAAGAATTACGAAATTTTATATTGGAACAATCCAAACAGCATATAGCAAATATAAACGATATTATAAAAAAAAATACAGAAACACTCAATAAATTAGTCGAAACATGTAAACCAACAATCAATCAAACCACAAATAATAATAGATTCAATATCAATGTGTTTCTCAATGAAACATGTAAGGATGCAATTAACTTCTCTGATTTTATAAAGAATATTCAAGTGTCCTATGAAGACTTAGAGAACAACGCACAATTAGGCTTTGTAAACGGTATTTCCAAGATATTTTTAGACAATTTGAAACAACTGGATGTATACGACCGTCCTATTCATTGTACTGATGTGAAACGGGAAACCATATATATCAAAGACGAGAACGTATGGACGAAGCAATCTGACGATGATAAGTTACAACGAGCAATTCAAACAGTTTCTTATAGAAGTATGGGAAAGTTGACCGAATGGAAACAGGAGAACCCAGATTACAAAGATTGTAATTCAGAGTTCTCCCAAAAATGTTTAGATATTCACAGGAATACACTAGCAGGAAGTGAACGACAGGTTTATTATCCGAAGGTGATCCATGCTCTAGCTAGAGAAACTATAATAGAAAAATAATAAAATAATACTTATATTTCTTTAAGTAGGAAAATCAATAAGTCTTATAAGTCTTGGGAAACAAATCATTATTAATAGGTTGAAATATTTTTCGGACATTTATAAAATGTCCAAAAAGTAAAAGCATGACACTAAAATATCATAAAAATACGTTTCGCATCATAATGCTTTAAAAAA
>Ga0208413_1001048_pt1 | contig 18765 bp, 15 predicted proteins | sample AntAceMetag02UKD_FD_184761 | JGI IMG/M metagenome (GOLD analysis project Ga0208413, IMG submission 184761) | Saline lake microbial communities from Ace Lake, Antarctica - Antarctic Ace Lake Metagenome 02UKD (SPAdes) (version 2) | ecosystem: Environmental > Aquatic > Non-marine Saline and... | reverse complement strand
TCGCGCGGAAAAGGCGCGCTAGAAGATTATTTTGATCACGCACCTCAACTAGAAGCAGAGTTACGCAAAAAGGGAAAAACAGACCTTCTGGATATCCTAAAGACAACAAATATGGATAGCGGTGCTATTGCCTATATTCGCCAGCACAAGGCGCTTGGCTTGGGCCATGCTGTCTGGTGTGCAAGACGTCTGATTGGTGATGAGCCATTTGCTGTAATCTTGCCTGATGACGTGATTGCAGCCGAAAAGCCATGTTTGCAGCAGATGGTGGAAGCCTATGCTGAAACAGGCGGCAATATCGTAGCTGCGATGGAGGTCGCTCCGGAAAAAGCATCCTCCTACGGCATTCTGGACATCAAGGAAGACATGGGCGCGGTTGTGTCGATCAAAGGCATGGTTGAAAAACCTGCTGCTGGCACACAGCCATCCAACCTTGCCGTGATCGGGCGCTATATCTTGAATCCGCAGGTTCTGAACAACCTGAACCGAATGAAGACGGGTGCAGGAGGCGAGATTCAGTTGACCGATGCCATCGCACAGGAAATCGAGGCTGGGCGGAACGTCTTTGGCTATCGTTTCCGCGGTCAACGCTTTGACTGCGGCTCCAAGGCAGGCTTCTTGCAGGCAACAGTTTCCTTTGGTCTGTCACGCGAAGACCTGCGGGACGATCTGGCGCGCTACCTGCGCGAAATCATATCTCAGGATCTGGCAGCTGAATAACTTAGCCAGGAGGCGAAACGGTGAAGTCTGTTCTGGTGACCGGCGGTGCGGGCTACATCGGCTCGCACGCCTGTAAAGCTCTGCACGCAGCCGGATATGTGCCGGTAACCTTCGATAATTTAAGTACAGGCTGGCGGGATTCGGTCAAGTTTGGCCCTTTTGAACAGGGTGATCTGCGTGATCGCGATCGACTGGATGAGGTGTTTGCTACCTATCAGCCTGTGGCTGTGATGCATTTTGCTGCCCTCAGTCAGGTAGGCGAAAGCATGTCTGATCCTGCAAAGTACTGGAACAACAACGTTCTGGGATCGCTTTGCCTGATGGAAGCGGCTGTTGCTGCCAACTGTATGGATTTCGTCTTTTCCTCGACCTGCGCGACCTATGGCGATCAGGACAATGTGGTGCTTGATGAAGACAGCGCACAGCTGCCGATCAACGCCTATGGCGCAAGCAAACGCGCGATCGAGGATATTTTGCGGGATTTCGCGGTCGCCTATGGCCTCAACCATGTGATTTTTCGCTACTTCAATGTCGCTGGTGCGGATCAAGACGCTGAGGTTGGAGAGTTCCACCAGCCTGAAACGCATCTGATTCCCTTGATGCTGGATGCGATCGACGGAAAACGTACAGCTTTGACCATATTCGGCACTGATTACCCCACACCGGACGGAACCTGCATCCGCGACTATGTCCATGTCTGTGATCTGGTGGACGCGCATGTCCTCGGCCTCAAATGGCTGGAACAGGATCGCGGAAGCCGGGTGTTCAACCTTGGTACCGGCAGTGGCTTTTCAGTCCGTGAGGTGATCGAACAGTCGCGTGCCGTTACCAATCGGGATGTCCCTTTCGTTGAAGGACCGCGCCGCGCGGGTGATTGCACCAAGCTTGTTTCCGGCTCGACCCGTGCGGTGCAGGAACTGGGGTGGAATCCGTCGCGATCAACTCTCAAGACCATGATCACCGATGCGTGGCGCTGGCATCAAACCGGGCATTACAGTGACTGAAAAATCTCCGGCGCGGCTATTGGATCTGTCGCGCCTTGTCAGCCGGGCAGGACGGGTGCCCACTGGTATAGACCGGGTGGAACTGGCTTACTTAAGGGCATTTCTGGCCGAAACAGTGCCTGTTTTTGCATTGGTCCGGACGGCGTGGGGATACGTCCTTCTGGATCGGCAAGGCTGCAACGCGTTGTTGGATAGACTGGATGGCCGCGTGGACTGGGGCAAAGCGGACTTGCTCTCAGCCCTGCGCCGCAAGCTACCACAGACACGGCAGAGAGCCGAGGCAGATTTGCGCTTGATTTCGCATGCCCGGTTTCTGCCGTTTCGCTTGCCAAGAATGCTGATACGGAACCTGCCGCAGGGCACGATTTATGTGAATGTGGGTCATGCGAACATCTCGGGACATGTGATGAAATCCGTGAGCCACGCTTTGAACGGACGTGTCGCAGTGATGATTCACGACACAATCCCGCTGGATTTCCCCCACTTCCAACGCGCTGGCTCTGTGGAGCGGTTTCGCGCCCTTTTGGGACTGGTTCAGCGCCATGCGTCTCTGATCCTGTGCAACTCGTCCCAGACCCGCAACGATGTGATCCGCCATATGTCAGCAAGCGGTCAAGTGCCGGAAACTCTTGTGGCTGCTTTGGGGGTCGATGTCCCCATCCCCGACCAGCATGTGGTGTGGCCCGTGGGATTTGTCCGGAACAGACCCTGTTTCGTCACAATTGGCACAATTGAGCCGCGCAAGAACCATATGTTCCTGTTGGATATATGGGCGGCGATGGTGGCTGCTCTGCCAGTCGAGCAGGTTCCGCAACTTCTGATATGTGGTGGCCGTGGCTGGAATAATGCGGATGTCTTTGACCGTCTCGATAATGATGCGATGATGGGAAGGCATGTGTTCGAGATATCCGGTCTGTCAGATGGCCAGATATCTGCGCTTCTCCAGCACGCAAAAGGCGCGCTTTTCCCCAGTCATGCCGAAGGGTTTGGCCTGCCTCCGGCCGAGGCATTGGCGCAGGGTGTACCGGTGCTGTGTAACGACCTTGAAATCTATCATGAAATTCTTGGCGATTATCCCGTTTACGCAAGCACTCAGGACAGCTATCTTTGGCGCAAAGAGATACTAATGATGGCGTCAGGCCAAAAAATAGGGCAGAGCGCAGGCAAAGGGTATGAGGCGCCAAGTTGGCGCGCCCATTTCAACGCTGTGTTAAGCTGGTCGTGATTGATGGGCACGATCTTTTCGGGGTCTATGCCAAGGTAAGAAGGGCAGGGTTTGGGCGTCTGGCAATCATATCGCCTGCGGCTTCAACGTAAACGATGGCTTTTGCGCGCTTGGCGCAAAAGGCGCGAATTGCGATCCGTGACTGACAGGACCGGCCAGATCAAGCCGGGTGATATCCTGCTTTTCTCGACCCTGCGGAACGAGCAGATACGTCTGCCATACTTCCTCCAATACTATCGCGATATGGGCGTGAACCATTTCCTGATGGTCGATAACGACAGCACTGACGGCTCTATGGAATATCTGTCGGAACAGTCCGATGTTTCTCTTTGGCACACGCGCCACAGCTATAAACGTGCGCGGTTCGGAGTCGATTGGCTGAACCGGTTGCAGTCCCGCTATGCCGACGGTCACTGGTCATTGGTGGTCGATTGTGACGAGTTCCTGATTTACCCGTTCTGCGACACGCGCCCTCTGCGTGCCCTGACAGACTGGCTGGACGCATCGTCGATCAAATCTTTTTCGGCGATGTTGCTGGATATGTACCCAAAGGGTCCGTTGGATACGCAGCCTTACCTGCCCGGGCAAGACCCGATCGAGATTGCCAACTGGTTCGATGCTGGCAATTACACCATCTCGCGGAATAAGCGGTTCGGCAATCTGTGGATTCAGGGCGGACCGCGCAGCCGTGTATTTTTTCCGGACAGGCCCGAAAAGGCCCCTGCTCTGAACAAGATACCGCTGGTGAAGTGGGACAAGCGATATACCTATGTCAGCTCAACCCATTCGCTTTTGCCGCGAGGTTTGAATCTGGTCTATGACGAATTGGGCGGAGAAAAAGCGAGCGGGGTCCTGCTCCATGCCAAGTTCCTTGATACGTTTTCAGCCAAGGCTGCAGAAGAGTTGACGCGTAAGCAGCACTACGCGGCTTCTGTCGAATACAAAGCCTATGCCGAGAACCTGAAAGACAATCCCGACCTTTGGTGCAAATGGTCGGAAAAATACATCAACTGGCGCCAGCTCGAGATTCTGGGACTGATGTCCAAGGGGAACTGGGCATGAGCGTCGGGATCGTGATGCTGGTGCATACAGCACTGGGTCGTGCCGAACAGGTAGCCCGCCACTGGGCCGCCGCAGGATGCCCTGTTGTCATCCATGTCGACAAGTCTGTGCCCAAGAAAACCTATGCCGCCTTTGTTGCCTCGATCTCGGACCTGAAAGCCGTGCGCTTTTGTGACAGGCACCGTTGTGAGTGGGGGACTTGGGGCATTGTTGCAGCGTCCCAATCAGCGTCTGAAATGATGTTGGCCGAATTCCATAATGTTCGTCATGTCTATCTTGCCTCGGGTTCCTGTCTGCCGCTCAGGCCGGTGCAAGAACTGATCGACTATCTGACAGCGCGCCCGCGAACTGATTTCATCGAAAGCGCCACAACTGCCGACGTTCCCTGGACTGTTGGTGGACTGGATCAGGAACGGTTTACGCTGCGGTTTCCGTTCTCGTGGAAGCGCCGCCGGAACCTGTTCGATGCGTCTGTCAAACTGCAACGCGCGCTTGGCCTAAAGCGCAAGATGCCGAACGGGCTGGTTCCGCATATGGGAAGCCAGTGGTGGTGCCTGTCGCGTCAAACCCTGTCTGCAATCCTGCAAGACCCTGAACGGGCAACCTATGACCGTTTCTTCAAACAGGTCTGGATACCGGATGAAAGCTATTTTCAGTCACTAGCAAGGCTCTATTCCAGCCAGATTGAAAGCCGGTCACTGACGCTCAGCAAGTTCGATTTTCAGGGCAAGCCGCACATCTTTTATGATGATCATCTGCAATTGTTGCGCCGGTCGGATTGCTTTGTAGCCCGCAAAATCTGGCCACATGCCAATCGCCTTTACGAGGTGTTCCTGACCGATGCCGCCGGTGCCATGAAGCGGACAGAACCGAATCCGGGCAAAATCGACCGGATTTTTGCCAAGGCCGTCGATCGCCGGACGCGCGGGCGCGCGGGTTTGTATATGCAAAGCCGCTTTCCGAACGAAGGATGGGAGAACGGCATCACCTCCAGTCCATATTCTGTGTTCGAGGGTTTTTCTGACCTGTTCGAGGATTTTGAGGAATGGCTTGCCCGTGCCACTGGTGCGCGCGTGCACGGCCACCTTTTTGGTCCTGAACGGGTCGAGTTTGCCGGTGGGCATCGCGTGATGAATGGCGCGCTGTGTGACAACGCGAAGCTACGTGATTACAATCCGCGCGGCTTTCTGAGCAACCTGATCTGGAACACTCGGGGCGAACGACAGTGTTTTCAGTTCGGTCCGGCAGATTCGCAGCAGATCAGCTGGCAGCTTGTGAGAGACCCGAACGCCCAGATTTCTGTGATTTCGGGCGCATGGGCGGTTCCGCTTTTCAGGTCTAACCGCAATTTTGCCGATATCCGCAAGGATGCCGCGTTGCTGCAAAGGATCGAAAGCGATCATCTGGATGTCTTGCGCTCTACCTATGCCAAAGCGCGGGTGCGGATCTGGACGATGGCCGAGTTTATTGAGGCTCCGATGGAGCCCCTACAGACCATTCTTGATGAAATCGGAAACCGCAGTCTGCGTCGCCTGTCCGAAGTGCCAAAAATGGCCTACCTGGACGGGTTCGGGCAGTTCCTCCAGAATCTGAAAAACCAAGGAATGCATCCCTATCTGATGGGCGATTTCCCCGTTGCGCGTGACCTACAAACTGCGACGGAAACACCCCGCAGACCCTATCTGGTGCGCTGATCATGGGCCACACGTTCGATTACTTCATCGTCTTTGCCGAGATGCGGACCGGGTCCAATTTCCTTGAGACGAATATAAATGCCTATCCCGGGCTGACCTGTCACGGTGAGGCGTTCAATCCGCATTTCATCGGCTACCCCAACAAGACCGACATTCTTGGCATTACCCAGCCGATGCGTGACGCGAATCCCGCCCGCTTGATCGAGGCGGTCAAGCTTGGCACCGAAGGGCTGGGCGGATTTCGGTTCTTTCACGACCATGATCCGCGGGTTCTGGACATTGCCTTGGCCGATCCCCGCTGCGCCAAGATTGTTCTGACACGCAATCCGGTGGACAGTTATGTGTCGTGGAAGATTGCGCAGGCCACGGGGCAGTGGAAACTGACCAATGTAAAAAAACGCAAAGACGGGATGGCGGTTTTTGACCGGGACGAGTTCGAGGCCCATCTGTCGGCACTGCAGGCGTTCCAGACCAACCTTCTGCACGCGCTGCAGGTTACAGGGCAGACAGCTTTCTACGTTGCCTACGAGGACTTGCAAGACGTGGCTGTCATGAACGGTCTTGCCCGTTTCCTTGGCGTGGATCATCAACTCGAGGGACTTGACGACAGCCTCAAGAAGCAGAACCCTCAACCGCTGTCCGAGAAGGTCAGCAATTTCGACCAGATGGCCGAGGCTTTGGCGCGACTGGATCAGTTCAATCTGACGAGAACCCCGAATTTCGAGCCCCGCCGTGGTGCTGCGGTGCCAGGCTATGTCGCTGCTGCGCACGGGCCTCTTCTCTATTTGCCTATCAGGTCGGGACCCGAGGATCAGGTCACGGGTTGGTTGGCCGCCCTGGACGCTGTGCGACCCGAAGAATTGCAAAGCAAATTCACCCAGAAGTCACTGCGGCAATGGATGCGCAACCATCCGGGGCACCGCAGCTTTACAGTGCTGCGTCATCCTGTGGCGCGCGCACACGCCATTTTCTGCAAGCGAATTCTTATGACAGGTCCCGGTCATTTCGCTGAGATCCGCAAGATCCTTCGCAAGTCCTATGGACTGCACATCCCCGAGAATGGTCCCGATGCCGCATATGGCCAAGAAGAACACCGCAAGGCTTTCGTGGCGTTTCTGGAGTTTCTGAAGGTCAATCTGGCTGGCCAGACAATGGTACGGGTTGATGCGTCTTGGGCTAGCCAATTGCAGGTCTTGCAGGGATATGCACAGTTTTCCATGCCGGATATGATCCTGCGCGAAGATGAAGTTGACGTTTATCTGCCCGCCCTTGCCCAACAACTGGGATATCAGGACCCGCCAATGCCTGAAGCCGTGCAACCGGACAGTCCTGTCCAACTGTCCGATATTTACGATAGCGGGATCGAGGATTTGGTCAGCGCGATCTACCAGCGCGATTATATCGCATTTGGCTTTACGCCGTGGACACCGCCGGCCTGAAACCCTGCCTCAGACCGTTTGAAACGTCTGGGCTTCGGTCAGGATCGTATAAAGCGTGCCTGTGTCACTGTTCGCCCTAAGCTTCGTGCACACACTTGCCTCGCGGAGGGTTCGCGATACGAGGGCCAGCGCCTTGAGGTGCTCGACCCCGGCATCTTCGGGGGCAAAAAGAGAAAAGATGATATCGACAGGCGCGCGATCCACCGCATCAAAGTCAATCGGCTTTTCCAGCAGGATGAAAACACCCTGCACAGTATCCAGCCCGGGAATCCGGGCATGAGGCAAAGCCACGCCATGGCCCACGCCCGTTGGCCCCAGCGTTTCCCGCTCCATCAAGGCTTCGATGGCAGTAGGGGCATCGATTTTGTAAACCGATGCCGCTATTTCTCCAAGATCATGAAGAAGTCGCTTCTTGCTCGTGGTCGAGGAGATGATTTTCACCGCCTCCGGCCTGAGGATGGTCGAGATCTTCATACTTGTTCAATGCTCCGGTTGCAGGGTGCCTGACACCCTTTAGCGCGGGTCGATCCAGCCGATATTGCCGTCTTCCCGACGGTATACAATGTTGACACCGTCTTTTCCTTCATTTCGGAAAACAAGAACCGGTGCGCCCGCGAGTTCCATCTGCATGACGGCCTGACCAACGGACAAAGACGGTATCCTCGTCTCCATTTCCGCAATGATCATGGGTTGCAGCGTTGCAGGTTCCGAATCCTCGTCATTCCCTTCAGCCGCGAGGATATACGAGGACGCGCCCATGACTTCAACCGGCTCGGTCCACTCCCGGTGGTGATCCTTCAGCCGCCGCTTGTATCGGCGCAATTGCTTATCCATCTTTTCGTTGCAGGCGTCAAAAGCGGCGTAGATCTCGGTTGCATGGGCTTTGGCCGCGGCGGTCAGTCCACTAGACAGATGAACGGTCGCTTCGCAGACAAACTCGTGTGCTGACTTCGAGAAAATGATCGTCGCATCGGTTGGGCGCTGGGCGTATTTTGTCATGACAACACCCATTTCATCTTTCACACGGGTTTGAAGAGCCTCGCCAATATCGATTTGCTTGCCACTGATTTGATAACGCATCATGTCTCCTTTGCACGACATATCGGAGACCGTCCGGGAGCATATGGCCCCGGTCCGGTCATACCCGACTGATGGAACCCGACGGTTGCGCAATCTGCCTCGGGCCTTGTCGAAATGACAAGGCAACGATGTGAAATGAGGCGCCATGAGCAACAGTCATGCTTCCATTGGATGGGATTGTATGGGGGTCTGTCAATCAGAAGAAATATGCAAGCACATGCTTGCGGATAGCAAACCACTTTCAGGCTGTCGGAGGATCAGGAAATCCTGAAGCCTTCGCCAAGATAGACACGGCGCACGTTCTCGTTGCGCACCACCTCGTCGGGTGTGCCCGACATCAGCACCATGCCGTCATGCAAGATATAGGCCCGATCAACGATTTCGAGCGTCTCGCGTACATTGTGATCCGTGATCAAAACGCCAATGCCGCGCGTTTTCAGATCGGAAACAAGATGCCGGATATCACCTACGCTGATCGGATCAACTCCGGCAAAGGGTTCATCAAGAAGAAGGTACCGTGGATTGGCGGCCAGGCAGCGGGCGATCTCGACACGGCGGCGTTCGCCGCCAGACAGGGCTAGCGCAGGGGCACGCCGTAAATGTTCGATCGAGAACTCGGATAGAAGCTCTTCCAGCCGCTCGCGTCGTTTGTGTCTGTCTTTGACCGTGATATCCAGAATCGCGCCGATATTGTCCTCTACCGACAGGCCGCGGAAGATGGACATTTCCTGCGGCAGATATCCGATGCCCAGATTTGCGCGTCGATACATCGGCAGGTTTGTGACATCACGACCGTCAATGGTCACCTCCCCGCCCTCGGGATAGACCAGACCGGCGATAGCATAGAATGTTGTCGATTTGCCCGATCCGTTCGGTCCCAGCAGCGCAACCACCTCGCCGCGGTTCAGTTCCATGCTGAAATCCCGGATCACAACCCGCTTTTTATAGCTTTTGCGAAGATGGCTGACTCGCAAGCCGGACATCCCTTGCGTCACCGTCAACTGTGGCTTGGCCATATTAATCCGCCCCGCGCAGGATTGTCTTGACCCGCCCGTCCATTTGCGCGGTTCCGCCAGTCAGATCTACCGTCATCAGGTCAGAGGTCAGGGCACTGGCCCCTTGCGTCAGCAAGACATTGCCCCGCATGACCACTTCTCCGTCATCAATGTTGTAGTCGGCCCGCTCTGCTTCTGCAGCGTCCGGTCCACTTATCAAGGTCACGCCGCCTGTCGCTTCAAGCCTTGCTATACGCGCTTCCTGCGCATCGGTCGCCTGTGCATAGACAACCAGAACACGCGGGGCCGCCAGACGCATCTCGCCCTGAATGATCACCACATTGCCGGTAAAGATTGCAGTGCCGTCAGTCTGGTTGACCGACAGGCTGTCAGCCGTGACCTCGACAGGCAGCGAGGTGTCCTGCTGTAACGTTCCGAAAGCCAGATTTGTTGTTTGCGCAATTCCGTTCGTGGTCAGACCAAGAAAGGAGACAACGAGGGCAAGGATGAACAATGGTTGACGTCTAAGCTGCACGACCGGATATTCCCTATTTTGAAGGATCATATATCAGCTTGACGCCATTTGTGAAAAGCAAATGGACATCACCCGACTGTGCATCGGACGTCATCGTCATTTTTCCCGCATCAATCTGACCTGGTGGCCCGTTTCCGGTAATGGCACCGCCGGATTCGGCGGCTATTTCCCGCATCTGGGTTGTCAGAAGCTCTGTCTCGATCCGGTACCCCGTTGAACTGGTCAGCACCACATCGCCCTGAAGAACCGCAAGTCCTGCCAGATCGTCCACAGTCCCTACATCCGAGGTAATGTTGATCTGCCCACCATCAATCAAGTCTATTTTTGCCGCCATTGTATCGGCGATTACCCGGTCTGATTGGTCCGGGTCCAGGCGTGCCTCGGTCGCAACAAAAGCCACCAGATGCCCCTCATCGGTTGCACCTGCAAAGGACGGTCCGGAAATTTGCTGGCTGCCGGTGCGTGCTTCCAGATCGGCACGGTTGACCGGAATGGAATTGGTAGGGTCCAAGGTGCGGGACAGAAGGAAAACGGTCGACAACAGGCCAAGTGCTGCAAGCGGCAGAAGGATCTTCAGCCAATTGATGACGCGGGATCGCAGGTCATCGCGCTGGGCCATGGCTTAACCAAGACCCACGCGGAGGCAGTCATGGATATGGATCAGACCCACGATCTGGCCTGAGTCTGCAGGATCGATCACGAAAAGGCATGTGATCTTGCGTTCGTTCATCACACCGACAGCCGCTTCGGCCAGTGCATCAGGGCCGATTGTGCGTGGGGCAAGGGTCATGACATCGCCAGCTGTCAGGGACAGCAGCCCGTCCATATGGCGACGAAGGTCACCATCTGTAATGATGCCAGAGAGCAGCCCCGTATCATCTGTTACGCCAACCACACCGAAACCCTTGCGGCTGATTTCAAGCAGTGTCTCACCCATCGGTGCGCTGCGCGTGACCAATGGCAAAGATTCACCGCGATGCATCAGGTCACGAACGCGGCTAAGCTGCGCACCCAGCTTGCCACCCGGGTGGAAATTCCTGAAATCTGCGGGCTGGAACTGGCGATGCTCCATCAACGCAACGGCCAGCGCATCACCCAGCGCTAGCGTCATTGTGGTCGATGTAGTTGGCACCACGCCGGTTCCGCAAGCTTCGGCAGCGCGGGGCAGGGTGATCGCCACATCCGACTGTTTCAGAAGTGTCGAGTCTACACGGCTGGCAACTCCGATCATCGGAATGTTGAAGCGGCGGGAATAGGCAATCATGTCGGCCAGTTCAGGCGTCTCGCCGGAATTGGACAGCATCAGCAAAACATCATCTGCGGTCAGCATCCCCAGATCGCCATGGCTCGCCTCGGCTGGATGGACAAATTGCGCGGGCGTGCCGGTGCTGGCCAGCGTCGATGCGATTTTGCGCGCGATATGACCGGACTTGCCCATGCCCGAAACGATGATCCGGCCGCGCGCGCCCAACATCAGCTCGACCGCTTGGGCAAATTCTTTTCCCAGACCGTCGGATAGCTGGGTAAGCCCTTCAGCTTCGGTCCGGATCACACGGCGGGCGGTGTCCAGGAATATCTGTGCCTTGTCCATCAATGTGCAAAAATGTCCAGTTCGGGCCATCCGGCCAGATCAAGTTTTGCGCGCATCGGGAGGAAATCGAAACATGCTTTCGCCATGACATCCCGCCCCTCACGCACCAGCATCTTGTCCAGCACAGTCTTTAGACGGTGAAGATATAACACGTCCGACGCTGCATATTCCAACTGTGCATTTGACAGCTCGACCGAACCCCAATCGCTTTGTTGCTGCTGTTTGGATACGTCAACGCCAACCAGATCCTGCAACAGGTATTTCAGCCCATGGCGATCCGTAAATGTCCGGACGAGCTTGCTGGCGATCTTGGTGCAATAAACGGGATGCGCCAGCGCGCCAAAGGCATTGTACATCGCGGCAATATCAAAGCGGCCAAAGTGGAACAGCTTGAGGACTTCGGGGTTTTCTAGCAAAGCCACCAAATTTGGCGCTTCTGTCTGACCGATCGCGATCTGCACGATATGCGCATGCCCGTCGCCCCCCGAAAGTTGCACTACACATAGCCTGTCCCTATGCGGGTTCAGCCCCATCGTCTCGCAATCAATGGCCACAACCGGGCCAAGGTCCAGCGTGTCGGGCAGGTCGTTTTTGTAAAGATGGTTCGTCATAATCATTCCCTTTTGCGGAGGGAATGGTGCCCAGGAGAGGACTCGAACCTCCACGTCCTTGCGAACACTAGCACCTGAAGCTAGCGCGTCTACCATTCCGCCACCTGGGCACAGGTTTCGTGAAAACGGCGTTTATCTGTGCCGCAAATCAGTGTCAACGAGGATTCGTCGGAATTTTCCGACAACCCATCCCGGGCCTGTACGACGCAGCGGGCCGCGACCCTGTAACGCCTTGTCCAAAGCGCTCACTGCGGATAGGAACAAGCATGATTTCAAGGTCGGAGGCTGCAGCATGTCGAAACTCGTCACCATTTACGGCGGATCAGGCTTTGTGGGTCGCTATATTGCGCGACGTCTTGCCAAAGAAGGCTGGCGGGTACGTGTAGCTGTCCGTCGTCCGAACGAGGCGATGCACGTCAAACCCTATGGAACACCGGGTCAGGTCGAACCGGTTTTGTGCAATATCCGCGATGATGCCAGTGTCCGTGCCGTGATGCAGGGTGCAGATGCCGTGGTCAACTGCGTGGGTATTCTGGCCGAGAACGGCAAGAACCGGTTTGGCGCCGTTCAGGCAGAAGGGCCGGGGCGCGTTGCACGGATCGCGGCCGAACTTGGAGTCACCCGCATGGTCCAGATTTCGGCCATCGGAGCAGATGCCGCTTCAAAAAGTGATTATGCCCGCACAAAGGCACTGGGCGAGCAGGCTGTTCTGGAACATATGCCAAATGCCGTGATCCTGCGTCCCTCGATCATTTTCGGGGCCGAAGATCAGTTCTTTAATCGGTTTGCCCGCATGGCCCAACTAGGTCCGATCCTGCCGGTCGTCGGTGCAGATATGCGGTTCCAACCGGTCTATGTCGATGATGTGGCCCGCGCCGCTGTTCTGGCCGTTCAAGGCCAAGCAGCGCCCGGTATTTACGAATTGGGCGGGCCTGAGGTGTCGACCTTCCGTCAGTTGATGGCGCAGATGTTGGAGACTATTCAGCGGCGCCGGTTGATCATAAATATCCCCTTTACTGTCGCGCGGATCATGGGGTTCAGCTTTGATATGCTGAACAAGATGACATTGGGTCTGGTGCCCGCGCAGATCACCCGCGATCAGGTGCGTAACCTGTCACGCGACAATGTCGTCACCGAGGGTGCCAGAGGCTTTGCCGATTTGGGCATTTCGCCCATTTCGCTTGAGGCAGTTCTGCCAGACTACCTTTGGCCCTATCGTCCATCAGGCCAATATGCTGCGATCAAGGCTTCGGCCAAGAACATGCGACAGCACTGACGGCCTTCAGCTATAGGCATAGATCAGAAGAATGATGCCCAGCGCGACGCGGTAGACAACATAGGGCGTAAAGCTGACGCTCCGTAACAACCGCATCATAAGACTCAGCGCCATTAGTGCAGCAAAAAAGGCAAAGACGGCGGCAATTGCGCCGTCTCGCGCGGCGGCGACGTCGGCATTCACAGCGACCTTTGCGCCAAGCAGAACACCCGAGGCCGCGATCGTCGGAATCGACATCAGCATCGACAACCGCGCCGCGTCGTGCCGTGCGTATCCCAGCAAACGCCCGCCGGTGATCGTGATACCCGAACGCGAGGTGCCGGGGATCAGCGCGACAACCTGCCATAGACCCATAATGACGGCATCACGTATCGACCATTGTTCAGCTGACTTGAGGTTGGTGCCGCGTTGGTCTGCCCAATAGAGCACCAGACCAAAGATCAGCATGGTCCATCCTATGACGGCCACACCACGCATCATTTCGTCCAACCCTGTCAGATTCAGGATCAGGCCCACGATGACCACTGGCACCGTTGCAATTGCCAGGCACATGGCCAGCCATGCTCCTTGGGTGTCGACTTTGCCCCGCACCAGTCGCGGAACGCCGGCAAGGGCCATCCTGACATCTGTCCAGAAATACAGAATCACAGCCAGCAGGGTTCCAATATGGACAGCAACGTCGATCACCTGCCCCTGATCCTGCATTCCTGTCAGAGCAGGCAGAAGAATCAGGTGACCCGAGGAAGAAACGGGTAGAAACTCGGTCAGACCTTGAATGACAGCGACAAGGAAAAGATGGAAGAGGGGCATTTCAAGGTCCTTCAATGCGTATGAGAGCACTCTATTAGGTCTTGCCAGAAAGGGGAAACAGGTGGTTTAGGTCCGCTTCGGTCATAAAAAAGACTATAAATTCAAATTTACCCCACGCGACGACGAAAAAAACCTATTATAGGTCAGTACTACTGACTTTTAATAAGATCAGACCTCGTTTACAAGATCGCGACCCAGTCCTGATCGGAGTTTCGACGTGGCCAAGCAACCTATGCTGAAATTCATCTCTGTTGAACGCGATATGCCGCAAAAGCGTGATGCGACTGCGCGGCGTGAGGATTTCAACGAGATCTACGCCGAATATGCCGATGCAAAGGCAAAAGAACAGGCCAGCCGCTGCAGTCAGTGTGGCGTGCCCTATTGCCAGACCCATTGTCCCCTTCACAACAACATCCCCGACTGGCTACGCCTGACCGCTGAAGGGCGGTTACAGGAAGCTTATGAACTCAGTCAGGCCACGAACACATTCCCCGAGATTTGCGGACGGATTTGCCCGCAAGACCGCTTGTGCGAAGGCAATTGTGTGATCGAAAAGTCCGGTCATGGCACAGTGACAATTGGCGCGGTCGAGAAATACATCACCGACACAGCCTGGGAGCAAGGCTGGGTAAAGCCGATTGTTCCCGCGATGGAGCGGGATCAATCCGTTGGCATCATCGGCGCTGGCCCCGGTGGTCTGGCAGCGGCTGATGTTCTGCGCCGCGCGGGTGTTCAGGTCACGATCTATGACCGCTATGACCGCGCAGGCGGGCTGCTGACCTATGGTATCCCGGGTTTCAAGCTAGAAAAAGACGTGGTGACACGCCGCAATGACCAGCTTGAACAGGGTGGTGTGGATTTCGTGCTCAACTGCAATGTCGGTGAAGATATCAGCTTTGACGCCATTCGCGGCAAGCATGATGCGGTTGTGATCGCAACCGGCGTTTACAAGACACGCGATCTGGAAGGTCCGGGCGCTGAAGCGGATGGTATTGTACGAGCCATCGACTATCTGACGGCCAGCAACCGCAAAAGCTTTGGCGACGATGTGCCGGAGTATGACAGCGGAGAGTTGAACGCCGCAGGTAAACGCGTGGTCGTGATCGGTGGCGGCGATACAGCAATGGACTGCGTGCGGACCGCGATCCGTCAGGGGGCGACGTCGGTAAAATGCCTCTACCGCCGCGATCGTGCCAATATGCCTGGCAGCCAGCGCGAAGTTCAAAACGCCGAAGAAGAAGGTGTGGTCTTCGAATGGCTCAGCGCGCCCAGAGGCTTTGCCGGTGATCCGGTGACTGGCGTGATGGTGCAAAAGATGCGCCTTGGCGCACCGGACGCATCCGGACGGCAATCGCCCGAGGTGATTGAGGGCGCAGATTATGTCGAACAGGCTGATCTGGTCATAAAGGCGCTTGGCTTCGAGCCCGAGGACCTTCCCAAACTTTGGGGTGTCGAGGGACTTGATGTGACCCGTTGGGGCACGATCCGCGCGGAATACACCAGCGGCAAAACTAGCCTTGATGGTGTGTATGCTGTGGGCGATATCGTTCGCGGTGCCAGCCTTGTGGTCTGGGCTATCCGTGACGGGCGCGACTCGGCGCAGGCGGTTCTGGACTATCTTGGTAACGGCGTACGCGCCGTCGCAGCAGAGTGACAGCTTGGCTGGCGGTTAAACCCGTGACGCCGCACAGATTTTGATCTCCGACAGGGCAGAAAGCCCGACCCGGCACAGGATGAAAGGTTGAACCCATGACCAAGTATGATGAAAGCTGGGCCGTTGCAGAAGAAGCCAAGCGCAAGTGGATGGCCGAAAACGGTCTTTACGCGGAAGAGGAAGAGCATTCCTCCTGCGGTGTAGGCCTTGTCGTATCCATAGATGGCAAGCCGTCGCGCAAGGTCGTCGAGAACGGGATCAACGCGCTGAAAGCGATCTGGCACCGTGGTGCCGTTGACGCGGACGGTAAGACAGGTGACGGCGCAGGCATCCACGTGCAGATTCCCGTTCCTTTCTTCTATGACCAGATCCGCCGTACAGGTCACGAGCCCAAGACCGATCTTCTGATGGCCGTGGGTCAGGTCTTTCTGCCACGTACCAACTTCGGTGCGCAGGAAACCTGCCGGACTATCGTGGAAACCGAAGTTCTGCGGATGGGATATTACATCTATGGTTGGCGCCATGTGCCTGTCGATATCACCTGCCTTGGCGAGAAGGCCAACGCGACACGGCCTGAGATCGAGCAGATACTGATCTCGAACATCAAGGGCGTTGACGAAGAGACATTCGAGCGGGAGCTTTATGTGATCCGCCGCCGCATCGAGAAAGCTGCAATCGCCGCCGGTATCCAGGGCATGTACATCTGCTCGTTCTCCTGCCGGTCGATCATCTACAAAGGCATGATGCTTGCTGAACAGGTGGCCGAGTTTTATCCCGACCTGCTGGACCCGCGTTTTGAATCTGCCTTTGCGATTTACCACCAGCGCTATTCTACCAACACCTTCCCGCAATGGTGGCTGGCGCAACCGTTCCGCATGCTGGCACATAACGGCGAGATCAACACCCTGCGGGGCAACGTCAACTGGATGAAGTCGCACGAAATCCGTATGGCCTCAGGCGCCTTTGGTGATCTGGCAGAAGATATAAAACCGATCGTGCAGGCCGGATCTTCGGATTCCGCAGCGCTTGATTCCGTGTTCGAGGTGCTTGTTCGTGCTGGCCGTAGCGCCCCGATGGCGAAAACCATGCTGGTACCGGAATCGTGGTCCAAGCAGGCGGTGGAACTGCCCGAAAGCTGGCGCGACATGTATTCCTATTGCAACTCGGTGATGGAGCCGTGGGACGGCCCTGCTGCTTTGGCGATGACTGACGGCCGCTGGGTCTGCGCCGGGCTGGACCGCAACGGATTGCGCCCGATGCGTTATGTCGTGACGGGTGATGGTTTGCTTATCGCAGGTTCCGAGGCCGGTATGGTGCCGATCAAGGAAGCTACCGTTCGCGAAAAAGGCGCTTTGGGGCCGGGTCAGATGATTGCCGTGGATATGAAAGAGGGCAAGCTCTTCCATGATACCGAGATCAAGGACCGTCTGGCTGCTGCGCAGCCGTTCGGTGAATGGGTCGGCAAGATCAACGAACTCGATGACGCACTGGCAGGCGTTACCGAAGCGGCGATGTTCAGCGGCGCGGAGTTGCGCAAGCGGCAGATTGCAGCGGGATATACGATCGAGGAACTGGAACAGATTCTCGCGCCGATGGCTGAAGACGGCAAGGAAACGCTAGCCTCGATGGGGGATGATACGCCCGCTGCGGTTTTGTCATCAAAGTACCGGCCCTTGTCTCACTTCTTCCGGCAGAACTTCAGTCAGGTGACAAACCCACCTATCGACAGCTTGCGCGAATTTCGGGTGATGAGCCTGAAGACACGGTTCGGCAACCTGAAGAACGTGCTGGATGAAAGCTCGGCCCAGACCGAGATTCTGGTGCTGGACAGCCCCTTTGTCGGCAATGCTCAATGGGATGAGGTCACGCGCAATTTCAACGCGCCGTTGGTCGAGATCGACTGCTCGTTCCCTTCGGGTGATGATCAAGATGCTCTGCGCAAAGGGTTGGAGCGTATTCGCGCTGAAGCAGAGGATGCCGTGCGTTCGGGAGCCGGGCATCTGGTGCTGTCTGATCATGATCAAGGGACTGACCGGGTTGCGATGCCGATGATTCTGGCCACCAGCGCCGTGCATTCGCATTTGACGCGCAAAGGTCTCAGAACTTTCTGTTCGCTGAACGTGCGTTCTGCTGAATGTATCGATCCGCATTATTTTGCAGTGCTGATCGGTTGCGGTGCAACAGTGGTGAACCCCTATCTGGCGGAAGACAGCATTGCCGACCGCATAGATCGCGGCCTGATCGATGGCTCGCTGACACAGGCGATGCGCCGCTACCGCGAAGCGATTGACCAGGGTCTGCTCAAGATCATGGCAAAGATGGGGATCTCGGTCCTGTCATCCTATCGCGGTGGTCTGAACTTCGAGGCAGTGGGCCTATCCCGCGCGATGTGCGCTGAGTATTTCCCCGGCATGACCAGCCGCATCAGCGGCATCGGTGTGACGGGTATCCAGCGCAAAGCAGAAGAAGTGCATGTCAAAGGTTGGCTTGGTGGACAGGATGTCCTGCCAATCGGCGGTTTCTACAAGGCGCGCAAATCCGGCGAGACCCATGCATGGGAAGCGACCTCGATGCATCTGCTGCAAACTGCCTGCAACAAGGCCAGCTTCGAGATATGGAAGCAGTATTCGGCCAAGATGCAGTCCATGCCGCCAATCCATCTGCGCGACCTGCTGGCAATCAAGCCGCTGGGTGCTGCAATCCCGATCGAGGAGGTGGAAAGCATAACCTCGATCCGCAAACGCTTTGTCACGCCGGGCATGTCGCTCGGTGCGCTCAGCCCTGAAGCGCATAAAACACTAAACGTCGCGATGAACCGCATCGGGGCCAAATCCGACAGTGGAGAGGGCGGCGAAGATCCGGCGCATTTCCTGCCGGAACCCAATGGCGATAACCCCAGCGCCAAGATCAAGCAGGTGGCTTCGGGGCGTTTTGGTGTAACTGCCGAATACCTGAACCAGTGCGAAGAACTTGAGATCAAAGTCGCCCAAGGCGCCAAGCCTGGCGAGGGTGGGCAGTTGCCCGGCATGAAGGTCACGGACCTGATTGCCCGTCTGCGTCATTCGACCA
>Ga0208413_1001042_pt1 | contig 18912 bp, 18 predicted proteins | sample AntAceMetag02UKD_FD_184761 | JGI IMG/M metagenome (GOLD analysis project Ga0208413, IMG submission 184761) | Saline lake microbial communities from Ace Lake, Antarctica - Antarctic Ace Lake Metagenome 02UKD (SPAdes) (version 2) | ecosystem: Environmental > Aquatic > Non-marine Saline and... | reverse complement strand
AAAAAGCGGCGGCCTTCTTCGCCAAAACGCAACCGTAAATGAGCGTTGCGTCCTGATTGAGGCGGAGAAGGCGAACTATCAAATTGTGTTTATGTGTTTGATGTTGAACGTGTCACGGTCGAGCTATTACGCGTGGCGAGAACGCGTGGAATCGATGACAACTCTGCGTCGGGAGGAACTCACCTCCTTGGTGATTGACCTGTTTTTCGCCTTCCGGGAAGTTTATGGTTGTCGGCGTATAGCACGTGAACTTAACAAACTGAACTATCCATGCAGTGTTGGTTTGGTTGCGAAAATTATGCGCATCCAGGGCCTAGAAACCGTGCAACCACTGGCATTTAAGGTCACCACGGTTCACGGGGAAGGTGATGAGTATCCCGCTGATCTGATTGGTCGTGACTTCACCTCTGGTGAGCCAGGAACTCGACTCGTGGGAGATATCACGTATTTGAGAACGAAGCAAGGATGGCTTTATCTTGCTGTTGTGATCGACTTGGCAACACGTATGGTCGTTGGTTGGCATATCGAGGATCACATGCGGGCCAGTTTGGTCATTGACGCACTGAAAATGGCCAGAGGGCACGGGCATGTCAAGCGAAACGCTATCTTCCACAGCGACCGGTTGAATTTGCACAATATGCTGGCAAAGATTTTACGAAGTATTGCAAGAAAATAGGTGTCCGCCGGAGCATGGGACGCACCGGTGTTTCCCCATTAACCGGCTATTCGCGTGTTTCTTTGGTCGCAAGTTGAATTATTTTTCCGTATTTTGCTTGCGGTGGCTGGGTTTTAGTGCACCATGTGTCGCATGCCTGATCTGATTTCTTTGCGGTTGGAAAGGTTCGATGGTGGTTGGTGTCTAGCTGGTGAGGAGTCGGCTGGGTTTGTTTTGGTGAATGAGTATCTTTCGCATCTCGTGGATCGGAATTATTCTTTGGCGACGGTGCGCGCGTATGGGTATGACTTGCTGGCTTTTTGCCGGTGGCTGGTTTCTGAGGGCATCAATTTTGATCTGGTGAGCACTGATGACTTGTTGGGATTTATGCGTGCGTGCAGGCAGGCGCATTTGCCTGGTCGTCCGGGGCCCAATGTTGTTGGTTTGGATGGGCAGCGTTTTGATCGTTATTCAGCTTTGACGATTAATCGACGTCTTGCAGCGATTTCGGGTTTGTTTGCGTACGCGGGTTTACGTGATCCGCAGCGTCGTAATCCGGTGCCTAAGGGTCGGGAGGCTCGTTGGCGTGTTGCTGGGGAGCGGACGGGTTTACTTGCTCACACGGTTCGTCGTCCTGTTACTCGTTCGGCGTTACGGTTGCGTGAACCACGCCGGCTTCCTGTTGCTTTGTCGTCATCGGATGCGGCACAACTGGTGGGTAGTTTGCGATCATGGCGTGATCGGGGGATCGCGGGTTTGATGCTCTGGTGCGGGTTGCGTTCCATGGAAGTTTTGGGGTTGGGAGTGAAAGATGTTGATATTGGTGGCCGCTGGCTCCTGGTGATGGGAAAGGGTTCGAAGCAGCGACGGGTTCCGCTGGATCCTGATGTTGCGTCTTTGATTGATGTGTATCTTCTTACTGAGCGACCAGAGTCCACCTCGGATCGCTTATTTTTGGTGGCGAAAGGACCCACGCGGGGTGAGCCGCTGACTGCTGCTGGGTTACGGACCGTGTTCCGGTATCACCGTGAGCTCTCTGGGGTTACTGCGGCTCATCCACACGCACTGCGTCACACGTTCGGGACGGTGTTGGCGCAAGCCGGTGTCGATTTAGCGGTGATGCAGGCGCTGTTGGGTCATGCTCACGTGGACACGACCGCGCAATACATTCATTTGGCTCCCACACATGTCAAGGCTGAGTTTGATGCTGCCCGTGAACGTATCCGCGCGAACCGCGCCTGAGTCTGCTGCCCCCGACATTGGGGGGAGCCTTGGGTTGGTTGAGTATTTGGAGTATTTACGGTTCACCCATCGAGGTAATCCTCCCTATGAACTCGCGGCCCGAAAGTTTTTTGACAGGTGGCCCAACCCAGGGCAGTGGTCGTGTTTACCGTTGGAGGACAAACTCGCGGCGGATAGTTCAACTCGGCCGATTATCACGTTTTTGATGCTCCATGGTGGTTTACACCCCGGATATGACTACCTGTTACACCGCAAGTTGTCCCCGATTTGGCGGGAGCTTGCCACCAGTCCGTTGCGTGGAAAGCTGGATGTTTTCCTTGATGCTGCGCAGTCGTTGGGGTTTAGCGAACGGGTCCGTTTGTCGACGGGTTCCCAGGTCCCGATCCGGTTGTTGATTCAAACTGGTCGCGCCATGGAGCAGTGGACTCTTGCGGATTTACGCGAGTTCGCTCGTGCATGTGATGAACGTCAGGCGGCCACGGGCAAGAATCACATTCATTATCGTTCCGCGATCAGTGCGACTCACCGCGTCTTGTTCCATGTTGGCGTACTGCAGGACCCACCCACGGTGGGTGGCCCGACCCCATTGAGTGAACGTCTTGCAGAGATCAGTGTTGGTATTCGGGGTGAATTGATCGCGTACCTGGAACGTAAACGTGCCACATGTGATGCGAAAACCGTGTCCTCTAGTGCAACGAAACTGAAACATTTTGGACTGTTCCTCACCCGTGTTGACCCCTCGTTGACATCTGTCGCGGGGTTGGATCGGCGCCGCCATGTTGAACCATTTCTGACATCTTTGCTCGACGCGGTCAGCGAAAAAACCGGGACACCGATCAGTTTGGGTGAACGCCATCGCCGGGTCGTGACCCTGGCCACTTTCCTGACCGACATCACCGAATGGGGGTGGGATGCGGCACCGGCTCGGAAAGTTCTTTTCCGTGACGATATCCCCAAACTGCCCCAGGTCCTTCCTCGCTACATTCCATTAGATGCTGACCGTCGATTGACCCAAGCGCTCACCGAGCATCCGGTGAACCCGATCGCTGCCGCCGCGTTGCGGCTGCAACGATCCTGCGGACTACGCATCGGTGAACTGCTGGATTTAGAACTGGACTGTGTTCACCAAGTCCCCGCTAACGGGTCATGGTTGAAAGTCCCGTTAGGAAAACTTGCCACCGAGCGCATGATTCCCTTAGATGAGGAAACCGTTGCCCTCATTGATGAGATCATCACGATCCGTTCCCCCGGCCGGGCCTTACCCCACCCGCGTTACCGTCGCCCAGCACAATTCCTGTTCACCCACCACGGCAGGCGGGTTGGCCCACACGCACTGCGACGCGAACTTGATCACGCCACAACCCACGCCGGTCTGGGACACATCACCTCCCACCAGCTCCGGCACACTTACGCGACCGCACTGGTCAACGCCGGGGTTTCCCTCCAAGCGCTCATGGCTTTGTTGGGACACGTCAGCGCGGAAATGAGCCTGCGTTACGGGCGTTTATTCGATGCGACCGTGCGCACCGAATACGAACGAGCCCTCGCACTGGCGAAAGCCAACGCCCACGCAACCCGGCCCGACACTGCGCACCCCGACACTGCAACCCCCGGCTACACCCAGATCCCGTTGAGCGTGATCACCGGTGGTGGTGACTGGATCGATGCGCCCTTCCTCAAATCCCGCATGGCTGGTGGTTTCTGTTTGCGTGCCCCCGCACAAGGAGCCTGCACCTACGCCAACATTTGCGAACATTGCCCGTCCTACCGATCCGAACCCTCATCACTACCCATCCTCGCCTCGCAACGCGTCGACGCCCAATCCCTGGCCCGCGACGCTGAGGAACGCGGCTGGATCGATGAAGCCCAACGCCACCACGCACTCATTGCCCGACTGGATTCCCTCATCGCCAACACGCAGGAGAACACCCCATGACCCCCACACTGAACACCATCGAACGAGCGTGCATCGACCTGAGCCTGACCGGTGAAGACATCACCATCACAGCCGTTGCCCAACGCGTAGGAATCGCGCGCTCCACCATTTACCGAAACCAGACGTATAAGAAAATTATTGACAAGCACCGCCTACGCACCCCCGACGAAGGCATCACCGCCATCACCGAAGAAATCGCCACCCTGCGAAGCAGCATCACCACACTCGCCACAACCGTCCGCCGGCACGAAACACAAATCAGACACCTCAACCAAAAAAAATAACCGGCTAATCAAAAGAAAAAACAATTATTAGCCGGTTAAGCCGGTGATAATGCTGCAATGGAATCCTTTTTCGCGCTCCTGCAAAAGAACGTGTTGAACAGGCAACGGTGGGAAACCCGCGAAGATCTGCGACTAGCAATCGTGTATTGGATCGAAGCTACCTACCACCGGCGCAGACGCAAAGCAGCCCTGGGCAAACTCACACCCATCGAATTTGAAAGAATCCAAGAACTGGCCGCAACCGCGGCCTAAGAAAAGAAAACGAACCTGTCAACCGAACTCGGGGCAGTCCCCCTTGCCGCTCTTGGTGAGTCGGTGCGTTTTGTTGCGCGTTGGGGTTGGTGCGCTCGATGATGGCGATGGAGGTGAGGAGCCGGAGCCGTAGAAATGCTGAGATCGCCATTGGTGCCGGGTGTTTCTCAACCCATGACTCTATCGGGCATAGCCACATAAACCCACACGCCCAGAAATATCGCCGCCATGTAAAGGGCGTAGGACACTCTCATGGTAGCTTTATATTTTTGAAATGGTAAAAATTTTGGAACGCGATCCGCGCAAAGGGCAATGAAGAGACCGAGAAGCACCGCTGCGGACCCAAGAAAAATATGAGAAAAAAGCAGAATGTTAAAGAATTCACTAACTGGGTCATCGCCGCCATCTTGGTGTGCAAGAAATCGCAAGACCATAAGATAAAACACCAGCACGGTGCTCACTAACACACCGATTGTTTGTACATACCTGTGAACTTGATACTTACCTCGAATGGCCAAAACAACACCAAATGTAAATAGGACACCTAGGAGCACCATAGATACGAGGGATATATCAGAACCCAGGTCCGCACCCAAATTCAGGAAACCCGGTGATTCCAAATTCACACAGCCGTACCTCCGCCAATTTCATTAAGTGCAGGGCTACCCACGTTTTCCCGTGGTCCGGTTGACTTCAAGGATATTCCATATTAGATGAAGAGTGCGGTTGGGGCGACCTGCCCCCGGTTAGTGAGCCAGGCTCTTTTTTAGTCCGGGGTTGTTGTGGTGCCAGTTTAGCGTGAATTCTTCTGGGGTTTGGTAATTCAGGGTTGAGTGGGGTCGTTGCTGGTTGTAGTGCTGACGGAAATCTTCTGTCATGATTTTTGCTTCAAGCAGGGTGGTGAATTCTTCGATGGCGAGTAGTTCGTCGCGGATTTTCCCGTTGAAAGATTCTACGTACGCGTTTTGCCACGGTGATCCTGGTTCGATAAAGACAGCTCCAGTTCGTGCGAATCGGCACCAGTCACGTAACGCGTGGGCGGTCATTTCTGTCCCGTTGTCCATCCTGATGCAGGTTGGTGTTCCATGAATGGTCACTAAACGTTCAAGGACACGGACCATGTCATCACTGGTGAAAGAGCGCTCCACTTCAATGGCTAGAGCGGTCTTGGTGAACTCGTCGGTGATGTTGAGCAGTTTCAACACTCGCGCATCAGTTGTTTGATCGAACTGAAAATCCAGAGACCACACGTGATGGAGATAGGTTGCCACCGCCCGATCACCCGGATGGGTTGATCTTCCCAGACGCGCGCGTTTACGTTTAGTATTCCTTACCCGTAAGCCCTCATCCCGGCAAAGCCGTTGCACACGCTTATGATTCACCCGATACCCCTCCCGCGCCAGCAGCACGCACAAACGCCGGTAACCGTAGCGTGGGTACGCTGCCGCAAGAACACGCAACCGTGAACGTAGAAGCTGCTCAGTCTCGCCAGGAACAACGAAGGGTTTGCGTTGAGTTGAACGCGGCTGCCCAACAACAGCACACGCCCGGCGTTGGGAAACCTCAAAGACTTTAATTGGATGTAGCGTTGCTGCCCGGCGTTCCGCCGGGCTTAGAAGTTTCCCCGGTTCACTTCTTTCAACATGTCAATATCAAGGGCTTGATCAGCAACAATCTTTTTCAACCGAGAATTTTCCCGTTCAAGTTCTTTCAACCTTTTCGCGTCATCGGTTTTCGTCTTTTAGATCACGTACTCGGTCAGCTTCAGGTCAAGTTGGGAACGGAACTCGAGCGATTCCCTTCCCTTTAATCGCTGGCGTCGAATCCAATCGAAGCAGCGCCTTGCAGCGACATGGTGGTCCATTGACGGTGACTGGGTCATCACGACCGATATCGGAACAAAGATGGACGCTCACAACTTGCGCCGGAAGCACTTCAATCCACTTAGCGCAAAAGTCTGCCCACAAGCGACTCCGCACTCACTTCGCCACGGGTTCGCAACCATCATGCTGGAAGAAGGAGCACCTACGAAGGTGGTATCCGTCCAACTCGGTCACACTTTCACGCGCATCACTGAAGACACGTACTCACATGTGACAGCTCGGCTGCAAAAAGAAGCCGGAGATGCCATCGAGCGTGTTCTAGGAATGTAGCAATTCATGTAGCAATTTGAATGTGTCACCTGGTGTCCATGGATGTCTCTCCACGAGGAAAACTGCCTTCCAAAGACCACCACATACATCCATCCGGAATCCGGTCGGTTGGGGGTTCGAGTCCCTCCGGGCGCACTCACCAAAAATCTATCAGTCCTTTGAACGCAGATACTTTGTGAACACGTAGTTCTCGTGGGTCCACCAGGTGTCCAGGTTCCATGCGATCAATTCCGGTTCACGATCCGGCAATGTCCCGGGGTGTGTTCCTACAACATAGGGTGCAATGGTGAGGTCGAGTTCGTCGACTTCGGACATGATTTCTGCGAGCAGCGCGGGTCCACCTTCGCAGTCAATGCGCTCATAACCGCGGTCCCACAGAAATGACAACACGCTGCGTGGCAGATCGCTCAGTTCAATAATCTCGACCCGACCTTCTGCTTGAACTTTCTCGGCTCGCTGCTGCGCTTGCGGACTTGCGCTCCCACCGGTCACAACAATGGGGGTCAGCGCTGATTGGCCGAAAAGGTCTTCTTCCCAGGGCAGATCCAAAGTGCCGCTGAGCATCACAACAACCGGAGCGACCGCTAAACCGGCATCGGCTCGGGCTTGCTGCCAGTCGGTTTTAGCCGACATTGGCCGGTAGCGTTCTTGGCGCATAGTTTCAGCACCAATCAGAACAACGTCACAGAGTCGACGCGCCTCAATGAGAACTGCGGTGTCCTGCCTGCTTGAAAGACTCTTGCTGCGGTGGTCTGGGCCGTAGTAGGCGCCGTCGAGGGCCTGCAGCATTGTCGCGCGCATCCATCGACCTGGCGGCCAGTTGTAAATGGTTGCTAGGTCGGGGGGATTCACTGGACCCATCACGCTTTCATTCTGCCACCTGCTGATTTTTATTTCGCTGTGAAGGCATCGAAATATTTTCTATGTTCATCGATGAGAGTTCAGAGGGAACAGTCGCAACGATCCGGCGCCGAACCGAGGGGTGAAACCTCATGAGTTTCCGGGTCGATTGATTCGAAACCTGAGGCTGACGGAATTACAACGTAGGGCCTATTACCGGTCATGCTTTCGGCGACAAATAACGCCGTAAGGCCATTGACATCAATCACCGCACCAATGGGAAATAGTGACGTAGTTTCGGTGATCGCGCCGTCTGAACCTGCGCGCAAGACAACGCGAGCACCGGGCCGTCCTGCAAGCGCTGTTACCGCGACGGCAATGTTGTCTCGTTCGTCACTTCCAACTGCGACAATTGCAATGGCTCGTGAAGTTCCAGCTCTTTTAAGTATCGCCTGGGAAGAAGCGTTACCAATAATCACGGGTATTCCAACGGCTCGTGCAAAGCCCAAACCCGATGCTTGCGGATCGCGTTCAATCCCTACGACGGCGATACCCAGACTGCGTAACTCTTGAGCGAGTCGAAGACCAACTTGACCCATGCCCGCAACGACAACGTGTCCACTGCGTGGCACAACGCGGCGCCCAACCAACGTGACGTGGCGACCAGATAAAAGGTGGTTGACAATTCCCGCAGCAAACATCGCGGTGAAACCCATCACAATAATTGCAGCGATCGTTGCCCAGATGAGAACTGCGGGTGAATCCGGAAGGGTCGGGGAGGAAATGGTTGCAACGGTTCGAGTGGCGTCATAGAGAGCGCGCAACCCACTTGCATGCGCTAACCCCACGACGGTGTCGATAGCGATGATCAGAACAAGACCGAAAGCTCCAATGAGGAGGGTGGAAGAGCCCGAATCGTACGGGCGAAACTGGCCAAGGGCGATTCCACGTAACCCCCGCAATCTCAGTTTCGAGGGCGCTTTCCACGATTGAATATCAGGAGACTCTTCATTCGCTATGGACACCCAGAAAGGATCACTTGCCTTGTCCAATCGCCGGATCGAAGCAACGTGTGGTGCGATTGCTGCGGCCACCATGGTTGGAACACTGATGGCTGCCGGAGACATAACAACGCAATTGGGCACGGCGGACTCGAGTTGCTTGCGAACTGTCCGGTCGAACATGTTTACAAACATTCGAATCCCCGGTCGAAGATGCTCTGCAATCAAGCCGTAGCGCAGCGCAAGGATGTCGTCATGCAACATGATGGCCACACCAGCAACATCGGGGGTTAACGCTGCCGAGATTTCACTGTCACTGGGCATTCCCATATGCAATGTCCGGATCCCACGATGATTGAGTGCTGAGCAAACCCGCCGACCGACATCCGTGTCCCCGATGACAAGGACACACGAATTGATTTTCACCTCGCTACCGCCCTAACCCAAAATCTCCTGATTACCTTGAATGTACAGGTTAGAAGGTATCTAAAATTACGCAAGCTAAAACTTTTAAGAGACGGTGACGCCGTTCCAGAATGCGTAGTAGCCGGTGATATTGCTCGCTGCTTCCTTGGGTTCGGGGTAGAACCAGGCTGCATCGGTGTTGATGTCACCGTCGACAACGAGACTGACGTAAGAAGCTGTGCCCTTCCAGGGACAAGACGTTGTTTTGGTTGACGCCGAAAGATTCTCGGTGTGAACCGAAGCTGGCGGGAAGTAGTGATTACCCTCAACAACAATGGTGTCGTTACTTTCTGCAATGAGCGTTCCGTTCCAGATAGCTTTCATGCTTTCTCCTCCTGAATAACCAGTGCGGCTTCAATCAACGAAGGCCAAGTGACACAGCCCAGAGTAACTCCCGTTTCGCTGATGATGGTTACTGAAGATGACCCTTCGCGCAACATAAGCGTCAGTGCGTCGTGGGCGGTGGCGGACGAGTCCAAGATAGAACCGCCCGTGATTACTTCACCCATGGCCTCGGTCACGGGGATTACCACGAAGGCGCGCAGGACCCGGTCCTCTCCGAGAAAGTCAGCGACCAAGGGGGATGCGGGTCGGGCGAGCACCTCGATCGGTGTACCCATCTGCTCAATATGACAGCGATCGCCCAGGACGGCGATCCGGTCGGCGAGTAATACCGCCTCGTCAACATCATGTGTTACAAACACAACGGTCGTACCGAGTTCTTGAACCCACCGACGAAACTCGCGTTGCAGTTCCCGTCGAATGATCGGGTCCAACGCCGCGAAAGGTTCATCCATAAGCAACGTGTCCGGCGCGCTGGCCAAAGCTCGCGCAACACCGACGCGCTGCTGCTGACCACCGGAGAGTTCATGCGGATAGCGACCCGAGTAAATGGTTGGATCAAGATCAACGAGTCTGAGCATCTCGTCAACGCGCTCGCTGGTTCGTTGCCGACTCCAGCCGAGCAACTTGCACACGGTCGCAACGTTCTCGGCAACGGTTCGATGTGGAAACAGCCCAATCTGCTGAATCACGTAACCGATTTGGCGGCGAAGTTGCACGGGGTCAATCTCGTTGATGTCAACTCCTTCGAGAAGGATCTGACCGCCATCGAGTGTCAAAAGTCGATTCATGAGTTGAAGGGTCGTTGACTTACCGCAGCCACTGGGACCCAGTAGTACAAAAATCTCACCCGCACGAATATCCAGCGAGAAATCATCAACGGCAGCAACATCTTTAAATTTCTTTGTAACGGCGCGCAGTTCCAGGTGAGGGCTTACCGCTTTATGCTCCATGTGTGCTCGCTTCAACGAATGCTCCGAATCCATGGGTGAGCATGGAGTATCTCACGAGTTCTTGGCTGGATCTTCTTAACGCACTCGTCGAGCACACGATCATTACGGCTGCTGCGATCACCCTGGCGACGTTATTCGCGATTCCCTTGGCCGTACTTGCGGTCAAATCACGCTGGCTCGTGACACCAACACTGGTCTTTGGCGCGCTCATTTACACAATTCCATCCCTTGCGCTGATCACCGGGTTGTGGCCAGTCTTCGGGCTTTCCGAAACTACCGTGATTGTTGCGCTCGCTTTATACGCGCTGATGATCATTTTGCGAAATACGATCGTGGGGTTGCAAGACGTTCCTGCCCATGTAACAAAAGCCGCGCTGGGAATGGGTTACAGCGAAGTTGCACTCCTCGTACGCGTAGGCATCCCAATGGCACTACCCGCAATCATGGTAGGCATCCGACTCGCAACGGTTTCAACCGTTGGCATGGTGATGGTCGGCGCACTCGTCGGACACGGGGGACTCGGCCAGATCGTGCTCAATGGTTTCACCAACAACTTTTACCGGGCCCCAATCCTGGCCGGCACGCTCCTTGCGGTCCTGTTGGGGCTGCTACTTGAGTGGTTACTCGTTCTACTCGAACGCCGTCTTAGCCCCTGGGCAAAAACTGCCCGGAAGGCAACCACATGAGCGTTCTGATGTGGTTCACGGACCCGGCGAATTGGAGTGGACCCGGCGGTATTCCGGCCCGACTCCTAGAGCAGTTAACGATCACCGTGATCGCGGTTCTTGTTGCCGCCGCCATCGCTCTTCCTATTGGAATTCTGACGGGACACGTGGGTAAGGGCGGCGCAGTTGTCACGAGTGTTGCCAACCTGGGACGTGCTATCCCTACATTCGCGCTGTTACTTCTGCTCGCTGCAGCAGGTGGAGTCGGAGTGAGCGCAGCGATAATTGCACTCACCATATTCGCGATCCCGCCCATGCTCACGAACGCAAATGTTGGAATAGCCGGTGTTGACCCGCAAGCGCGCATGGCCGGCCGCGCGGTTGGATTCACCGGCCGCCAGTTGCTCTGGCAGGTTGAACTGCCGCTAGCAATGCCACTGGTGTTTGCAGGAATACGAACCGCAACCGTCCAAGTTACCGCCACGGCCACCCTGGCCGCTTTCGTTGGCGGAGGTGGCCTCGGTCGTTTCATCCTCGACGGTTTTGCGCTACAAGATACAACGATGGTCTTGGCGGGTGTCCTTCTCGTTGCCTTGGTGACCATGTCAATGGAAGGCTTACTGGCCCTCGTTCAGGCGGGGATTTCCCACCGACTTGGCCGGGTCCCCGGCCGATTAACCTCGAGTTTCCTAAAAGTTTTCCGCACCGGTTAGTCACAGAATCAAGTTTTCTCGTCCTACCGGTTGGCACCGGCCACAGGTTTGTGGAAGTATCTACGGATGCGCATAAGACTCGTACTCTGACTAGGCCTTGCCACCGCAGCACTTGCTGCCTGTTCCTCGACATCGAGCACCGAAGGAACTAACTCCCTTGTGATTGGCGCATTCAACTTCACCGAGAGTCAAATTCTCGCCGAGGTCTATGCTGGAGCTTTGAAGGCGGAGGGCTACGACGTTTCCATCACCGCCTCAACCAACCGCGAAGTGCTCGCACCCGCCCTTGAGGCCGGTGAAGTGCAAATGGTGCCGGAGTACCTCGGAACCTTCACCGAGTTCTTGAACATCAAAGAAAATGGGCCCGACACAGCAGCCGTCGCCAACGGTGACGTTGAAGCAACCCTTGGCCAGGGCCAAGCACTCGCGGAGAAGGTCGGGGTCACACTCCTGACTCCTTCCCCCGCCGCGGATCAAAATGCCTACGCAGTCCGCGGCGACTTCGCTCGTGAATTTGGCTTGGTAACCATGTCCGATCTGGCTGCCCTCAGTGCAACCATGGATATTCGTCTCGGTGGACCGCCCGAGTGTCCGCAACGCCCCTTCTGCCAACCGGGCCTTGAAGGCACCTACGGAATGAAAATTGCGGAGTTCGTGCCACTAGATGCCGGTGGCCCACTCTCAAAGACGGCGCTCTCGCAGGGTTCAATCGATGTCAGTGTGATCTTTAGCTCGGACGGTGGCGTTGCAGCGAACGACTTCGTCGTGCTCGTTGACGACCTTGCTCTCCAACAGGTTGACAATATTGTTCCAGCCGTCATCTCCACCTCGGTCACGCCAGAACTCACGGCAATCTTGAATGCGGTCTCTGCGGCAATGACAACCGATGACCTGATCGCCATGAACAAAGCTGTTGATCTGGATCGCCGCAAGCCCGCTGATGTTGCTGCAGAGTTCCTCGCAGCCGAGGGCTTGGTCTAAGGACCCATTAACGCCCTAATCACAGGGACAATGGCAGGCAGATCGATCCTTGATTTGCGGTCATGAATTTCATCTGATATCCTTCCGCCAACATCCAGAGCGGCCGAGAGATCTGGCTCATTGACGCCGCAGCAACCCGGGAACGGGTGCTACCGCCAGGACCGATGTCAGGAGTCTCAATGTTCTATCGGCCCGTCACTCACGCAATCGCTTTGCTCACTTCCTGTCTTGAAATGGACTGCATGCGCATGTCCAGCGCACTCTGTTTGCGCTAAACCAACTTCACCCCGTCTCGCTTCAGTGCGCTGAGTCGACCCGTGCCGTGCGCGTGCGTCGATTCGTACCTCACCCATCTCTCGGTAAAGGAAAACATGAGTCTTATCCAAAATCCAATGGCGCCAAGTGGACTCGCTCCGCTTGCGCCCGCCGAGGTTGCCCTAACACTGGTATCAAAATCCTTCGGCAAAGGAAACGATCGCGTTGACGTGTTAGACGACATCAATCTCGTTGCTGCTCCTGGGGAAATCCTAGCGATCCTAGGACCAAGCGGCTGTGGGAAATCAACCCTGTTGCGACTGGTAGCTGGCCTTGAGGCACCCACTTCTGGAACCGTCTTGCTGAACAACAGCCCAGTAGTCGGGGTTGATGCACGGTGTTCTGTCGTGTTTCAAGAACCACGTTTACTGCCGTGGAGAACCGTCAGCGGAAATGTGCGACTCGGTGTGCGAAATTCCCAGTCAACGAGTGAGATCCCATCGTGGCTAGAACTTGTCGGGCTCGCTGATTTCTCAGGGTACCTTCCCAAACAAATCTCCGGCGGGATGGCGCAGCGGGCAGCACTTGCTCGAGCGCTCATTGGCCACCCGGGAGTATTGCTATTGGACGAACCTTTCGCGGCGTTAGACGCGTTGACGCGGATGCAAATGCAGGATCTGATGGTAAGAGTGACAGCTCAGATCGGCACAACGGTTCTTTTGGTTACTCATGACGTTGATGAAGCGTTGTACTTAGCCGATCGCATAATCGTTCTTGGCGAACGAGGCCAAGGAATTATCACCACAATCACCGTTGAGTCACCACGACCCCGGGATCGTAGTGACAGCACGTTTATACCGCTAAGACGCGAGTTACTAGCGCTCTTTGGAGTTCATATTTAACAGATGTCAATCCCGTCCCTCAATTGAAAAGGAAAATTAATGAAAAGCACGAAAAAAACATTCGCGGCTATTGCTGGATTCGCTCTGGTGGGTGTTGCATTAGCCGGTTGCGCAAGCGGTGAGGGTACCTCTGAAGCTGCCGGATCGGGTGCGACTCTCAATCTAGATTACGCGTACTGGAACCCATTGAGCCTGGTTGTGAGAGATCAAAAATGCCTCGAAGATGCCCTGGGACCAGATGCGACAGTCAACTGGGTTCTGTCAACCGGTAGCAATAAAGCAAATGAGAACCTCAACGCTGAAGCAATCGATATTGGATCCACGGCAGGAGTGGCCTCTTTTGTGGCGCGGGCAAATGGTGCGGCAATCAAGACCATCGGGGTCTTCTCCCAACCAGAGTGGGCAGCAGTTGTAGTTCCTTCGGGCTCAACAATTACCGGAATTGAACAACTGGCGGGCAAGCAAATTGCAGCTACCAAGGGAACCGATCCATACTTTTTTCTATTGCAGGCTCTCAATGAGGCTGGGTTGACCGAGTCAGATGTTGAGATCATCAACCTTCAACACGCGGACGGGCAAACTGCACTGGCTCGCGGTGACGTTGACGCGTGGGCTGGACTTGATCCCATCATGGCAACGACCGAAGTCAAGGACGGTTCCCAACTGATCTACCGGAACATTGCTTTCAATTCCTACGGCGTACTCAACGCGCGTGAGAAATTTATTACCGAGCACCCGGAACTCATTGATCAGGCGCTCAATTGCTACGAACAGGCGCGTGCGTGGGTCATTGAAAATCCAGCCGATGCAGCCGCGTTGTTGGCACAAGAAGCATCTTTAGAACCAGCGATCGCCGCCAAGGTGCTCAACGAACGGACCGTTGTGGATATCTCGCTCACACCGGGAGATGCCCAACGTCAGGTGCTCGAAACGATTCTGCCGATCTTGGTCGCTGAAGCACAAGTCCGATCCGAAGAGGAAGCCCGCATTGCCTTGGACAGTCTTTATGACACTTCCTTCGCCGAACGAGCAACCTCGTGACCTTGGATTCACAGGTTAGAGAGTTACCAACTGTTGCTGCCCCGCGAGAGCGCAAGCGATCTCGCGGGGCCAGTTGGACCGGAGCAGTTCTTTCGGGCATGATCCTGCCCGCGGCACTTCTGCTGCTGTGGCAGTGGGCTGCAACAAATGGTTCCTACTCGGAAAGTCAACTTCCCACACCTAGTGCGGTGGGCGCCGCTCTCGTCGAGTTACTCGAACGCGGAACGTATTGGACGCACGTTGCAATCAGCCTGCAGCGCGTTCTGCTCGGATTTGCAATTGGGGCACTGATAGGGCTCACCGTGGGGTCCTTGGTCGGGCTCTCGCCACGGGTCAGTTCATTTCTCTCACCCACGATTCAGGCTATTCGCGCCGTGCCCTCACTCGCATGGGTTCCACTCCTCGTTTTATGGATGGGAATCTACGAAGGCCCAAAAGTCACACTCGTGGCAATTGGTGCCTTCTTCCCCGTGTTCACCACCGTCGCGTCGGGCTTTATGCACGCCGACCGAAAACTCATTGAAGTCGGTCGCGCCTACGGTCTTTCCGGGCGTCGACTCGTTACTGGAATTTTGCTTCCCGCAGCCTCCCCCACGATTTTCGCCGGACTACGACTGGGCCTCGCCCAAAGTTGGCTCTTTGTCGTAGCCGCCGAGTTAATTGCAAGTTCCAAGGGTCTCGGATTCCTCCTGATCGACAGCCAGAACACGTCGAGAACCGACATACTCCTTTTGGCGATTATCAGTTTGGCCATTCTCGGAAAAACATCAGATTTCATTCTTGCCACCTTTGAGAAACGCGCACTGAAATGGGTCTAAACAATCAATTGGAGAAACATGACCGATCATGAATTTGGATTTCGTACGAGAGCTTTACATGCAGGTGGGACACCCGACCCAACTACCGGTGCACGCGCGGTTCCCATTTATCAGACCACCAGTTTCGTTTTCGAGGACACGAATGATGCGGCAACTCTTTTCGCGCTGCAAAAATACGGGAATATCTATTCGCGAATTGGGAATCCGACCGTCGCAGCGCTCGAAGAAAGAATTGCATCCCTTGAAGGCGGATTAGGCGCCGTAGCAACAGCGAGTGGCCAAGCAGCCGAGTTTTGTACCTTCGCAGCACTCGCCGGTGCCGGTGACTCGATCGTTGCATCGGCTTCGCTCTACGGCGGGACAATTACCCAACTCGATGTGACCATGCGCCGATTCGGAATTGACACGACTTTCGTCGCTTCCGATGACCCCGCCGACTTTGCGGCCGCAATTAAGCCAAACACAAAAGCTGTCTTTGCCGAAGTGGTGTCAAACCCGGCCAGCCTGGTCGCAGATATTCGCGGCTTGGCCGACGTAGCGCATGCAGCAAACATTCCCCTTGTTGTTGATGCAACCACCGTGACTCCGTATTTATGTCGTCCCATCGAGCACGGAGCTGACATTGTGATTCACTCAATCACGAAATTCCTTGGTGGACACGGCACCACCCTGGGTGGCGTCGTTGTCGATGCCGGGACGTTTGACTGGGGCAGCGGCAAATTTCCCACGATGACCGAACCGGTTGATTCATACGGGGGCATCAAGTGGTGGGATAACTTCGGTGAATACGGATTCCTCACCAAACTGCGTACCGAGCAATTGCGCGATATTGGTCCTGCACTTTCCCCGCACAGCGCTTTCCTGCTCTTACAGGGAGTTGAGACACTCCCCCAGCGGATGCAAGAGCATGTCGCAAATGCAAAAGAAATCGCCACTCGCCTAGACGCCGACCCACGCGTGGACTGGGTTTCCTACTCTGGGCTGCCCGAGCATCAACACTATGAACGCGCCAAGAAATATATTCCCGCTGGGCCCGGGGCCGTGTTTTCATTTGGGGTAAGGGGCGGCTACAAGGCGGCTGAAAAGTTCATTAACAGCGTTCAGCTGTTGAGCCATCTTGCAAACATTGGCGATGCCCGATCCCTGATTATTCACCCCGCAAGTACCACGCACCAGCAGCTCAATGACGCCCAATTGAAAGCGGCCGGAATACCCGCAGATCTCGTCCGAATCAGCGTTGGACTCGAAGATATCGACGATATTTGGTGGGATATCGATCAAGCACTCACCGCTGCAACGAAGGAGAACTGATGCCCGAGTCGACACAGCCGTGGGCAGAGCCCAGCGCCAAGGATCGCTTGGCGATTCTGAATGAATCACGGACCATCGCAATCGTCGGGGCGTCAAATAATTCCGCGCGTGCGTCCTATTTTGTGGGAACTTATCTTTTGTCGAGCTCGGACTACACCGTGTGGTTTGTTAACCCGCGGGAAAGTGAAATTCTGGGGCACAAGGTTTTTCCGAGCCTAGGTGATCTCCCCGCGGCACCGGACATTGTTGATGTTTTTCGCAAACCCAGTGATCTCCCCGAAGTCTTGGATCAAGCCGTTGAGTCCTCAGCGAAAACACTGTGGTTACAACTAGGAATTGAAGACCCCGAAATTGCTCGCCAAGGATACAAGTCGGGACTGAACGTGGTGATGAACCGCTGCCTGAAAATTGAACATGCACGCTTCCATGGTGGATTGCATCTGGCTGGATTCAACACGGGAGTTATTCGATCAACGCGACGATTGACATGAGCGCACCAGCACTCGTTGGTGACACCTGGATCGGCACGGGGGGACGAAGGTTAAGTCTGGGCGATTTCACGGGACGCTTTCTACTCCTCGATTTCTGGACCCTTTGCTGCGTGAACTGCCACCATGTTCTTGCCGAACTCCGGCCCATAGAAGCAGAGTTCGCTGATGTGCTCACAGTGGTGGGTGTTCACTCGCCCAAGTTTGAATTTGAAAAGGATTCGGAAGCGGTGCGAAGTGCTGTGCATCGGCACGGGATTGAACACCCCGTTTTAAATGATCCAGAAATGTCCACATGGCGCGCTTACGGTGTGCGCGGTTGGCCCACCCTCGTTCTGGTCGACCCGATCGGCGAGATCGTGGGAACGTGGTCGGGCGAAGGCCACCGGCATGCAATAGCTGCCACAATCGAAAATCTAATCTCTATCTATGAATCCGAAGGACAACTTGTTCGTGGCGAGGGGTACTTCCAACCCGAGGCTGCGCGCGCGTCCATCTATCTGCAGCCGGGAAAGATCGAGGCGCTCGATCGTGAACGGATCCTGATCAGTGACAGCGGTAATCACTCATTAGCGATCGCTACCTTTGCAGAACCCAACTCCCCCACTCAACGGATCGGTTCCGGTCAGCGCGGGTTTACAGATGGGAGTTTTACCGAGGCTCAATTTAATGAGCCCTACGGCGCGGTCGTCCTTCCTCGGGACGTAGCCGAAAAGATTGGACACCATGTTTTAATTGCTGACACCGCAAATCACGCCATCCGCGGTATTAACTTCGATACCGAGCAAGTAACCACCCTTGCCGGTACCGGTGAGCAGTGGCGACCGGGCGTTTCAGATTACGGTTCTGCTTTGGACACTCCACTCTCAACTCCCTGGGATCTGGAATACCACGATGGACTCATCTATATTGCCATGTCGGGTGACCACCGGATTTGGTTCTTCGATCCATTGCTGGGAACGGTTGGCATAACGGCTGGAACAACACACGAAGGTCTTGTTGACGGGCCAGCCGATCTCGCGTGGTTTGCCCAGCCCTCCGCACTCGTCAACTCACCAAACGGTCTGTGGATCCTGGACGCGGAAACATCTTCGCTGCGCAAAATGCAAGCGAATACTATTTCGACTGCTATTGGGACCGGGCTTTTTGACTTTGGTCATATTGACGGTCCGGCACAACGCGCGCGATTACAGCACCCACTAGGTCTCGCCAGCGACGGGAAAGTCGTTTACATTGCCGACACTTATAACGGTGCGCTGCGCATGTTCGACCCAAGTACGAAAAAGGTGAGCACCGTGGCTCGGGATTTATCCGAACCCAGCGATGTGTGTCTTACTCCCGATGGCGGAAGTCTTCTCGTCGTCGAATCTGCGATTGGCTTGGTCTCCACCACACCTATTGGAGAACCACTCAACATCACGGGTGAAGAAATGCACACGATCCGCCCGGAGTTAGACATCGCAGCAGGTGGTGTAATCCTTAGTGTTTCGTTCACTCCGCCCCCGGGCCAAAAACAGGACGACCGGTATGGGCCCTCAACCCAACTCACCGTCAGTTCGACTCCCCCGGAGCTACTTCGTAAAGGCAGCGGCACCGGAACGGAACTCACCCGAGC
>Ga0208413_1001037_pt1 | contig 18966 bp, 25 predicted proteins | sample AntAceMetag02UKD_FD_184761 | JGI IMG/M metagenome (GOLD analysis project Ga0208413, IMG submission 184761) | Saline lake microbial communities from Ace Lake, Antarctica - Antarctic Ace Lake Metagenome 02UKD (SPAdes) (version 2) | ecosystem: Environmental > Aquatic > Non-marine Saline and... | reverse complement strand
CAGTGCCCACCCCCTTGCGACCGATGGTGCCGTACATGTCTCTAACCGCTTGTTCGTTTGCAGAGAAATTGTTGGTGGGTTGCTGAAGACCTCCGGGGCCCCCTAAATAAACCAAATCTGCGGGGTTGTACCTGTTTTCTAAGTAACGAGGGTCAGGTGTGGAAGTGTAAGAGTCAGGTGTGGAAGTGTAAGTAGGGGCTTTTGATACAACAGAGTCAATAGCAGACTGCTCTACATTGTTTCGTAGTCCTGCTCCACGAATGTAGTCTTCAACAGTACCTGCCCCTGACTTAGCGTAGGCTAACGCATCGAGATAGACCTGATTAATGTCAACATCGGCAAGAGTAAGCTGTTTTGTTACCCCATCTGTATCAAGACCAGTATACTTTTGGTCCTCGTAAGTAGATTTAGAGTTATTCTGAGCATTAATATATGCTTGTGTATCACCCGGCTTCAAGTATGTACCCATTGCTTGATCTATTTGATCGTTGCCATACCCTTGGGAAGTAGCGTATTCGTACAGCACTGCTTCCGGTGTCCGACCAGAAGCTGCTGCTCTTCTATTAACTTCATCAAATATGGCATCTTGCTCAGCTTTAGTAAAATCGGTCCGGACATCTCCACCGTCGGCATACCCGCGGGGCCCGTAAAGGTTTTTATAGGAAGGAGACAGAGTGGCAATGCCTGCGGGAGAGTAATCAATAGCCCCCTCAGGTGTGTAGCGCACACCCGGAATGCCCTGTGGCAAATACCTCCTAGGATCCTGAGCTATCAAATCCATCCCGGGAGTGCCCGACAAGGTCTCTTTCAATTCTGATTCTGGGATCTTTCCGGGAGAAAAACCACCCATTGCACCCATGGCTCCAATGCCTACGGCAGTCAAAGGGCCGTACTGAGCTATTATTCCGGGCTTGGCTGCGTCGAAAGCGTTTTGAAAGACCGTGGCCTCCATCGGAGTGCCCGCGAAGCGCGGATCAAGCTTGGCAACCGCAGCATTACCGGCCTTAAAAGCTGCTTCTTGGCCCGCGGCCTCGAAGCGTGACGGGGACAAGTTTTCGCTGTAAAAATCCTTAGCGCCCTGGTATGCGTTCTCAAAAAACCCGGTATTAGATCCGGGGGCAGGGATACCAGTCCCGGGGAGCTTCGTATTAAGGGAGGACTGGAGATCAAACTGTTGATTGCTGTCAAAAATAGGAGCACGAGCAGGGGTAGTTCCCGCTGCAGGAGCAATCTGTTGATTGCTGTCAAAAATAGGAGCACGAGCAGGGGTAGTTCCCGCTGCAGGAGCAATCTGTTGATTGCTGTCAACAATAGGGGCAGTAGCACGTGCCGTACCGGGCCTTGTTCCGGGGACCGCGTTAGGGTCGGCCTCGTAAAACTTTCCACCAATCCTGTTTGGATTGTCAATTTGCACGTCCATCGGGTTCCGCCCCGCACTAAGGGTGTCCGCAGCACTGATAGCCCCAGCGGTAAGACCTGCGGTTAAGCCCGACTTTACAGAATTCTTTAGGCTTTGGCCGGACAGCAAGGCTGCTCCGGTGCCTGTTATACCAGCAGTAATTGCCGCATTTGCCGCGGCATTGGTGATGTTTGCAGAACCCACCATATCAGATACCGTTCCGCCCGGAGCAGCGAAGTAAGAGGTGGCACCCGCGATAACAATATCCTTCAAACTGCCACCACTTAGGCCTGTAACGGCCATGTTGGCCAGCACCGTTGGAACACCGATCAGTGTCAAACCAATAGTAACGACCATCCTGCCTATGGGACTTGCCAGCACTTTTTTGACAGCGCCAACAACTCCTTTTACAACGGACTTCAGTCCCTTACCTATCGCCTTAAAAACTTTTCCTATGAAGAACTCAGGCAAGCCCGTTACAGGGTTGATTGAGCCTGCGCCGCCGCGACTTCTTAAAAGCTGTGCTTCTCCCGGTGTAATGTGGGCCAGCATGGTGTCGCCGTTACGACCCTGATTGGCCATGATCCGTGCAGCGTCAGCAATACCACCGAGGGCAAATCCCTGCACGGGCATTTGCATTCCGCCCTGCTTTAATTTAAGGGCCTCCATCAACATAGCTTGGGTAGCCGCTAACAGTTCGGAGTCATACTCCTCAGGTAAGTCACCTTGGTCCAATGTGCCATCTGCAACCATCTCCGCGACACGCTGCTTGTATTCCTGAGGGTTTTCCTGAAGGTACTCGATCATCTCCACTAAGGAGTTGAGATCTTCAAGGGACATTTGCATCAATTCCGGGGGAATTGCCGAGGCCATTGCCTGTTGGTACATGTCCGCTGCTTGCGGGCTGGCGTTGCGCAGGCCCTCAGTTACCGCACCATATGTTTCGTCACGGGAAAGACTAGGGCCTATGGGGGCCATTTCATCGTTTTCAGGGAGATTCATAATCCCTGTGGGGGAGTTAGGGCTAGTGGCCATTGCGGTATCCTCAATTATATATAGCTGTATTTTACAAAGTTATGGAGGCGTAGGCAACGTTGACGGTAGGGGGGCAACGAAGTTTACGGTTAATATGGAGGATGGCACACCGGGTCTCGGTGCGGACGCAGTAGCCGCGTCAAGCCATAGATTGGTGTCTGTGACCGCCGCCATGATCTCAATGTACTGTCCCGCTTGCAGGTCAATGTTAAAATTCCAACTCGTTGTATTGCGGTGGTTGTTGTCGCTGTCTGTAAAGACGCGGGTGGAGTACCCAATGTCCGTGCCGTCACGCCGTATCCAAATAGCTAACTCCTTGGCGCTGCCACTATTGCTCAAGACCTGCCCAGAGTACTGGAAGTTGTAGATTCCGCTTACAGACACCTCAATCCTAGACGTGCTGCCAGACTGCAGCTGCACGGCGTTTGACAGATAGGTGGTACTAAACACCACCGGGTAGGCGGTGTTAGTGACCGCAAAAGTCTGGTCAGCGGTGTTAAAAAACAATCCGTTTGGGCACTCAAGGTACCGCCCGCCATTGGGGCCGAACGCCGAACCCAATAAAGAATTTAGCTGGTTAAAGTACAGGCGCAGGATGTTATTGAACTGATCCGTGTATTGCCTATCTACGACTTCGGGGGCATTAGGCAGGCGTGGTGGTACAGGGATCAACAAGGAATCTACGCTGACACGGGGGTTTGTAGCCATTAGCGTCTGCCGTCAGGTCTGATGTCAATTCGGGGTGCGCCCAACTGCCAAGTAGTACCTAGCGCAGTGGACTCAATCTTCATCGCAAGCTGACGCCCACGCACCCGGGTGTTTATCTGCCCCGTGAACTGCTCAATAGGGACGGTGGCTATGCGGGATACATTGGCGTTGTTGTTCCCCCCAACAGAGGACGGACTGTTGTAGCCAGAGCCTGAGTTCTGAAAGGGCAACAAGGAGAAGTTAGCCACGGGAGAGTCAGACGTAGAGCCCCGGAAAGTCAAATCTGGGAGCAAACGCCAGATAAAACCAAAGTTGTGCCCATCGTCAATATCAAACTCAGAGGACGTAACGTAGGCCTCAATAGGCTGCAGCGTGCCTGTCTCGCCATCGTCTACACCGGTTTCCTGTGAAGTCAAGTACCTGTTTGGCGTAGCCGCAATTGGAACCGCGTTCAGGCCGCTATCCAGCCATGCTGTGCGCGACATTGTGCCGTAGTACCAAGCATCTTCCACGTAGTTGTAGACCACATAGCGGTTAGGGTAGTCTTCCCCAATAGAGCAGTAGAACCACCACACCTCGTTAAACGCCTCGACCGTACTGGCAAATACCTGCCCTGCTTGAGAGCGCTCTAGCGTCAGGGTTGGGTCAGAGTTTTGGAAGATAAACTGGCGCAAGTCACAGCGCAGTGTTTGTACACGACCGTCGTACTTGTAGAACTTATCCGTGCCCATCCAGTAGGTGATGTTGTTGGCAGTTGCCTTGGCATTGGGGGAGATGATGGAGATGTTCTCACCAACGGTTTGCGCACCCCACACAAAGGGAGGGCCAAGGTACTGCAAAGAATACAGCGCCGCATCGGTCCAAACCAGTATCTCTTGACGGGTCTGGCTGGCCGTAATGATGCTTGAGCCAATAGACAATCGCAAGTCACCTGCTTGATTTGTAATCGCTGGCGTCCAGTTGGTTGGGTCTTCTTGGTCTGACCAGCGTATCAGCATGGGGTCAATTTCAGACTCGCCCAAAATGTTCACACCGAAACACAGCACAAAGCGCGACACATCTGACACGATGAGGTTGTTTTGCAGGGTAGGCACGTCTGAGCCAGTCAGCACCACGCCGCGGGTGCCAACGCCGTTGCTTGCATCCCAGTAGTAAATGCCGCCGCCACGAGGGCCGTAGATTAAGTCTTCACCAAAGTTTTGGTGGTTCCAAATGCGTATCGCCTCAATAATCGAAACAGTGCCGTTACCCCACGTACCAAAACTATAAGGCCCTGCAGCCCAGCCAGTAAGTGTTTGCTCAATCGCAGCGCCAATGGTTAATTGATACGCACCCACAACAGAGGAGCCGCCGTTTCCTGTGTCCGAGGCGTTAGCCGTGGTAGATAGCGTTACCGTGTAGTTGTCGTCGTCAATGAGGCTTACGACTTCATACTCTGCATTTAGTATCGTGTCGGTTATAACGCCGCCAAGGCCTGCAGCCCCACTAAAGGTAACGAAATCCCCAACACCCGCGCCGTTGCCTACGTCAGTTACCGTAAGGGTAGTAGAGCCCGTAGTGGCTGCAAAGGTTACATCTCCCACACCGCTTGTTCTTCGTATGGGCGTGATGTCGTAGAAAATTGTGCCCAGCTCTAGGTAGTACTTGATGTTTGTGCCGACCCCCAACAGGGACAGATTACTCAGCGTCACCCACTTAAGTAGCGAGCGGCAGATACCTAAAAACCGGCCTGCGTTGTACTGCACCCATCCGCCCACCTTTTCTGGTGTGCCTTGTCGGAACCTAATTTTGTCGCAGTCGTACCACCCGCCCTCATTGGTGTAGCGGGTATTTTCGCGGTTAACACCGGGCTTGAGTAGTATTTTCTTTAAGGGCATGGTGCTCTCTTATGCAACAAGTCCGGATAAGTATACCGTTTTACCGTCTTTTTTGGTAGCGGTAAGCGCCTGCTTTTTGTTATCCCCGGGGTTGTAGCTGACATGCACCCATCCCGAATCAGGGATGCCGGGGGTATAAAACTCAAGAATTACCTGCCGAAAGCTCAAATTGTCCATGATCCACTGGGCCAGCTCTGCGTTCGGTACGCCGGGAATTTCTATATCTGCAGCCATGCCCCGGCAATGATCTGATGTTTTGGAGCCACCGACTTTGGTGTTTACCTCAACACTGCGAAAACCTGAATTGACTTTAACCGCCATACCAAAGCGCTCGCGCACGGGCTGCAGCACGCACTCGCACAGAATAGTCAGGTTCTCTAGCTGGTCGGCATCGGGGGTGTTGTCGATGTCATGGCGTAGGGCGGTTTCGCTTTTGGTCATCTCCGCAAGGGAGAAGTTGGCAGTAAGTTTCATATTGAGTCCGCTGTCTTAGGTTTAATCTTTAAGCATGTGAGCTCAAAAGCGTCAACGCTTAGGTCTGTGGCCAACTTCTGTCTGACCACGTAATTTTTCTGTTCACACTCTCTGGCGGTTACCATTAAGCCCCCATCGGCAAACCCGCAGGAACCATTCGTAAAACAAATAAACGCAACGGGTATCCAGAGAAACACAGCAATACTCCAAGTTATTTTACAACGGACCTCAACTGTTCACCTTTATCTTTACTCCCCATTGAAGAGCCAAAGTAGTAAGACAGAATCTGCGTCACCGCCGCTGACAGCACGCCTAAAATGTAAATCAGAATATCTTTGGCCTCGGGTTTTACCTCCACAAAGATCAGCACCGCGAACAGTAGGAACGATAAGCCTACAACCCCTAGCGCCAAAGCTGGCGTAACAATTTTGTTAAGAAGAGGCGCATTCGCACTCGCAGCAATAGACACCTCGCGCTCACGAGCGCTGTTTTTATCTTCAAGAATAGCTTTAAATTTGTCATGTTCGAGTTGTTTAATTTTGGCTTCCGCCTCCGGGTCTTTGTTGATTGCCTTCATCACCGCGTTTACTTCATTTTCGACGCCAAGCTGTTTAGAAAGCGCACTAACTGCCATGCCAGCCAAAGGGCCACCCAGCGCAGTTGCAATACCGGGCGCAAAGCCCTTAACCATCGCGATAAGATCATCCATTTCCACCCCTCGTATATATGGCCCACACCAATACGGCGATAACAATCACGCCGGATAAAACAGAAACCGTAATCAAAATACCGTTAATCCACGCCCAGATCATTTGTTTGCGCTTGTATCTAGCTAGTGCTTCAGCCTTGACCGCTGCATCTCGTTTGCGCTTTGCATCAGCTTGAAACTGCAACCAATCGTCCCACAACCCAGCCCGCCCGCAGTAGATCATCAGCTCTTGCAGCTCTTGTTCGTTCCGTTTGATAGCCTCTAATGCAAAAAACGCCTCTGAGTCTGAGCCTGATTGACCGGCTTTCTTAGCTATCGCAGCTTTGTTATCAAAGAAGCTAAACAGGTGCTTACCTGCCGCCATAATGTCTCCACCATTGGCCACAGTTTCTTTAATAACTGCAAAAGCAGCGTTGGCTATGGCGAGTTCGGCTAGCATGGAGTACTTTGTTAAGGGTAAAGCCGTACTCTACCCCTGTGTTTACGCGGCGTCCAGTGCAGTTTTCCTGTCCCATACCCATTGTGCAGCAGCGGCAGCGTCAAACGGAATTGTTGCATTTATATCGCCGGGTTGTGCTGGGTCGGGCTGTGTCCAGTTAGCGCCAACGTCTGCAAGGTAGGTTTGCAGGTCCGCTTGTGTGGGGATCACTTCAGCGTCGCCCGTGTCGTCGTTCTCGGTCAGGCCCACCATCACCATGTCGCGTGGGCTAGGCGTGCTGGGGTCACCAACAACGTACACACCACCAACACCGTTTTCGTGTAAGCAGAGAAACGAGGGGATAGTACCCTCGGCGGTAAGACGGTATTTAATGCAGTGATGTGCCATTTAAAGCTCCTTGTTGGGCGTATTGCCCTGAGAAAAGATAAGCGCCAAAGTGTCCAAGCACGCACCAAGGTGCAGCCCAAACGGTTCCACCGTGTTCACGGTATAAGTGGCAGAAGTTGTAGTCCTCAGACAGCAGTTCGTGGTCTACATTTTGCACCTTGAAGTAGTCGTAGACCTTGTCTTCTGGGTTAATGGTCACGCCGCCGTTTGTGTACCAACCAACGTGTGGCTGTATTTTCTCAAAAACATCGCGGCGTATCAACATAAATCCTGTGCCAATGTGCTTGACTTGAAAGGGCAAGTCCGGGGATACCATGTCGTGGCCATCAAGATGATTGATGTTGAATATACCGGTGAGCGCGGACAAGTCCGGGTGGTTAAGCACTGCCCCCTGCCGCACCTTGTCCCAGTTAATACCCTTCATGGGCACAGGACCGCCAATAATCCCTTTGTCCGCCTTAATCATCCGGGCAATATCGTTTGCCACAAACTTCTGGTCGGCGTCAATAAACATTAGGTGGGTGGCGTCATCCATCTGGAGGAAGTGGTGCGCACATGTATTTCTTCCGCGTTGGATAAGAGATTCATTGCCAAGAAAAATGCACGTTAGTTTGATACCGTACTGGAGACATGCCTCTTTTAGTGCTAAAAGAGACTGCACATACTCGGTACACATCATGCCGCCATAGGCAGGCGTTGCAACAACTAGATGCATACTGCCCCCGTTTGAAGGTGTGGCCAAAGAGCGCCACTCCATATTTTTGCGACTGCAACTCGACTTACGCCAAAATCATCGCCAATGCTGGTTTTTGTTTTTCCAGAGTTTTTCATTGACAAAATGCTCTTTGCCTGATCTTCTGTCAATTTTGAATTGCCGTTTTTGCTGCCATAGGCGTGGCGCATCTTCTTTGCCATGTCTTGTTGATTGTCTTTTGGGGAACCAAGAAACAAATGCTCAGGGTTTACGCACGCCCGAACATCACAATGATGGCATACATATTTGCCAGCTTCAACAGGACCCTTGAAAAGCTCATAGGAGACTTTATGCGCGGAATACTGGGTGTATTTGCTGCGCAACTTTCCATAGCCCCGGCAACCGACTGCACCATTCCAAATCCAGCAGCCGGACTCAGGGATGCGAACAACATTTTGCTCAATGCGTTCTTTTGTTAGTGGCTGGCTTGGGTAGCCCATTACGCCACCTTTTGCTCTGGATCAGGAGCCTGCTCCAGCAGGGGCGAGTTGGTCAGGGACGAGCGGTCAAACACGCTGAAGCCACGGCGCTCGGCAAACTTGGCTGGGTCATTGGCCCACTTGTCTGCACAGGCTTCCAGCCAGCGCATGGTCATCTCGTGAGTCGGAGCGTTGCCCTTGGAGATCAGTTCGTTTTCCATGTTTAGGTAAGCAAACACCTCGGCCTGAGCCTGCGCTGCGTTAATACCCAAGTCAAACAAGTAGATCAGGTTGCCTTCGTCGATCATACCGTTGCGGCTACGGGCGGCGTTCAGACCCTGTTTCATGCAAGTCATGATGTGGTACTTGGATTCCTCCAGCTCGTACATCTCTTCTGTAATCTCGTCCACGCCCAGCTTTTCCATCAGTTGCTGGTGCTGGTTGACAAAGAAGTTCATCTTGCGCAACGCGCCGTTAACGTGGTTGTGGGTTCCTTCGAGGTGGCTGTTCAGCTCCAGAATCTCAATCTCAAGCAGCTCACGGTCGAGGTCGTCGGTGCAGGTGGCAAGCTCACGCTCTTTCTTCTTCAGCTCGTTCTGCTTCTTACGCAGGCCAATGTATGCCTCTTGCAGCGCGGAACGGGTTCGGTCGATCTCTGCGAGGCTGTGCTTTACAGAGCGTATCGGCGTGATTGCCGTCACATCCAACGTCACTGACATGAACTGGCTGTGGGACTTGTGGAAGTTGCTGGTGTCGCGCACGACAGCAGGCATCCGGTCTTGGATGTTTTTCAACATCAGGTTGTACTCTGGCTTGGTCACAGTCAACGCCGTGCTAATGTTGCCGAGGATAAGATCGTTGTTCAAAATAGTTTCTCCTGTTTGTTATATTGTATTTTACAGACCGCCGTGTGCGTTAGAGCAGCCAGCAGGAGTAAGGTTAGCTGTTAAATCACCAAAGTCTAGCGCGTCACCAGTGCTAGATATTGTTATATATTGAATAATATTTTGGGTCCCCGTGCCGCCAGCAATCACTCCTCTAGTTTTACCTGCAGCCCCACCGGGACGAAATTTTTCCTCTACCATATCTCCAAAATCAATTGCATTTCCAGTAGAGGCTATGGTTACATAATCCATAACATTTGTTGCTCCTGTGCCGCCAGAAGTCTCACCCCCAGCAGTTATCCCTCTAGTTGAATTTGATAGGCCAGCCGCACTGTTTCTAGTAATTGTAAGATCGCCAAAATCAATTGCGTTACCGGTTGATGCGATAGTGATGTACTGAATGACGTTTAATCTAACGGCGGTTTCTCCACCAGAACATATTCCTCTTGTGCTAGAAGAAAACCCTGCGCTATATTCCTGTTGATTTAACAAGTCTCCAAAATCCGTAGCATTTCCTGCTGCTGCGATGGTAATGTATTGGATTGTGTTTGTTCGTGGACCAGTGTTACCGCCCATGAACAGACCTCTTGTGGCACTGGAGCATCCAGCCATTCTTTCTGTTGCAGCGGTTAAATCCCCAAAGTCAGTTGCATTGGCCTCTGTAGAAAACGTAACAAAATCTATTGTATTAACATTTGATACGCCAGCCGCTCCTCCACCAAACACACCTCTAGTTGAGGATGAGCAAGCCGCCAAGTAATTACGTTCCTGTGTGCAGTCTCCAAAATCAGTCGCATTACCTAATGTCTGTATAAGAACCTTATCAATTGCAAGCTCGCTTCCAGTAAACAGGGCGATTTCTAAAACATTCCCCGCCACAGGCCACAGCCCTTGCTTCTGCCAGTACGATACTTGGTCAAGCGTCCACACACCAGAGGCAGCGCCGTCTTGATATGGGCCAGCAGGGGCCACGGCGACAGGTCGGATTATTCCGGCGGACCAATTCTTGATGCTCATTGTGTTACCTCAACCCAAGAAATTGTTGACTCGTCCCAGCGGTAGATTTTGCCGTCTTGCGGGTATGGGGTAGGCGCTTCCCAGCGGCAGATTGCTTCGTCCAGCACCCAGCTTGCGTACGGTTGCGAGGCAATAAACGCATCGCGGTCAGCGTCATAAGTGTAGCCAATGCCAGCGTAGTTTTTGCGCATATTGCCGTTGTAGCTAGTCTGCTTCCAGTCGGTTTGGTCGCCAAACAAAGACCAGCAAAACGCTATTCCTGCGGTTTCGGTTTCAACGCCGTCAAGTTGGCAGTCGTTGTCGTGGATCACGATCACCTGAGTGACCACGTTGTTTTCGTTTAGTTGTGCAAAGTGCGCCATGTTTTACCTCAGAATGTGATGGAACCAGAGGCTGTGAACTTGTAAACTTTAAAAGAGCCGTCTACGGTTAGTGTAGGCGATCCCGTAGTTGCGGCAGCCGTTAAAGCTGTGCGAACAATAACCACTCCAGAACCCCCGTTGCCACCGGCAACATCAGTTTGATCGCCGCTTGAGCCACCACCACCACCAGAGTTTGTAGTCCCCGCTTGGCCCTGTGCAGCCGCTGTCGTTCCACTAACGCCATTCCCCCCTCCGCCAAGACCACCCGCCCCACCGCCACCAACATTATTCCCCGCGCCGCCACCGCCACCAGCGTAATACACCGCAGACCCGGTAATACTAATTTCAGAACCTATACCGCCTGCGCCTGCTTGCGTCGTACCACTTGCGTTCCCACCTACAGCTCCAGCGCCACCCCCGCCGCCGCCATCATCGAAATCATTCGCCGTTCCGCCCGTATTGCCTTGTCCAGACGTAGCAGCGCCTCCTGTCCCATTATTAGAGCCGCCACCACCACCGGAGCCACCAGCCAATCCTGCTAGGTTCCCCGCGCCACCACCACCACCACCAACCGCCGTTTGTAAGTTAAATGAACTATTGCTTCCATTGCTACCGCGATTTGTACCCGCTGCACCCCCATTACCGCCAGCACCAACAACTACAGTGTAGGTAGTCCCTTTGGTTATTGTTTGCGCAGTGCTGTAAATTAACCCCCCAGCCCCACCTCCTCCTGACTTAGAAGAACCGCCAGCCCCGCCAGCAACAACTAAATAGTCTATAGGCGGAGGAGGGTTCGTCCAATTCCCAGCACCCACAGCCTGCATTACAGCAGTCAAATTCCAAACGCCACTATACGACGGCATAGACTGCTCCTTTGTGTTGTTTGGTGGTCATGCGAGGCCCCCGTGTGCGTTGGAGCAGGCTGCTGCACTCGTTTTAGCAATGGTCAAATCACCAAAGTCAAGAGAGTCTCCGGTTGACGCAATTGTGATATATTGAATTACGTTGTTTGCCCCCGCAAAAACACCTCTTATAGAAGATGAAGTTCCGCAAAGACCAGCCGTTTCACTTAGTAAATCCCCAAAATCGATGGCGTTGCCCGTGGTTGCAATGGTTACGTATTGAATAACATTTGTAAGAGTAACTGCATTCAATCCCCCTGCAATTATCCCCCGAGTTGCAGAAGAACAGGCGGCGTTGGTTTGCCTACCTGATGATAGATCACCAAAATCGATGGCGTTGCCCGTGGTTGCAATGGTGATGTAGTCAATAATGTTGTAATAACCGCTTGAGTTTACGCCATCCCCACCTCCCCCGCAAAAAATACCCCGAACCGGTGACGCACAAGAAGCGGCTTCGTAACGGGCAACGGTTAATGCGCCAAAATCTGTGGCATTACCTGTAGATGCAATTGTTACATAAGCACTTTGCAGCACTCTATAAGCCGCTCCAAAAACACCTCTAGTTGAAGAAGAACAGGCACGAACCCCTGCAGAGGTACTTACTAAATCACCAAAATCGATTGCATTTCCTGTTGACGCGATGGTTACATAATCTATTACGTTGGAATAAGAATCTGTTGTTCCTCCACCAAAAAGCCCCCTAGACGACGAAGCACATGCGCCCAACTCTCTTCGTGCGACCGTTAAATTTCCAAAACTAGCGGCATTACCTGTAGATGCGATTGCTATGTAGTCTATTGTGGCGCTGGAAACATTTCCCGTTGTTGCGCCGCCGCCAAATAAGCCCCGGATACTAGCAGGCGTCACACTCCCACTCGCCGCACTAAACGGGCCGGACCCATAAGTGTTCAGCGCCCACACTTGGAACGTGTAAGCCGTACCGTTGGTCAGCCCGGTGACCGAGACAGGAGACGTTGCACCGCTAGCCGTAATGCCACCGGGGTTAGACACTGCGTAATAGGCAGAGACAGCAGAGCCGCCAGTATTAGAGGGTGCAGTAAAAGCTACAGCCGCAGAGGCATCGCCCGCCGTAGGAGTTACAGCCGTAGGCGCATCAGGGTTCTTCAGCGGGTCGTAGCCGGGCCGTATAAAGCCAGCAGGGTAGCGCATACTCATAGCGTACCCCTTAGCTTGCGCTGATTACTTCGTAGCTGATTGTGTAAGTAATACCGCTTGACGTTCCAGACGTTACGCTGATTGAGGTGCCTTCCATCAAATACAACGAGGTGGTTTTGTCCGCCACAATCAGAGTGGCATCAGCCGGTACAGACACTGTAGACACAATCGGGTAGGCCGTGCCACCTGATGGAGCAGAGCCCTGAGCAACAGCACCGTTGGTGTAGATAGACACCGTAACGTCCACTGCGTTCGTGCCATCGACGTTGGCCGCAACGATGTTATTGATCTTAAAGACCTGACCGCTTGACGCAGCATTGGGCACTAAAACAAGCGCCGTTGTAACACCGGGTGTCAGGTATGTCGTTGTGCCGGAAGCTGTTGTCGCGGCGAGTAAGTTTGGGTTAGCCATAGTAGCTCCTTAGAATCCGAAAACCATTGAGATCATTGTTGCCTTGGCTTGGGATACGCCAGAAGCTGCGGCGGTGGCTGATGTCCACGTTGTACCATTAGACACCAATACGTTACCAGATGTGCCGGGTGCTACGGCCTGCAAAGCAGATGTGCCGTTACCCAGCAAGACATTATTAGCTGTTAAGGTTGCTGCCCCTGTGCCGCCGGAGGCTACGCCAATCGCTGTTGACGCCGTAACCGTAGTAAATTCGCCAGACGCCGGAGTTGTCGCACCAACTGTGCCATTTATAGGACCGCCAAAGCCTGTAGCGGTAAGTGTCGTGCCGTCCCATGTCATGCCGGAAGACGCACCAAATGCACCGCCGTCATTAAATTGCAGTTGTGTATCAGCGCCAGCAGCGGAACCGCCACCTACAGACTCAAAGTCTGATCCCGTCCAAGCCACAATGGCTCGGCCTGCTGCGGGAATGGTAACGCCGGTGGTTGGCCCTGCGCCGCGAATAACAATGCTTTGCGTACCCGCCGTGTCGTTGATGACCACGTAGGTTTTAGACTGTGCGGGGACCGTGATGTTGCGAGTAACCGAGCCGTTGGCTGTCCAACGAATAACTGCGTACTGAGCGCTGGTACCTATCAAACCCGTACTGTCGTATGCACCTTCGGTAACGGTCAGCGTAGCATCTGCATCGGTGGAAATTGTCTGGGTACCCGCAACTGCGGCGTCAACAACCTGAGAAATAGCGTTATTAACGGCACCGCCCCATTGGCCGGACAGCGTGCCTGTGGCCGGGAGAAGAAGTCCTATTAGGTTTGTGCTTGCCATTTAATGCCCCTATTGCGTAGAAATTTGTGTCCAACCGGGCGAATTCGCGTTATCAATACCCGACCAGCCCGGTGTTTGTGGATTATTGATATTTTGCCAGCTAACGCCCTGTGTGTCATCTATAATTTCCCACAAGAACCGCCCACCGTTTGTCTGCGTCAAAGCCATTGCCTCAGCGCGGCTCACTACATACTCAGCACCGCCACCAAGAACATCGGTAATTGTAACCGTCTCTGTCAAAAACTCCGTGTAGAACGTGCCCCCCAGAGAATCATCTGCAATCGCCATCGCCTCGTTGATGGTCATAATCAGCACGGCAACCTGTGCTTCAGCGATAGCAATAGACTCGGAGATGTCCCCCAAGAACAGCGCAACCGCTGTTGCCACATCCGTAATACCTGCTGACTCTGCTACCGTTTCGGTGTAGTCTGTCTGCGCTTCATCCGTATTCGCTATGACCCGAGTATCCGAGACACTCACGGTGTAGTCCGTCAACGCTGCGTTTGCATCCGCAATCGCTGTAGTCTCAGTAACCGACCCCGCGAACCCGGCGATAACTGTTTGCGCCTCAGCAAGAGACGTTGATTCTGATACCGCGGTGTTGATTGTCAGCGCTACAGTCTGCACATCCTGAATACCTGTGGTACCGCTCCAAGACGAGTCCCCCCAAGCACCAAGCCCCCAAGGAGAGCCGTTGGTCAGAGACTCTTCAATACTTACATCGATTAGCAACCCGCCCGTAGTGGAGTCGGCAAGGGCAGCGGTCTCCGCAACGCTAACAGCAAAGGTCTCGCCCCCGCCCCAAGCGTTGTCATCCCATGCCCCTGACCCCCAAGCTACGGCCATATTACGTCAGTGTCAGTGTGTATGTAACTGCAATAGAGTCACCGTTAACAACGGCCTTAGAGCTAGAGAAGTCCCCCGCAGAGAACAAAGTTCCCGTCGTGTTGTCCTTTGTAGCGCTGCCGCCAATGTTAATAAAGCAGCCTGCCACTGTGCCTGTGCTGGTCATAGCAAACGCCACCGCAGATGAAGTTGCCTTGCTTGCAGCCGCCGCGGCGGCAAAAGATGGTGTGGGGCGATTGCCCGAGTACGTAGGGGCGTTAGTCAGACCAACTTCCAACCAACTCGCGTGCGAGGCTTGCGTATCAGCAGCAATAGCGGTCCCAGTACCCTTCAAGCCCATGACAACGGCGCCAGCGGCAGAGTTACCCAAAATGGTATTGAGAGTCAGGTTCTGGCCCGCGGTCGTTACCAAGTTGTAAATAGGTTCTTCCCACTTGACGTTGCCATCAGCGTCGTAGCAAACGGCGTGGTAGTAGCCCTGAATAGCCATCGCATCTTCGGGCGTAGTGTTGTACTTTGTGGATGCCGCCATGCTGTCAACGGCGCTTAGTTTGTCTGTGCTCATGTGAGACTCCTTAATTAGAAGAACGAATCAACGCCGCCGTTGCGTTATTGGGTGGCATTGTGATGGTGAAACTGGCAGTGGATGTTTTGTCAGACCCGAAGTCCAAAACAGCTATCGCCTTGTCGCCTTGGCTGGCGTTGTAAATCAGAGCGCATCGTGCCGTAACCGCGGCACTAAACACAACGTCATCAAAATCGACAAATGCTGTGTACCCTGAGCTGCCAATAGTAATGCCCGTCATCTGGGCACCACCTGCCACGTACCCTGAACCCGTTACTTCGTTTGCGGTCGTATAGACCGTTGTATCGGCATTCAAAGTAGCATCGACCGTGTATAAGGCGATCTTAATCGTGTCCGTGAGCAAATCATGGACACCCTCGTACAACTGCGCTTTGAAGCTGGTGGTCTGGGTTTGAACGATATTACTCATGCTACAGGTGTCCGTACTTGGCCGTCACGATAGGCATCCGTGCGCTGTTTGCCGTCACCCAAATTCTTGAGTAGTTGCATGGCCTGCATGTACATTTTCTCATACACAACAAAGTCAGCCTGCTCGCCCTTCATAAAACGAAGCGCCTCAATCAGTGTGCCGTTGAGCAGCGCACTGTCAAAGTTATCACCTAGCCACGTATTACCTGCTGTGACAATCGACTCTGGGTAGTAGTAATAGTGCAGCTCCGCGTTGTAGTTAGCGTCTGGCGTAGGGCCTAAAATAAGGGATAGCTCGTTGACGTTAGCTGACTGCGGGCCAAAGATTGCGTAGTACTTTGGTTGTCCTGTTGAGGTCGGGTTGGGGTACGCCTCGCGCATGAAGTTCACATCTTTGTTCAGCAAGAAGGCGTAGTCGCCTGTGCCGCTGGCAGGGTAAACGGACAGGCTGTAAACAGACAGGAAATCCTCGGGACATGCAAGATATGGATTCGAGGCGGTTAGCACCCCTGTCACGTTCTTACGCAGGTTGGCAATCTGAATCGCGTTGTATATTTTTTGTTCTGCCTGCTGTGTGAACAAGGCAAGCTGATCAGCAGAGAACGTATTCTCCGTGATGTCTTGGATGTTCTGTGTCAGATCAGCGTAGTTCATGGGGGCCCTTATTCGTCCTGTCTAATATCATGTCGTGAGGGCTGTGACAGTGCCCATTTGGCTCTGTGAAACAAGGTCCTTGGTCACGGCCACAGGCATCATTCCTATGGCGACGAAGGAAGAGTCTCCCGGGGCGTTTACGTACACGTCCAACACCGAGGCCCTATCTGGGCGAGGCTCCTGCAATGCCTGTGGATCCGATACGGATCTCTTGGGCATCAATTGCGGGTGCTTCGGCTCATAGCATTCTACACAGACCTTAAACCCTGTCCATTCCTTTTTCAAGGCGGTGTACTGGTACGAAAAACCACAGCGGTCACAGATCGCTAGTGCGTATTTGCCTGAAGCAAAACCGCCCATGGCTTAATTCCCAACAGCCGGTGAAATAAATACACTAGCCGAGTCTCGGTCTTCCGCGGCTGCGCGCGTAAACTCTTCTTCGTAGAGCTGCTTGAGCATAACAATACGGTCCGGGGCCTTTTTCAAGGCCAAGTAGTAAGACAAGCCCGCCACCAAACAGGGGAGGAATCGGAAAACCACATCGGCATTGTTTGTGAAAGAACCCGCGTCCTCAATGCGGCGAATACCGTAGTAGACCAAGGTGTAGGTCGTGGCCGCATCAGGGGCAGGATAGACAAAGAGCTTCGGGACCGTTGTGCGTTGCAAGTAGTACTGCGAGGGCCTGCCTGTTGTTAGTTTGTTGGGGACAAATAGGTATTCGTTTTGACTAATCCGGTCAATGGAGACATCCTGCTGTGTCAATCCCGTGCCCGTGCGGACAACAGCAGACAGAAGGTTTACGGTGTCAGTTGATAGGCTGTATTCAGCTTGGCCCACCACCATTGGCAACTCCTGTTGCTGGATAGTCCACAAGTTCAAGCCTCGGTTAGCCCACTCCGCAAACATCAAATTCAACGACCGTCGGGCCGTGCGCATGTCATATCCCGTGCGGGACTCAATGCCACAGCGCTCAAACGCCTCTTCGATGATGTCATCGAACTCGAGGTTGAATGTTGCTGTCCCAGAAGTGGTCATGGCTTCTTCTTCGCGGTTTTAGCTGATTTTTTAAAAGCCTTAGCCGTTGGTGCGCCGGGCGAACCAACCTTGCGCATCTTCTCGCCTGAACCGGCTTCAATGCGCTTGCGCTTTTTGTTGATGTTGTCGTAGAGTCCGGGTTTGCTCATGGCTTATTTCCGTTTCTTAGCTGGGACAAGAGCCTGCTTTATCATTTTACAGATGTCAGGGCTTTTACTTAACACTGCGCATCTCCATGAACCTGTCCAGCTTCTCGTTCATCGACTTAAGCTGATCCAATATTCGGTTGATATCGGCATGGACCTCGGCCTTTGTAACGTACTCTTTGGCCATCTCTTCACGAGTGCGGTTCATAAGTATCGTCACGCGAGCAAGCTCCGCCGACTTCTCTTTTAACGTCCAACATACCAAGCCCAGCAGGATGGATAAGACGAAGTTCCAAATAGATAGGTCCATCTCAACAGTTCCATGCTTTCAGGGATAAAGCCTTGCGCGTCGACTTCCCCTTCTCGTCTTTCATCGGGCCGGGCATCCCAGACATTCTGGCGCAGAAAGACTTTCGCCGTGCTGCGTCCTTGTCCGTCTTTGGTTTCGGCGCCGGAGGCTTTAACCCGGGTTTTCCCGGATTGGCCTTGTTGTAAGAGGCTCGCCCTTTGGCGTTCAGGCCGCCCTCCTCGCTCTTACCCTCTTTCCTCGTCCATGCCGCTGTCTTAACCATGGAAAATAGTGACCGAGGTCACATTTGTCACATCAACATAAACATCCGACTCAAACACCACCCCCTGATCAGGGATTATGATATTGTGGAGGTCCGCACCAGCTGGCGTGTTTATTGTGATACGGGCAACGCCTGATGCGCCACCGTCCTTTAAAACAACCGATCCAGCAGACGCGCTGTTGGTTAAAACCAATGATTTGACGCGTGCACGGCCCCCGTACGCTGTGCCATCGGCGGTCACTGTGACGCTTTTTACGTCCGTTTGTATACCCATAATTTAGCTCCTTAAAACAATAAAACCCCGTTGCCAGAGTGAGCTAATTAACTGAGAGCCGCGCCAACAGCGGTAACCCAAGCAGCGCCTGTAGAGATAGCAATACAGAACTCGTCGTTGCCTACACCATTATCAGAAACGATGTAGGCCGTACCTGCGGCTACGCTAGCAAAAGCTGGCAAATTGGCAGTAGTAACGACGGGGATTTGGAAGCCTGTGTTTGAACGGACTGGGCCGGAGAATGTGGTTTGTGCCATGATGTTTCCTTACATGCAAGTGTGATGTATCTGTCTGCATGTCGTCAGCCGGGACTGTCAGATACACCGGGTTTCCCGGAATAGACTAAATATACACCAAAAGAAACGACAGCGCAACAAAAGAAAAGGGCCCCGAAGGGCCCTTTAGGATAGCTACCACGTGTTTTCACAGAGGTGGTAGGCGTCTCATGCGATTACGCTGCACCGGCAGAGCCGTAAATACCGCGTGGGTCGCTCCAGCCGAAGCTGTAACGCTCACGGGCTTTGTAACGCACATTGCCTGTATCGAAGTCGCCTTCGAAAGAGCTCTTAACAGGTGAACGGTTGAACATCTTCAAGCCGTTAGGCGCATCAGTCATCAAGAACCAAGCGTCTGTGTCTGTCAAGTAGTGGTTTACAGCGTAGCCTT
>Ga0208413_1001033_pt1 | contig 18994 bp, 15 predicted proteins | sample AntAceMetag02UKD_FD_184761 | JGI IMG/M metagenome (GOLD analysis project Ga0208413, IMG submission 184761) | Saline lake microbial communities from Ace Lake, Antarctica - Antarctic Ace Lake Metagenome 02UKD (SPAdes) (version 2) | ecosystem: Environmental > Aquatic > Non-marine Saline and... | reverse complement strand
GGGGGGGGGGGGGCAGCCGTGCGCACGACCATCGAGTGGACTAACCTGGAGGAGGCGCGCGAGATCATCGATCTCGGCACGCTCCTGACCGACCCGTCGGCGCCCTACATCGCCAACACCACCCGCAACCTGCAGTTCAACCAGTCGCACTTCATCGCCTCGCCGGACGCACCCGACGGCGTCACCACTTACGTGGCGACGTCCGACGGCTACAGCTGGGCGGCGATGCCGAAGGCGATCAGCGCGAATGTGGCCGTACACCGCGGCCGACTATTCCGGGCTCTCGGCCACCAGCACCTATTACGCCGGCAACCTGGTGACCACGCCCGCCGCCGGGGTCGTCAAGGTGACCGCCAACTACAAGGCCCAGGCCTCGAGACGTGAGCTTCCGGGAGCGCTCAGATGACCAGCATGACCATGCCGGAAGGGGCCGGGCGGACTGGGCGCCTTCTCGACATGCCCGGAATTTCGGGGGCCGGTCCACCATCGCATCCCGCGAGCGGCCACGGACCGGGCGTTCCCACGCGGCGGTCGATCGGCTATGCTGGAACCGTTCTTAAAGCGGGGCCGGCCCCGCCGCATTCGACCCGCTCCGACGCCGAGGGGACTCATCGTTCATGGCGATGCGTAAGCTTTCCGTTATCACAGGGCTGGCTATCGCCGTGGCGCTGGGGGCGGGGGTGTTCGCCCTCAACCGCTCGGACCGCCCCGTCACGCTCGCCCAGGCGGCGCCCAGCCCGGCGCGCGCCGGCGTCGCGGTCGAGACCATGGCGGTCGCCCAGGAGACGGTGGTCGAGGACATCCGGGCGTTCGGAACCCTGGTGGCCGACGAGTCAGTGGTGGTCTCGCCGGAGATCCCCGGCCGGGTGGCACGCTTCGGGTTCACCGAGGCCGAACGGGTCGAGGAAGGGTCCGTCCTGCTCGAACTGGATTCCCAGATCCTGAGCGCCGAACTCGCCAAGGCACGGTCCGACGTTTCCCTTGCCACCGCCAACCATGACCGCGCCCACACCCTGGCCCGTCAGGGCACCGGGACCTTGCGGGCCCGAGATGAAGCCGAGGCCGCGTTCCACTCCGCCCGGGCGAACCTTACGCTTGCCGAGGCGCGGCTGGCCAAGACCGTGATCACCGCGCCGTTCGCCGGGGTTGTCGGGTTCCGGTCGGTGAGCGTGGGCGCCTATGTCAGCCCGGGCGACCGCATCGTCGAACTGGCGCGCATCGACCCCCTCAAGGTCGATTTCCGGGTCTCCGAAGTGTACTTGCCGCATTTGCGCGCCGGGCTGCCGGTGCGCATGACGGTGGACGCCCGTCCGGGCGAGACGTTCACCGGCGAAATCGTCGCGGTCGATCCCATCGTCGACGTCGACGGCCGGGCGGTGCGCCTGCGGGCGCGGGTGAGCAACCCCGACGGGAACCTCTCTCCCGGCCTGTTCGCCCGCATCCGGATCGTCATCGAGGAGCGACCGCAAGCCATCCTGGTGCCGGAGGCGGCGCTGTTCCGCGACGGCGCCGATCTCTACGTCTACCGCCTCGACGGCAACCGGGCGGTGCGGACCAAGGTGGCGATCGGCCGGCGTCTGCCCGGGCGGGTCGAGGTGGTCGGCGGACTCGACGGCGACGCGGTGGTCGTAACGGCCGGCCAGCGCCAGCTGCGCGACGGCGCCGCGGTCGACATCGTCTCCGGGCCCGGCGGCGTCTGAGATGGGGAACTCGCTGGAGTTCTTCATCCGTCGGCCGGTGTTCGCAACCGTCGTCAGCCTGCTTCTGATCCTGATCGGCGCGGTCTCGTTCACCCGCCTGACGGTTCGCGAGTACCCGAACATCGACGCGCCGGTGGTCTCGGTGACCACCAACTACCCGGGCGCCAGCGCGCAGATCATCGAGAGCCAGGTCACCCAGGTCCTGGAAGCCTCGATCGCCGGGATCGAGGGCATCGAGATCCTGGAATCCACCAGCCGGCCCGAGAGCAGCCGGATCACCGTCCGCTTCCTGCTGAGCGCCGACGTCGACGTCGCCGCCAGCGACGTGCGCGATCGGGTGAGCCGGGTGCGCGGCCGACTCCCCGACGAGGTCGACGAACCGGTCATCGCCAAGGTCGAGGCCGACGCCCAGTCGATCGTCTTCATCGCCTTCACCAGCGACCGGCACAGCCCGATCGAGATCTCCGACTACGCCGACCGCTACATCCGCGACCGGCTGCAGAACCTTCCCGGCGTCGCCGAGGTGCGGATCTTCGGCGAGCGCCGCTACGCCATGCGGATCTGGGTCGACCGCACCCGTCTGGCGGCCTACGACCTGACCGTGCAGGACGTCGAGGACGCGCTGCGCCAGCAGAACGTCGAGGTGCCGTCCGGACGGATCGAGAGCGTCGACCGCGAGTTCACGGTGCTGTCGCGCACCGGCCTGACCACGCCGGAGGAGTTCCGGCGCATCGTCGTGAAGGACGCCGACGGCTTCCCGGTCCGGATCGGCGACGTCGCGAAGGTCGAGATCGGCCCGGAGGACGAGCGGCGGACCACCCGCTACAGGGGCGACAACGCGGTCATCCTGGGGATCGTGAAGCAGGCGGTTGCCAACCCGCTGGACGTCTCGGTGGCGATGCGCGAGGTGATGCCGAACATCCGCCATGACCTGCCGGACGGCATGAACGCCGAGGTTTCCTACGACCGCTCGATCTTCATCGACCGATCCATCGAGGCGGTGTTCACGACCATCGCCGAGGCGGTGGTTCTCGTCGTCCTGGTGATCTTCCTGTTCCTGCACACCTTGCGGGCAACGCTGATCCCGCTGGTGACCATCCCGGTCTCGCTGATCGGGGCTTGCGCGGTGATGTACGCGCTGGGATTCTCCATCAACACGCTCAGCCTGCTCGCCATGGTGCTGGCCATCGGCCTGGTGGTGGACGACGCGATCGTGGTGCTGGAGAACATCCACCGGCACATCGAGGACGGCATGAAGCCGATGCGCGCGGCGATCGTCGGCATCGGCGAGATCTCCGGCGCGGTGGTCGCGATGACCCTGACCCTGGCCGCGGTCTACGCGCCGGTGGCGTTCTCGCCTGGGCGGACCGGCAAGCTGTTCACCGAATTCGCGCTGACGCTGGCGGCGGCGGTGCTGATGTCGGGCATGGTGGCGCTGACTCTCAGTCCGATGATGTGCTCGAAGCTGATGCGGGGGCACCAGAAGCTGGGCCCGGTGGCGTCCTTCCTCGAGCGCCGGATCGACGGCCTGAACCGCGGCTACCGCCGGGCGCTGATCGGCTCGCTGAAGGTGCGGTGGCTGATCGTGGCGCTGGTGGTCGCGGTCGCCGGTGGAGCCGCCGGGCTGCTGATGACCCTGAAGTCTGAACTGGCCCCGATCGAGGATCGCGGCGTGCTGTTCATTCAGGGCTCGGCCCCGGAAGGCGCCACCATCGATTTCACCAGCCGGTACGCGCTGCAGGCCGAGACCATGCTCAAGGAGATTCCGGAGGTCAGCCGCTATTTCGTGATCTCGGGGTCGCCGGAGGTGACCGACTTCATCTCGTTCTCCCAGCTCGACCCGTGGGAGGAGCGCGATCGCACCCAGATGGAGATCGGCGCCGAGCTGCAGCCGAAGCTGCGCCGGATCGCCGGGCTCAGGGCTTCGGCCAACAACGCCGGATCGTTCGGCCAGAGCCCGCGCTCGCGCCCGATCGAGTTCCTGATCCTGACGTCCGAGCCCTACGAGCAGCTCGACGAGTATGTGAACCGGTTTCTCGCGGAGGTGGCCACCAACGAGCGGATCATCAACCTCGACAGCGACCTGCGCCTGGACAAGCCGCAGATCGAGGTCGAACTGGACCGCGACCGGATCGCCGACATCGGCGCCGGCGTGTTGAACGTCGGGCGGACCATCGAGACCCTGCTGGGGGGCCGCAAGGTCACCCGCTTCAACATGAACGGCGAGCAATACGACGTGATCGTGCAGGTCGCCCCGGGCGACCGCCGGACGCCGGGCGATCTCGAGGACATCTACGTGCGCGGGCAGGACGGCGGCATGGTCCAGCTGTCCAATCTGATGACCGTCGAGGAGACGATATCGCCGAAGCAACTGAACCGCTTCAACCAGCTGCGGGCGGCCAAGATCACCGGCAACCTGGCGCCCGGCTATACCCTGGGCGAGGCGCTCGACTATCTCGAGACGACCGCCGACCGGATCCTTCCGGCCAGCACCCGGCACGATGTCGGCGGGATCTCGCGGGAGTTCAAGCAGGCCGGCGCCAGTCTGGTGTTCATCTTCATCCTGGCGCTCGGCTTCATCTATCTCGTGCTGTCCGCGCAGTTCGAGAGCTTCATCGATCCGTTCGTCATCATGCTGACGGTGCCGCTCTCGATGGTCGGGGCGCTGGCCGCCATACACCTGACCGGCGGCACATTGAACATCTACAGCCAGATCGGCTTGATCACGCTGATCGGGCTGATCACCAAGCACGGCATCCTGATCGTGCAGTTCGCCAACCGGCTGCGCGACGAGGGCATGGCGGTGCAGGAGGCGGTGGTGGAGGCTGCCTCGCTGCGGCTTCGGCCGATCCTGATGACCACCGGGGCGATGGTGTGCGGGGCCATCCCGCTCGCCGTGGCGACCGGCGCCGGTGCCGAGAGCCGGCAGGCGATCGGCTGGGTGATCGTGGGCGGCATGACCTTCGGCACTCTGCTGACCCTGTTCGTGGTACCGACCGCCTATACGCTGCTGGCCCGCCGCCGCGTCGCGGTCGACGCGGCGGGCGCGGCCGAGGCCAGTGCCCACCCCGCGGAATAGCCGCGGCGACAGCCTGATCGTGCCCGTCCGACGCCGGGTTCGTGTGATCCGCCGGCCGGCACACCACGTATTCACAGCACCCTGACAACAGACAGGACGTTGCGTAGGCCATGACACAATTGCCAAGCTCCGACGGTCCTTTCGAAGAGGGACTTGCCACCCCGAGCGTTACCGATCGCCGCGGCTTCCTGCGCGGTCTCGCCTGTGCCGGCGGGTTGACGCTGGCCGGGTTGCCGGCGGCGCGGCCGGCATCGGCGGGTATCGAGCTTGCCGCCGCCTACCCCGAGATCCTGAAGTTCGACGTTACCCGCAACGGCTCGACGCTCGGCGTTGTGATGGAGCGGTTCGGCCGCGATGGCGGCGACGCGATCACCGAGGTGTTTATCGACTTCCGGGTCGATCTCGCCCTGATCACGCTGTATCGCTACGAGCACCGCTCGAAGGAACGCTGGCGTGCCGGAAAGCTGGTGGCGCTCGACACCGTGACCAACGACAACGGCAAGGCGCAGCGGGTGGTTGCCAAGCCGGTTGCCAACGGCCTGCAGATCGATGGCCAGAGTGGCCGGATACTGGCGCCGGCCGACATTCTGCCATCGAGCTACTGGCACCCGCGCTTCGTCGAGCAGCGGCGGATGCTGGACAGCCAGCTTGGCCGGATCGTGGACTTCACCATCACCGAGGTCGGGCGCGAGACCGTGACCGCGCTCGGCCGGCCGGTTGATTGCAGCCGCTACGCGATGCGCGGCGGGATCGACCTGGACTTCTGGTACGACGACCGCCGCGTCTGGCAGAAGATGAGCTTCACCTTCAAGGGTGCGGTCATCGACTACACGCGGGTGGCCCCGACCGCCTCGGACAGCCTGCGGTTCGGCGCCGCGCTGATCGACGGCCGCAGGCTGCCGTCGGTGTGAGTCACGGAGCGGCCACGCTGCGGGTCGTTCTCGGCGACCAGCTCTGCCGCGGCATAGCCGCGCTCCGCGACCTGGATCCGGCGCGCGACGTCGTGCTGCTCGCGGAGGTCGCCGAGGAGACGACCTACGTCCGGCATCACCCCCAGAAGATCGTGTTCTTTCTGAGCGCGATGCGGCATTTCGCGGCCGAGCTCGCGGAGTCGGGCCTGACGGTCGACTACGTTCGTCTCGACGATCCCGGAAACACCGGCACGCTGCGCGGCGAGGTGGCGCGGGCGGTGGCCCGGCACGACGCCCAGCGGGTGGTCGCGACCGAGCCGGGCGAGTGGCGCCTCTGGCAGGACATGGCCGGCTGGGAGGCGGCGACCGGTGTGCCCGTGACGATCCGCGAGGACGACCGTTTCCTGTGCTCGCGCGAGGAATTCGCGACCTGGGCAAAGGGACGGCGGCTGTTCCGGATGGAGCACTTCTACCGGCTCATGCGGGCCCGCAGCGGTGTGCTGATGACGGGCGACGAGCCGGTCGGGGGACGCTGGAACCTGGACGCCGAGAACCGCCGCTCCCTGCCGCGCGACGTCGAGCCGCCGCCCATCCCGGCGATCGAGCCGGATGCCACGACCGCGGCGGTGATCGCGCTGGTCAGGTCGCGGTTCGCCGATCATTTCGGCGACCTGGACGGGTTCGGCTACGCCGTCACCCGCGCCGACGTCGAGGCGCTGTGGGAGCGTTTCGTGGTCGAGCGGCTGCCGGCGTTCGGCGATTACCAGGACGCCATGGCGCGCGGTCGGCCGTTTCTGTTCCACGCCGTGGTCTCGCCCTACCTGAACGTCGGCCTGCTCGACCCGCGGGCGATGCTGGCGCGCGTCGAGCGCGCCTTTCGCGACGGCGCGGTGCCGTTGAACGCCGCCGAGGGGTTCATCCGCCAGGTCCTCGGGTGGCGCGAGTACGTCCGCGGCATTTATTGGCACACCATGCCCGGCTACGCCGACCGCAACGCCTTTGCCGCCGATCGGGCGCTGCCGGCGTTCTTCTGGTCCGGGGACACCGACCTCGCCTGCCTCGCCGAGTGCATCGGCGACACCCGCCGGAACGCCTACGCGCATCACATCCAGCGGCTGATGGTGATCGGTAATTTCGCCCTGCTGATCGGCGCCGACCCGGCGGCGGTCAACCGGTGGTACCTTGAGGTCTACGCCGACGCGATCGAATGGGTGCAGCTTCCCAACACCCACGGCATGGTGCTGCACGCCGACGGCGGAATGCTCGGATCCAAGCCGTACGCGGCAAGCGGCCGCTACATCCAGCGGATGTCGGATTACTGTCAGCGTTGCCGCTACCGCCCGGACGTCGCGGTCGGACCGACGGCGTGCCCGTTCAACGCGCTCTACTGGCGCTTCATGATCCGCAACGCCGACCGGTTGCGCGGCAACCAGAGGATGGCGATGGTCTACCGCACGCTCGACCGGTTCACGCCGGAGAAGCGCGCGGCGATGCTCGAGCAGGCCGAGGGCTTCCTGGACCGGCTCGCGTGATCCGCGGACACCCACAGGAGATCGTCATGGACAGCCGAATCGTCTGGATCACCGGGGCCAGCAGCGGGATCGGCCAGGCCCTCGCCCGGCGCATGGCGGCCGCCGGCTGGACGGTGGCTGCCAGCGCGCGCGGCGCCGACGCTCTGGAGGCCCTGGCGGCGGAGCCGACCGCCGGCCGTATCCGCGCCTACCCGCTCGACGTCACCGACCACGCTGCCTGCCGCGCCGCGGTGGCGGCGATCGAGCGCGATCTCGGCCCCATCGGCACCGCGGTGCTGGCCGCCGGCACCCACGTGCCCACCGACGCCCGCGACTTTGACGTGGCCTCGATCCGGCAACTGGTCGAAATCAACCTGATGGGCGTGGTGCACGCCGTCGACGCGGTGCTTCCAGGCCTGATCGCCCGGCGCGGCGGGCGGTTGGCGATCGTGTCGAGCGTGGCCGGCTACCGGGGCCTGCCGAGTGCGGCCGGATACGGCGCCACCAAGGCGGCGCTGATCAACTTCGCCGAATCCCTCAAGTTCGACCTGGATCATTTTGGGGTGATCACCCAGGTGGTGTGCCCGGGCTTCGTGCGGACCCCGCTCACCGACCGCAACGATTTCCCGATGCCGTTCCTGATGGAGGTCGACGCCGCCGCCGAGCGGCTGTTCCGCGGCCTGCAGGGCATTTCCTTCGAGATCACCTTCCCGCGCCGGTTCGCGTTCATCCTGAAGCTGATCGGGATGCTGCCGTACCCGCTCTACTTCGCCCTGATGCGCCGGGCGACCGGCAAATGACCGGCTCGCCGCTGGATGCCGCGCCGGGTGTTGACCCGCGGGTTGTCGTCTTCGACGCCTATTGCCGCCTGTTCGAGGCCCTGGAGCCCGCCCGGCTCGACGAATTTCGCCCGCTCTGCACCGGCGACGTCCGTTTCGTCGACCCGTTCAACGACATCGCCGGGATCGACCGGTACGTTGCGTTGTTCCGGCACATGTACGGGGCGGTGACGGCACCGCGCTTCCGGATCGACGGCCGCGCCCTCGGCCCCGAGGCCGGTTACATCCGCTGGCGCTTCACCGGCGCCGTGCGAAGCCGGGAGGTGGTCATCGACGGCATGAGCGAGGTGCTGTTCGACGCCGACACCGGTCTTGTGCGCGCCCATGTCGACCACTGGGACGCCGGCGGCCAGGTGTACGCCCGGTTGCCGCTGTTCGGCGCGGTGGTGCGGGCGCTACGCCGCCTGTTCGCCGCCGGCGTCTGAAGCCGGCACGGCGGCACGGCCGCGGCCCGCCGCCGGCTTGCGGAAGAACAAAGTCACCGTGCCGAGTTCGATGCCGAACTTGGTGACCGACGCCCGGTTGATCAGCACCTCGTCGTCCTGCTGGAACATCCAGTCGGTGAACCGCACCTTCAGGTCGGTGCCGCCGACGTTGAGGATCATGTCGTAAGTCCAGGTCAGGGCCTTTCCCTCGACCACCCCTTCGGCGGTTCCGAGCACGTCGTCGGCCCGGCCGCGGTAGAGGTTGTCGCCGACCTTCTCGATCCGCCAGATCCGCTGGTCGACCTCGCCGTCGGCGTAAACGAAGTCCTCCACCATGGTCAGCGTCCGGCCGTCCCATGTACCCTGGATGTCGACCTTGAACTCCCGGCGCAGGTTGCCGAAGCGATCCTCGAAGATGCCCCAGGCCTTTGTTTCGCCGGCGAAGTACTCCTCAAGCACCAGCATGGGAGTCGTGCCCCTGAAATCTTCGATCTTCATGGATTGGCACGCCCCCAGCAGCGGCACTAACAGCAATAAATACGCAATACGCCGGAACATGGATTAATCCTCCGTCAGTTTTTCACGCTCGATACGTCCGATCCGGCGCCGCAGATCGCTCTGGGCGGCCTCGTCCAGCGGGAAGCGCCACATCAGCGCGATCGCGCCAACTTTGAAAACCACGGGCGCACCGGCGTACAGCAGGGCGAGCGTCAGCAGTGCCGAGGGCGTGTTCGCGGTCGTCGTGGCGTCGAATCCCGCCACCTCCAGCAGCGGGAACGCGGTGCCGACCGCCAGCGCCAGCGCCAGCTTGGTCGCCATCCCCCAGAACGCAAAGTACAGGCCGGTCCGGCGTCCGCCCCCGCCAGCGGTGTCGACGTCGACGACGTCGGCCTGGATGGCGCTCGGCAGCACCAGGTCGGCGCCGAGACAGAGGCCCGACAGGATGCAGATCGCGAGGAACGGCCAGACGTCGCTGGCGCCCAGCAGCGGAACCCACGCGAACACCCCGCAGTTGATCGCCATGGCGACGCACCAGGCGCGGTGCTTGCCGAGCCGCCGGGTAAGCTTCAGCCACACCGGCACCCCCAGGATCCCGGAGAAGAAGTACGCAAACAGCAACGGTCCCTGCATGGCCGGCGCGGCGAGGACATGCGTCACGAACAGCAGGAACAGGGTTGCCGGCAGGCCGTTGGCGACGCCGTTGACCAGGTAGGCGAGGATCAGTCGCTTGAACGGCCGGTTGGCGGTGATCAGCGCGCCGGCCTGGCGCCACGGTATCGGCGCGCCGAGCGCGACGGCGCGGTCGGGCACCGTGGCGACCGCTACCAGCACCGCCACCGGCAGCGCGACAGCCAACGCCGGCGCCAGCAGCGAAAGCACCGCGCCTGGGCTGCCGTCGCCGCCGATCCCCAGCACCGCCGGCAGGCCGGCCGCCACCAGCGTCCCGAGCACCACTGCGATTTCCCGCGCCCCGCTGATGCGGGCGCGCTCGTTGTAATCGTCTGAGAGTTCCGCACCCCAGGCGCCGTGCGGGAGCGCCAGCATGGTCCAGCCGAGGTAGAGCGCCATGCTCCACAGCGCCAGGTAGCCGGCGCCGGCGCCGTCGGTCGGCCTGAACAGCATCCACACGGACAGCACCAGCAGCGGCAGCGACGCCACCATCCAGGGTCGACGGCGGCCGAACCGGCTGCGCGTGCGGTCCGAGAACGCGCCGACGACCGGGTCGGTGACCACGTCCCACAGCCGGGCCACCAGCAGCGCGGCGCCGACGGCCCCGAGCGGCAGCCCGAGTTCGGAGCTGTAGAAGGTCGGCAGGAACACGTAGAGCGGCACACCGAGCGCCGCCGCCGGCAGGCCGGGCAGGCCATACGCGATCAGCCGCGCCAGCGGCGTGCGCCGGTCGTCCATGCGCCGGGTGCTCCCGTCAGCCTCTTCAGGAACGCGTGTAGGCGATCTGGTGGACGTCGATGTGGCCGCCGCGGAAGCCGCCTTCGCAGTACGCCAGGTAGTACTCCCACATCCGCCGGAAGCGCTCGTCGAAGCCGAGCGGGCCGATCTCCGGCCAGCGGGCCAGGAACCGCGTGCGCCACTCCGCCAGAGTGCGCGCGTAGTCCAGCCCGAACGTCTCCTCGCGATCCACCGTGAGGCCGTGCGCGGTCGCGAGCTCGTGCAGGTGGCGGCGGGTCGGCAACATGCCGCCGGGGAAGATGTAGCGCTGGATGAAGTCCGGGCTCGATCGGTACTCCTCGAACCCTTCCTCGGCGATGGTGATGACCTGCAGCGCAGCCCGACCGCCGGCGACCAGCCGGTCGCGGAGCAGGCCATAGTACCGGTTCCAGTAGCGCTCACCGACCGCCTCGAACATCTCGATGGAGGCGATGCGGTCGAACGTTCCGCCGACGTCGCGGTAGTCGCGGATCTCGAACTGCACCCGATCGGCCACGCCGGCACGGTGGGCACGCTCGACCGCGTAGGCGTGCTGCTCCCGCGACAGCGTGACGCCGTGCACCCGCGCACCGTATTCGCGGGCCGCGAACACCGCGAACCCGCCCCAGCCACAGCCGATCTCCAGCACCCGGTCGCCCGGGGAGATCCGGAGCGAGTCCGCCAGCAGTCGGTATTTCGCGGTCTGCGCCGCCTCCAGGTCTTGCCCGTCGGCCTCGAAGCGGGCCGCCGAGTACGTCATCGAAGGGTCGAGCCAGAGTTCGTAGAACGCGTTCCCGAGGTCATAATGAAAGGCGATGTTGCGCCGGCTGCCGCGGCGGGTGTTGGCGTTGAGCTGGTGAACGATGCGGCGCAGCAGGACCCGCAGTCGGCCCGAAATCGAGTTGTGATCGAGGGCGCGCTTGTTGCGCACGAACAGTTCGGTCAGCGCCGCCGGATCCGGGCTGTCGACCGCGCCGTCCATGTAGGCCTCCGCGAACGCCAGGTCGCCGCCGAGCATGAATCGCCGCACGGCGCGCGGGTCGTTGAGCTGGACTGTCGCCTCGGGGCCTGGGGCGTGGCTGTCGAATCGCGCCGATCGGCCGTCCGGCAGGATGACTGTCAGCCGCCCCACGGCGATCCGAGCCAACAGCCGGAAGCCCGCCCGCGTCCAACGGTCCAGCCCGGTCATGTCCTGCGGGGCGAGCAGACGCTCCCCGGCGCGCCCGGCTGCGTAGCGGCCGTTCGCGGTCGTCGTCATCGGTGTCATGCCGCCCCCAGCCGCGTGCTCTTCGCCGTTGCATCCTGCCCGGTCGTCACCGCGTTCGTCGGCGGTTCCGGTCGGGTGTGGAAGGGAGCGCCCTTAAGCCACAGGCGCAGGGCCTCCCAGTGGATTCCGACGACGACCTTGGCGGTGCTGCCGGGGTGAGTGATCAGGCTGGCCAGCAGCCGGGCGTCGGTCAGCGCGTGGCGGGTTCCGGTCTGGGTGGCGATCAGCCGGTCGGCGCCATCCGGGCCGACCAGGCGGATCAGCACGCGCAACCGGTCGCCCGGCTCGTCGACCCGGAAGCGGTACCCGCCCTCGATCGGCAGGAACGGGGAGACGTGGAAGCGCTTGTCGACCATCTGGATCAACGGCGCGCCCGGTTGATGATCGTCAGCGGCCGGCACGACGTAGCCGTGCTGGTCACCGAAGGTGTTCTTGACCTCGTAGAGCAGCCCGGCTAGGCGCCCGTCGGCGCGGTACCCCCAATAGATCGTCAGAGGATCGAACACGTAGCCGAGCACCGTCGGAAAACAAAGCGCCAGGATCCGTCCGCCGTCGAGCGGCCGGCCGACCCTCGCGAACGCCGCCTCGACCCAAGGCCGCAACGGCGTGCCGTCGCGCGGGCCGTGATCCGCCGAGCGGAACCCGAAGAGGTTCGGACGGTCGACCGAGAATGTTGCGAGCCGCCGGTCGACGAGGTCAAGCTCGTCCAGGTCGAGCATCATGGACACCACCCGGTACCGGAACCGGTGGCGGTGAGCCCCGAAGCGGGTGTGCATCACGCTGCCGACGTACAACGCCGAGCGCAGCGGCGCGCTTTCGGATGTCCCCGTCACCGGATCAGTCCGCCGCATCCGCGAGAAGTCCGGCGGAAACCGCTACCGCCGACTGGCGGTCGGCGGCGGCGACGTCACACGGCCACGGGGTCTCCACTCCAAGCGCCAGAGCCACGGCGATCGCAGACCTCAGGCCATCCTCGTGGAATCCCCAGCCGCAGTAGCTTCCGCAGAACCAGAGGCGCCGTCGGCCCTGGATGGTCGGGAGGGTCTCCTGGGCGGCAATCGCCTCGGCATCGAAAACCGGATGGTCGTAGGCGAGACGCGCGAACACCGTCGTCGGGTCCGGATCTCGGATCGGGTTCATGCTGACGAACAACGGACGGGCGGGATCGAGATTCTGCAACCGATTCATCCAGTAGGTCAGCGCCACCCGCCGATCGCGCCGCTCGCCGTGCTCGGACCGGTAGTTCCAGGCGGCCCAAACCGAGCGGCGGCGCGGCATGAGGGCGGTGTCGCGATGCAGTATGGCGGTGTTCGACTGGTATCGGAAGCGCCCGAGGACGCCGGCCTCGGCAGCTGTCGGACCGGCGATCAGACGCAGGGCCTGGTCGCCGTGGGTGGCCAGCACCACGTGGTCGAAGGTCTCCACGCTTCCGTCGCGCGCGGTCACCTCGACCCCACCCACGATCGGCGTCACGCGGGTCACCGGCGCAGCGAGGCGTATCCGGCCGATCAGCGGACCGGCCAGCCGGGCAACGTACAGGTGCGATCCGCCGGTCACGGTGCGCCAGCGCGGCCGCTCTACCAGATTGAGGAGTTGGTGATTGTCGAAGAATCGCACGAAAGATCTCGCCGGAAACTCCAGCATGGTGGCCACCGGGCACGACCAGATCGCCGCCGCCATCGGCAGCAGGTGGTCGTCGACGAAGCCGGCACCGTAGCGTTCCCGTCGCAGCCATTCGCCGAGCGTCGGCCCAGGTCCCGGCTCGTTGAGCAGCTTCGACGCGCCGGAAAAGAAGCGCAAGATGTCCGCCACCATCCGCCAGTAGCGAGGCCTGACCAGGTTTCCCGGCTGGGCCAGCATGCCGCGCAGCGAGCCCTCATATTCCAGCCGGCCGTCGTCGACCGAAACACCGAAGCTCATGTCGCTCGGTTCGGTGGCCACGCCGAGGCGCTCGAACAGCGCGACCAGATTGGGGTAATTGCGCTCGTTGTAGACGATGAACCCGGTGTCGACAGCGACCGGCGTGCCGTCATAGTCGATGGTGACGGTGTTGGCATGGCCGCCGAGCCGGCTGTCGGCCTCGTACACGGTCACGTCATGCCGGGTCCGCAGCAGCCAAGCGGCGCCGAGTCCGGCGATGCCGGAACCGATCACGGCGATGCGCATGATGTTCCCCGTTTCCTGATTTCCGGGCTATCTACGCGCCGGGCCTGGTTTCGGATCAGGCCCGCATCGCCGCGCTCGTCAGGTCGCCAGCCGCTCGGCGGGGAAGACCAGGCGCACCGCTGTGCCCTCGCCGGGACGGCTGGAGATCTCAAGGACGCCACCGTGGCGCTCCACCAACCCCTTGGTTATGGCGAGCCCGAGACCGGTGCCGCTCCTGGCGCTCACCATCTTGTCGGCGCTGCTGTTGAACGGCACGGTGATGGTCGCCAGCCGCTCCGGCGCGATGCCGGTGCCGGTGTCGGTGACCACCAGGACCAGCTTCCCCTCGCCGACGGTTTCCGCGGCGATCTCGATGCGACCGCCCCTCGGCGTGTGGCGGATCGCGTTGGACAGCAGGTTCAGCAGCATCTGCCGGACGGCGCGAGGATCGGCGCGCAGGCGCTCGGCCCCAAGTTCCACCCGTGTCTGGCAGAGCAGGGCGCTGTTGTCGACGAGGGTGCGGACCGTCCGTCGGCACTGCTCGATCAAAGCGGAAAGCTCAAGCCACTCTTCCTTCAGGACGATCTTGTCGAGCTCGACGCGCGACAGGTCGAGGATGTCGTCGATGACGTCGAGCAGGTGATGGCCGCTGTCCCGGATGTCGCAGGCATACTCGGCGTACTTCGGATGACCGACCGGGCCGAACATGCCTTCGGCGATCATCTGCGACAGTCCGATGATGGCGTTCAAAGGGGTGCGCAACTCGTGGCTGACGTTGGCGAGGAACGTCGTCTTGCTGCGGTCGGCGGCCAGCGCGGCCTCGCTGGCCTCGACCAGCCGACGCTCGTGCTCGACCCGGTGGCTCACGTCGCGGACGAACCCGACGACTCTCAGGGCGCCGTCGATCGTGACGGGGCGGGCGGCGATCTCGACCGGAACCAGGCTGCCGTCCCGGCGCTGGATGGTGGCGTCCGGCACCAGCACGCGGCCCGCCTCGATGTGCTCGCGAAAGGTGCGCCGAAGATGCTCGCGGTCGGCCTCGGGATGGAGGTCGCTCTGATGCAGGCCGATCAGGTCGGACGGCTCGCAGCCGAACAGGCGGCCCGCCGAGTCGTTGACCTCTAGGATCAGCCCGCTCGCGGCGTCGGCAATCAGGACGGCGTCGCTGCAGGTCTCCAGGATGGCCCGGTGCTTCTGCTCCGATGCCCGCAGGCGCGCCTCGGCTTCTTTTCGGGCGGTAACGTCCCGGATGACGGCCATCAGCAGGACGGTCCCGCCGATCGTGCTCCGCGATATCGAGGCCTCGGCGTCGAAGACGGTTCCGTCCCGGCGCTGGCCGCGGATGGCGGAGCGCTCGCCCATCATCCGGCTGTCCACCCCGCCGTCCCGGAACCGCCCGACATGCTGTCGGTGGATGCCTCGGCTCTCCGACGGGATCAGGCTGTCGAGCGTAGTGCCCAGCGCTTCGTCGGCGCGGTACCCGAACATCCGCTCAGCGGCGCGATTCAGGAACACGATCGTCGCAGCCGCGTCGACGGCGACGACGCCCTCGTCCAGCGCGTTGAACAGGGCCAGATCAGCGCCCAACTGCAGGATCTTTCCAGTCGAGTTCGGAACGACGCACGCGGCTTCGGCTTCCCCGCCGGTGGAGTCCGCTGTGACGTCGGGCGGACCGATCACGCCGCGCGTACTCGGGCCGTGAACGGCCCGGTCTCCCTCTTGTCGACCACTTCGATTACGGCATCGTTAAGCGGGCCGGATACCAGAATCCGGCATCTACGGATTGTGAACCGGCCCATGGGCATCCCCTGACATCCTGCTCTGTCGTCCGACTTCCGAATCTTTTCGAGGATCGAGCCTGCGACTTAAGAAATGGTTATCGGTTCATGGATCTGCGTTGATCAGCCGTTAGCGTACACGGGCGAGGTGAGAAAATAAGATTGTAAAATTAAGTAAAAAACGCGCCCAACATATTTCTAGTAACATAATAAAACATTATAATTAGTCATAAACGTAAAATAAACAATTAATTGTAAATTGGTATAATTTGACGTTTATCGTCCTTTTTCATCATAAATACTGGTGGATATTATTGCTGAATAATCTCATCAATATAATACTAGACTCTAAATAAGGATATATTATGAACATAAAACATCAGAGATCGCTTAGTTTATGATTTTGTTAAATTGTATTGGATCATGGAGCGGCGCGCGAGACATCATCGGTTCGGCTCGGCATCTGGATCGCGGAACCGGTTTCGATAAGCTTGAGGGTGCCCGGTCAGGGCGATTTGAAGCTGATGGTCCAGAGCACCGTCGACTTCCTGCCGGCCCAGTGTGACCCTCGGTTGCGCGCGGTGGCGGACTACTGGAGCAGGCTGCCGCCGACGGCGCCGGGCGTGCCCTCGCGCCGCGACTTTGATCCGCTCGACCTGCCGCCCCGCCTGTTGCGCCACATCTGGATGGTTGACGTCGAAGTCGATCCACCGCGCTTCCGGTTCCGGCTTTGTGGTTCACACTTGGTCGAGGCTCTCGGTTTCGACCCGACCGGTCGGGACTACACCGATGTTTTTCCAGATTTTGCCAAATCGGACACCTTCGCCGCCCTGTCCAGGGTCCGCGACCTGGGAGAGCCGTCCTGGCGGGCCGGCGATCCGAAACTGGTGTCCCCGGCCCACGAGATCCGCTTGCTGGAGCGGGTCTTCCTGCCGCTCACCCGCGATGGACAGCGCGTCGACATCGTGCTGGCGGCGTCGATCTACAAAACGTTGGACGGCAACGATATTTAGGAATGCAGGGCAAGCATCGGAGCGTTTGCCGTCGGCCGTCGCCTCATTCGACAGCATAACGCTCAAGCGTCGAACCCGCATCGTCTTTCGCGAGCAGGAAATCTCCAGCGTTGCGCAAGTCGGCTGCGAAACATCGTTAACAACACGTTAACGTAGGCCATAAATAATGATGCGTATAGTGTAATTCCAAAAATTCCAGTCGAGTGTTGGTTAACAGTTATAATATTAAAATCACAATGTCAGTTTTTTATCAACAAGACATTGAGTAGCGATAATATATACGTGTAAATCAATTCACCATTACAGCGTGGTAAGGTTCCATATGATTTATTTTCTAACATATTAACTCTAACTACTACAGTGAATGACGTAAAACTCGATATTACGATTTATGTATAGTTAATTTTAATGTAACAAAATCTGATCCGATCGTTGAAGTTATATCCACATCTAGATTCCATGATCCAAATCAAAATATTGACGTTTTGAGGTGTGTACATTCTTATCCGACACTCCTGAGTCAATCCGGCTCAGAGGTTTGTCGAAACATTATTGAGGACTCCGATGAGATGGCCCGTCTCGGACTTCTCCATGGTGCGTCGGCTCATGACGAGGGGCCGGCGACGTGATCGATCTGAACAAGCAGTGGGTGTTGGCCCACGGCTGAAAGCCTTCATTCTACGAACGGGGTCGCGGGTCGTTGAACTGGATCCACCCGCACCAGCGATCCCTGCTTGCCTTCGAATGACTTCGGCAGTCGGGATCTGAGACCATGAGGGCTTCGTCGGATACCCTCGACAGAGCCGGCGCCGGGCTCGATACCCTGCTCGCCGACCTGCTCGCCGAAATCCCCGCCCGCGAGGCCGTGCTGTATACCCCTGACGTACCGCTCGGCTCGCCGGCCGGGATCTGGCGCACCGTCGGGGTTCCGGACGAGTCGCTTCGCGACTACATGACGCATTTCAAGGGTCTGGATCCTTGGGCGCAGGCGGCAACGACCCCGGTGGCGCCGTCCACCGGAGCCGTGCTCGACACCGACGACAGCGGTGGCCGGGGTCGTTCGGACGGGATTCGGCGTCGGATAAGTGGATCGCCTGCCGGTTCCGTTGTGCAGTGCCGTTTGCGGTCCTCGCGCAGGGAGGGCGTAGCCCGACCGGAGCGAGGACCGCAAACGGCGGTCGTCTTCATGCCGCCACCAACTGCGGCAGGCCGTCGAAGTAGGCTTGGTCCGGGGTCCGTCCGTCCAAGCTCGAGTGCGGCCGTCGACCGTTGTAAAAGCCAAGGTATCGGCCGAGCGAGACGCGCGCTTCGGCAACGCTGTCGTAGGCCCGCAGGTACACTTCCTCATATTTGACCGAGCGCCACAGCCGCTCGACGAACACGTTGTCGCGCCACGCACCCCGGCCGTCCATGCTGATCGCGATGCCGTTGGCCAGCAGCAGCCCGGTGAAGGCGGCGCTGGTGAACTGGCTGCCCTGGTCGGTGTTGAAGATCGCCGGCCGCCCGTGGCGCGCCAGCGCCTCCTCGACCGCCTCCAGGCAGAACCCGGTGTCCTGGGTGATCGACAGCCGCCACGACAGCACCCGCCGGCTGAACCAGTCGATCACCGCCGCCAGATAGACGAAGCCGCGAGCCATCGGGATGTAGGTGATGTCCATCGCCCAAACCTGGTTCGGCCGCTCCACCGTCACCCCGCGCAGCAGGTACGGGTAGACCCGGTGCCCCGGCGCCGGCTTCGAGGTGTTCGGCCGGCGGTATAGTGCGGTGATCCCCATCCGCCGCATCAATGTGGCCACTCGGCCGCGGCCGACATCTACGCCGTCCGCCCGCAGCAAGCCGCGCAGCATCCGGCTGCCCGCGAAGGGCGCTTCCAGATGCAGCTCGTCCAGCCGCCGCATCACCGCCAGCTCCGCCGCCGGCACCGGGCGCGGCCGGTAGTACAGGCCGCTCCGGCTCAGCTGCAGCAGCTCCGCCTGCCGCTTCAAGGGAAGCTCGTGCTCACGGTCGATCATCGCTTTGCGCTCGTCATGCCGGCCTCGCCGAGCGCCCCGGACAAAAAATCGTTCTCCAGCGTCAGCTGACCGATCTTGGCGTGAAGCTCCTTCACGTCCACCGCCGCCGGCGCGGAGCCCACACTCCCCCCGAACACCTCGGCTGCACTTTCCAGAAGCTGCGCCCGCCAGGCTGTGATCTGGTTCGGGTGAACGTCGAACTGCTGCGCCAGCTCAGCCAGCGTCTTCTCGCCACGGATCGCAGCCAAGGCCACCTTCGCCTTGAAAGCCCCACTGTGGTTCCGTCGGGCACGTCTCGCCATATCGTCCTCCTGAGCCGCGGCATCCTCGCCGCCTTCAGGCAGGAAATCCACTTAACGACCTGTCCAGATTCTCCCGGCCGGATCTG
>Ga0208413_1001022_pt1 | contig 19096 bp, 24 predicted proteins | sample AntAceMetag02UKD_FD_184761 | JGI IMG/M metagenome (GOLD analysis project Ga0208413, IMG submission 184761) | Saline lake microbial communities from Ace Lake, Antarctica - Antarctic Ace Lake Metagenome 02UKD (SPAdes) (version 2) | ecosystem: Environmental > Aquatic > Non-marine Saline and... | reverse complement strand
TAATTGTCACCACAACTGGCAACATAAATGTTTGTGATAAGTTTATGCTTGCAGCGATTAAAAAAGGCGCAGTGGTTTGTAACATCGGTCACTTCGACAACGAAATCGATACTCAGTACATGCGCGATAACTGGAACTGGGAAGAAGTTAAGCCTCAGGTTCACAAGATCTATCGCAATGGTGAAGAAAATCAAGACGATTACCTGATTTTACTTTCTGAAGGTCGATTGATTAATCTTGGTAATGCCACGGGCCACCCTTCAAGAATCATGGACGGCTCCTTCGCTAATCAAGTGCTCGCTCAAATGTTAGTGTGGGATCGTAAATTCGCTGACCTTCCTAGTGACGAAAAAATTGCTGCACTTTATGTTGAAGTACTGCCTAAGAAACTAGATGAAGAAGTAGCAGCAATGATGGTTGCAGGTTTTGGTGGTGTATTAACCAAGCTTACAACTACGCAAGCTGGCTATATTAAAGTTCCTTTCGAAGGTCCATTCAAAAACGATAGCTACAAATACTAGATCACCATTACGTTAAACATACGTTAAATAGAAGACTCTTAAAATGTCCCAAGGAAAATCAACCCACGCCACTCAAAAATTTAGTTTTGAGTTTTTCCCTCCTCGCACGGCAATAGGAGAGGATAAGTTGGATGCCGTTCACGAGAAGTTAGCTGCCTTAAAGCCTGACTTCTTTTCGGTAACTTACGGCGCGGGCGGATCAACCAGGTTGGGAACTCGAAAGTCTGTCTTGCGGTATCAAAAGGCTGGCTCATCAGTAGCGCCACACCTTTCTTTTGGTGGCGCCGATGAAGATGAAGTCTTAAGCTTGTTGAAAGACTACAAGTCAGCCGGTGTGGATAGGATTGTCGCGCTAAGAGGCGATTTGCCATCTGGCGCGGGCTCTTCTTCGAATCACCGCTATGCCAGTGAATTGGTTTCTTTCATTCGTGAGAAAACCGGAGACCAGTTTCATATAGAAGTTGCCTGCTATCCTGAAATACACCCTGAGTCTGCAGGCTATATTAATGATGTAAAATTCTTCAAAGAAAAAGTTGAGGCGGGCGCGAATTCTGCAATCACTCAGTATTTCTACAATCCCGATGCTTATTTCAGGTTTGTCGATTATTGCCAAGCTCAAGGCATCGATATACCGATTGTGCCTGGCATCATGCCTATCAGTAATTATGCAAACCTTACACGTTTTAGCAAAGGCTGTGGCGCTGAGATTCCCCAATGGCTACGCCACAGGCTGGATGCATTTAATGATGACAGTGAAGGCTTGAAAGACTTTGGTATTGATGTGGTCACCGAACTTTGTGAAACTCTGCTGCAGGGAGGCGCACCTGGTTTACACTTCTACTCTATGAATCTTGCTAACAACGTGAGTGAAATTTGGAATAATCTCAACCTATCTGACAGGGACTAGAGCAAAATACCATGCGGCAACCTCGCGTATATTTGGATTTTACTTTACAAAGCGGCGATTTAATCACTTTAGCGCCGGAAATCTCTCACTATCTCTCACAAGTACTGCGCTTAAAATCGGGCGATTTTTTACGCCCTTTTAACGCGATAGACGGCGAGTACTTAGCCTCAATTGATAAGTCTGACCGTAAACATACCTCGATAATTATAGGCGAAAACCAGCGACCGGCATCTTTGGCCAAACTGTCTGTTCATCTAGGCCTAGGTTTATCTAGAGGAGATCGGATGGATTTGGCAATTCAAAAATCAACCGAGCTCGGGGTCGTCTCTATCACCCCGCTGTATACCCAATACAGTGAAGTAAAATTTAAGCAGGCAGATAGGGCCGACAAAAAAATAGACCACTGGCGCAAAATTGCAGTAAGTGCAGCTGAGCAAAGTGGTCGCTTAACCCCTCCTTTTGTACACCAGCCAATGGCAATTGCACAATGGCTTGAGTCAGCACAATCCAGTCTAAAACTAATTTTGACTCCCGAGGGAAGCACTAGGTTCGCAGAATTACCCGACAGCGACACCTGTGATTTACTGATTGGATCGGAAGGGGGATTCAGCCCTGAAGAAATTAAGCTGTCAAAGAAATCGAGCTTTGTTGAGGTCACCATGGGGCAAAGGGTCATGCGAACTGAAACTGCCCCTATTGCTGCATTGGCAATTTTACAATATCGGTTTGGAGATATTTAGGTAGCTTTAGCTTAGTCAAACACTGTGCTTTGGCGAAAGGGCGGGGCTGGCAATTTGGAGGCTGTTCTAACAACTATTTTCGGAAACCGTTTAAAGCTGTATTAAAAGCTGAGCCCAAGAGTCGCAAAAAACAGCCATCTACCTACAAAACTGAAACAATAGTTTTCAGCTCTAACCTCTTTATGCACCGGCCCTAGTGACCATAATACAGTTCGCCTCTTACCTAAAGCACCCAACTGAATAACCTTAGACTTTTCCAATTTTACCGGTAAATCGCAGGTGAGCACGGTGATGTTTGGGCTCAATTTTTCGTTTTCGTGCTGCTCTAATACAATTGCTATCTCACCGGCATGTAATTCAGCCGGTGTCCCATATCTAGAAGATGAATAAATTTTACAACCAGTTGCTCAGGAAATTTGAAATCCCGCTGCCAGTAGAGGCGGGCGATAGCTTTGCCCAGAGAAATGCATCGGTCTGCGCACAGCAATCCAGACATGCGTTTAAAGCAGTACGCTACGCTTGCAACTCGCGCTAAGGCCGAAATTTGTTGTGCTCGTAGACCCTTTGGAAAACCCTGCCCATCACTCCTTGGTCATGCCAGTGCACAATTCTAATACCCCGCTGATCGATATCAGGATGTTGTGTTAATAAAACCACACCTATTTGGAGGAGTTTTTATAGGCCGTAAATTCTTCTTTTCGAAAACTGCTGCGCCTGGCTATTGGACCTTGATATGTTAAGTGAAGCCCTACGTCTGCCAACAAAGCTCCTGAAAATAAAGGTTCGATCTCGGACCTCACCTGGCTTACTTGGCGAGCTAGTAGCGTTGCTCATATTGCTGCACGCGCACAATAGCCAGTTGAGCTAACAAGTAAGGGGGCTGTATTTAAACACCAAACTACGGTCTTAGGATTCACCAATACAGAATCAATCAAACCTGTTATCGATGCTTCTAATGACTGAACGTCCAAATTTCCCGCGAGCCTAAATTTTTTGGGTTAATTGATCGAACTTTTGCAGGAGTTGCTGATAATGCTTATCGGTCCTGTCCAGCTGCTGCTTGAAGCTGGGCATGATGGCGTAGTCGTTACGATCGACTTTAATTGCCCTCGAAGCACAAGAGGCTTTACCGGCGCTGTTGCCTACAGTGAGATTGCTAAGCTTTAACCGAGCCGGCTCCGCGCCGCAGCTGATATCAATATGCACTGACTTGCAAAACCTCGTCAGCATTTGAATGTCATCTGCGCTCTTAAGTGAAAACCATTCGGTGCAAAGGGCCTTTTGCCCAAGCGCAATCAAGCTCGCACACGAACAGGCCGATGACTGGCTCGAGCGTTTTTATCTCGACAAACCTGCTGACACTATTAGTCGATTCGGTACTATTGAACTCTTCAAGCGTAGCCATTCTAGCGAGCACCGCATGTGAGATTAGCCACATTACTGAGAGTCTCTTGTTAATGAGCCTGGTGACCAATTCATAGCTAAAACGAGATAGTGTGGGCGCCGTAGCTACTTTGAAGCTTTCTTGGTGAGCCTCCTGTCACATCAGAATCGATTTGGCCAATAGCACCACCCTTACTTCGAAAGCGAACAGTATCTTCTTGCCCTTTATCTCTGATTTTCAGGGGAGATGCGATCGTCCGACTTTCAGCTGTTTCGTGGTTGATGACTGCATTAGTCTGTTCTTGTTCAGGCTCGACTTCCTTTTTTACTGGCATTTTTAGACCCTCTGCCCTTTTACTTAAACCAGACAACGGCAAATTTAACTTTTTGATCAGTCCAATATTCAAATTCTGCGAAATTATTTCGCCGTTTTTTTAGACTGTTTGCTTATATCCAGTGCTTGGTTCCTTATCCATGGGCGAATAGCCGAGCGCCTCAATACATGACGTAGGGGGAAGTCAAAGAGAGGGACAAGCTGATCAATCAGCAGAGGCAGACGAAAAGGTAAACGGCGAGAGGTATAGGTATCGAAAGCACTTCTGCTGCACATATTTCCGCCTATGGGTTTATATAAGGGGTCGCATTGTCAGTTCGTGCAAATGACGGCAGGAACTGCAAGGCTAGGCAGGCAAAAAAAAGGCACCTTTGATAGCAAAGGTGCCTAAACGTAATGATGCCGTAAAAAGATACTTAATTAATTAAACCTATGGCGTCGGAGTAATTACTCCGACGCCTATTTACTTACTTAGCAGTGGCGAATTCCGGATAAGCTTCCATTCCACATTCAGAAAGATCAACGCCTTCAGCCTCTTCCTCTTCGGTCACACGGATTCCCATGATTGCTTTCAGAGCAAACCAAACGATTCCGCTGGTGACAAACACCCAACCAAATATTGTGATTGCGCCAATGATTTGGCCAGAAAAGCTCACACCGTCATTAGTCAATGGAACAAGCAGTAGACCAAGAAGACCACAGCTGCCGTGTACGGAGATTGCACCGACCGGGTCATCGATCTTCAGCTTATCAAGAGCGAGGATACTGAACACAACCAGTACGCCACCGAATGCACCGAAAAGCGTTGCCAGTGCAGGCGTTGGAGTTGAAGGCTCGGCGGTGATGGCAACTAAGCCAGCAAGTGCGCCGTTAAGAGCCATCGTTAAATCAGCTTTGCCAAACAAAACGCGGGCTAATATCAATGCGGCGACTAGACCACCGGCAGCGGCAGCGTTGGTGTTAAGAAAAACCATTGCGACAGAGTTTGAGCTGGCAATATCACCTAGCTTCAAAACCGACCCGCCGTTGAAACCAAACCAGCCCATCCAAAGAATGAATGTACCTAGTGTAGCTAGCGGAAGGTTTGCACCTGGAATCGCTTTTACCGACCCGTCTGCTGCATATTTGCCTTTACGTGAACCAAGAAGCAGAACACCCGACAATGCTGCCGCAGCCCCAGCCATATGGACGATTCCCGATCCTGCGAAATCTGAAAAGCCTAGCTCGCCTAAATTGTAGAGACCAAAGACGTCAGCGCCATTCCATGTCCATGAACCTTCCATTGGGTAGATGAAGCCCGTCATGAATACTGCGAAGATCAGAAATGACCAAAGCTTCATTCTTTCCGCTACTGCACCGGAAACAATAGACATTGCTGTCGCAACGAACACAACTTGGAAAAAGAAATCAGATGCACCAGCGTAAACTGCTCCACCGTCAAAACCTTCCTCAGCTGATGCTGCAAGAGCGTCGGCTACTATAGTATCTCCGCCGGCGATTCCTGAAAGCATAAAAGCGCCATCATACATAATCATGTAACCGCAAACCAAATACATGATGCATGAGATCGCAAATAGCGCGACGTTTTTAGTTAAAATTTCTGTCGTATTTTTAGATCTAACTAGACCTGCTTCAAGCATTGCGAACCCAGCGGCCATCCACATGACCAGCGCGCCACAAACCAAGAAGTAAAATGTATCCATTGCATATTGCAATTCAAGTATTTGGTTTTCCACCTTGTTCCTCCGGGTGATCTAAATGTAAGACCACTTTTAATTAGACTATTGGTTTACTTAGCTTGTTTGCTTATACCGCTTCTTCACCAGTTTCACCGGTACGAATACGGATGATCTGAGTAAGGTCGGTTACGAAAATTTTGCCATCGCCAATTTTGCCAGTGTTAGCAGCTTTGGTTATTGCTTCTAATGTTTGATCAAGCAGGCTAGCTCCAATTGCTACTTCCAGTTTTACTTTCGGTAGAAAATCAACAACATATTCTGCGCCGCGGTAAAGTTCAGTGTGACCTTTTTGCCGGCCAAACCCTTTAACCTCAGTTACTGTGATTCCCTGCACCCCAATTTCCGACAGCGCTTCGCGCACATCGTCCAATTTAAATGGCTTAATAATAGCCGTGACTAACTTCATTTCATCGCTCCTTAGTTGTTTGTAGCGGTTTTCCCGTTCGAATTAATACAACTTGAGTTGAACTATGCACGGCCCGTGCCAGATAAGCTTTGTCGATGCAAAGTCGATATTCCCGTACTATTGCGGCGTTCAAATCGCCGGTTTTGCCAGTTTTAGATTAAAACTGAACAGAAATGGTGCCAAAGTACTCTTAATGCACCATATATGAGCATTGTGTTAATTGGATTTGCGCAATGAATTTATCGTTAGCCGCTTGTCTACGTTCGATACTTATTCGACCTGCTATAGAGGCGGTTTAAAAAGGTTGGTGAGCTTTAACGCCCGTCATGTTATTTTTAGGCTATGAAAAAAAATGATCTGTTAGATGAAATTAGCCAACGAATGGCTTCACTGTTACCGATGGCAGAAGAGATGGGCAGTGACGCTAAAACAAAACTAAATCTGGCGCTGAAACGGGCCTTAGCGGATATGGATATTTTAAGCCGGGAAGAATTTGATGCCCAAGCTGATGCCCTGCGCCGAGCTGAGCGGCGTATAGATGAGTTGGAGACTAGCTTGGCTAGGTTAGAAAAATCTTTAGCACCCGATCCTGCCAGCTCAGCGGACTAATTCAATCGGCTAGGTCGATGAGCTAATTCGATGAGCTAATTCGATGAGCTAATTCGATGAGCTAATTCGATGAGCTAATTCGATGAGCTATCCCAGTTGTCTATCTCAATGTGCTTACTCAATGGGCCAATTTAACGGCCTTGCTCAGTAGGCTAATTTAGTGGACCTACTGGGCCAATTTAATAGGCTTACTTACTGGAGAAAGCGATTAACTAATCTGCTTCGGCGCAGCATAAGAGCCTTGTTCAAATGTGCATCCTCTATCTTCTCGCTGCCCTCTAAATCTGCAATCGTGCGTGCAACCTTAATAATCCTGTGGGTCGCCCGGGAAGACACTCCTAAGACATCAAGTTGCCCCGCGAGCTTAAGTTTCTGATCTTTGCTAAGCGCGCAAATTCTGGGTAGATCCGCTGTCTTGATGCGGCTGTTTAACACCTTATTGCGCTGAATCTGTAGCACTTGAGTCTTAGTAATTTCTTTTAGCTCGGCTTTGGGGTTTCGATGCAAAGACGGCTGCAGCAGAAGCTCTGTTTGGCTTAGACCTGGCAATTCAACAATCAGATCAAAGCGGTCTAAAAGCGGCCCCGATAGCTTGGCTAGATATCTGTCAATAACCTCGGGAGTGCATCGGCACTTTCTTTTTGAATCCCCAGAGTAGCCGCACGGACAAGGGTTCATTGCTGCTATAAGTTGAAAGCTAGCCGGAAAGCGCACACGATAGTTGGCTCTAGTTATATAGATTTCGCCGGTCTCCAAAGGCTCTCGCAGCGACTCCAACACACCGCGCTTAAACTCGGTAAGTTCATCAAGAAACAGCAGGCCATGATGGGCAAAGCTAATTTCGCCTGGCATAGCCTTCACACCTCCCCCTAATAGGGATACGGCAGTAGCGGTATGATGGGGCGTTCGCACTGGGCGCGAAAAGCAATTGGCTATGGTGGTCGCAAAACCTGCCACTGACCGAATTGAGGCTACCTCCATCGCGTCGTCACCCGACAGGGGCGGCAGCAGCGCAATGAGCCGGTTAGCGAGCAGCGTTTTGCCGCAGCCCGGTGGGCCAATTAACAATACATTATGGTGTCCGGCGGCCGCGACTTTAACCGCGAACTTTGCAACTGACTGGCCTTTTATCTCATCCTCTGTTTCATTTTGACTGTCGTCCTGACTGTCACCCTGAATACCGTCAAGCGTGCCTAGCTCTTGAGGGCGAGTTATATCGGACTTATTAATAGCCTGGTGAGGGCTTAGCTCGCTGTTAACGCAATTGTCATCGGCACCATTATTGGCACTATTACCTGCGCTATCTGAGATATCTGGATCACTCGGGTCCTTTGACACAAGATTCACCACATCCAACAGTGACTTGCAACTGCGCCCTTTGCAGTAGCCGGTAAGTTGCAGTTCTGGCAAGTTCTCAGCGGGGACGAAAATTGATCTAGCCTGCTTTTTCGCCGCGATGGCGGCGGCCAGAACGCCGCGAACGAATCTTAGCTCACCGGTAAGCGCCAGCTCTCCCATTAATTCAGTATTAACTAAGGCGGTATCGGGCAACTGCCCTGATGCCTGCAAAATACTTAACGCAATAGCTAGGTCATAAGTGCCGCCGGTTTTTGGTAAGTCGGCCGGCGCTAAATTTACAGTGATGCGCCGCGCAGGAAATTCCAATCCAGAATTTAGAATTGCGCTTCTAACTCGCTCCTTAGCCTCTTTTACGGCAGTTTCGGGTAAGCCAACTATCGCAAAACCTGGCAGACCATTAGACAGATGGGCCTCTACTGTAACTTCAACAGCGTCGACACCGACCAGAGCGCGAGAATAAACAATGGAAAGAGACAATGACTCTTCGCTACCTTAATGACTTAGACCTTAGTAATAGTCTTTGGGTAAGCTAATTGCCAAATTTTGGGCAAAAAAAATGGGCTGCAAGCAGCCCATCTTCATAGCAGTGTCTTACTCGCTGCTAGCAACCATGTATTCAACAATGGCGCGAATATCTGCATCTGTGCAAGTAAAGCACAAACCTTTAGCTGGCATTGAGTTAACGCCGCTAATGGCATTACCTACAACTGTATCTAAACCTTTCTCAAGTTGACCTGCCCAAACTGCAGCGTTTCCCGCTCCAACTTTAGGCGCGCCTGCAGCACCGGTACTATGACAAGCAAAACAAGATGCCATGTAAGTGGTTTCAGCATTAAAGCCATCGGTTAGCTGTGCAAGCTGAAGCGGCTGCTCAGCTTCATTCGCGAAATTAACTGTTGCTAGAGTCGCGGCCACAATTAGGCCCACGGTCTTTACTAATAAATTCATTTTTAACATGACTTACTCCTTAACTTATAATTTTCAAAAAATTCAATTGTAAACTATTTAGTCTTAGCGATTAGCGACTTCAAATTAGTAACTATTGGCTAGACATATACCCGACTATTGCCATGAGCTCATCTTCGCTGCAATCAAAGCATAGACCCTTTGCTGGCATAACATTGATACCGTTCATCACGTTAACCATCACAGCATCCATTCCTTTTGCCATTATGTTTTCCCAAGCGGCTTTGTCATCCAACTTAGGTGCACCGGCCGCGCCAGTGCCATGACAGGCGAAACAACTTTGCTGGTATTTGGCTGCGGCATCAAACCCGCTATCAACGGCGGCTACTTGAGTGGCTATCTCGACGGCTTCTTCAACCGCGTCTTCAACCACTTCTTCTACCACCGCAGCGACAGCCGCCACCGGTGCAGAAAGTGTTGTTGTAGCGGCTGTTGGCGCTGCTGCTTGTGCAGTTCCAGAAACACTGCCAACACAAGGCTGACCTGCTAAACAAACCTTAGCAACAGGGCGAATGTTGTCAGCCACAGACTGCGCTTGGGCTACCTGCAACCACGTTAGCGAGAGTACGGCTAAGGCAGTGAATACTGCGGTACGACTGTTTGACACGTGTAAACTCCCTTTTTTTAAGTGTAGACTAGTTTTTGCTTTGTAATTTAAAGGTAAAGTCACCTTTGAGATGGAATTCAGAGCCCAAATTATACAGTAAATCCCTAAAGCTGTAGAGTTTGATTTAGGGTTCTTGACCTTAAGCCTTTATTTATTGGCAATGTGTTGTCGGCCAGCAGTCCACATGGATAGTGTTTTTGAAATCAGAGCAATGACTTGCGGGGAAACGACTTACGGAGATATGAGCAAATTAATTGGTTTTTGATGAAAAAAGATCTCGTTTGGCTGAGCGTTCAAGCCGTAGCCAACAAAAAAATCGACCTCAATAGCTTCGATGCCTAGATCCGCTGGCACTAAGTTGTTGGCAAGGACTAACTCTTCTAACGGGCTGAGTAATTTAGACGCCGCATTGATAAAGCCAATGGCAGGAGCATCCACAAAAAACCCAGCCGAATTTAAAAACAGCAGCTGATCATTGAACGCGGCAGCGGCGACTAAGAATCCTGGCTCTCCCACATGAAGCGGGTCAACCGTGATGGTGGCTTGTATATCCAATGAGCTTGAAGATGGAAACCTGTTGCCAAAACCTTGGCCATTGTTGTCCCAAACACCGCCTGAAAAGCTTGCACGAGAGGGGGCTCCCAAATTGCTGGTCGATGCGCCCAAACTCTTAGGCTGACTGGTAGTAAAACTGGCTTTGAGGATATAGCTGCCACTGTTGCCACATGCTTTTTTAACCGGTTCCACAAAGGTGTTGCCCAGCAAGAAATAACTGCCAGCCCGCAATGTCGCCGCCAGCGTGGAGCCGCAGAGATTGGAAGTTTTTGGATCGAAATTTAGATACTCTAAATCAGTGGTGGCAAGAATTAACACCGAATCTAGTTGCTGAGATTCCATTTCAAACCTAACTGTTGTGGTGCGCTCTAAATCAAAGCGAAAAAGATCAATAAAACTGGTATCAGTTCCACCCACTGTTAACTCGCTGACAATACAATCACCAGAGCTTAAGCTGTTAGCAGTCGTCCCAAACCTCAAAGGGGCGATACTGCAATTTTGTAAGCCACCATAAAGCGTGTTTATCCCTGCGATATCATCCTCTTGCAAAGAATCAATATTACTTATGTTTGGCGCCATTATCGCGGCGACAGAGGATTCATGATCTAGTCCCATTGCATGGCCAAGTTCATGGAGCGCCACCCGGCGAAAATCGATGCTGCCAAACGGAATACCTAGCTGCACCAGACGACCATCAAAAATGTCGTATTTCACTGAATCGTTTATTACGATATCGGTGCGGATAATGGCGGGAGGACCAAGCACCTGAGACGAGAATCGAGTAAGCGTAACTGCCAAGGTGCTCTCGCCAAACGCACTGCCGCAGACATCACTGGTAAAACCAACACCATTACGAGAATCAAAACTGCAAGGGTCCGCAGCTTCTTCAAAAACACTAAAAGTAAAGTCTGTGGATTGATTCCAATCCTGAATAGCGCCGATAAAGGCTGTATTCCAAAGCACTCCTGAAGGAGAGCTGCCGTCGATTGCGACGTAAATATCAGCCTTGGCACCAGACCACTTAGTGCCATCGATTTCGAAAGCAAAGAGTTGGGTCACCAGTAGGCATGAGCCGATAAAGATTATGCTGCGTTTAATCAAACTTGAAACTCGCTCTGCCTGTGACGCTTAAACTAGTGCTGGATTACTAAGGGCTACTGATAAACTACAGAATAACCTATTAACTCAAAGTTCTGGTGTCGGAGTAACTTAACGCGGCCACTCCTTTTTGGTTGACCGACTTACGATGTTGGCAGCCCTTAAATTAGGGTCAGTGTAAAAATACAGTAGTTGACCATGTTTGGAATAGCAATTTCGAGTGTCAGAGTAAAAGATCATTTTTGCATTTCAATTTTTGTGCCTAGCTACGTTAAAGTTGCACATATCCCTTTTTTGGCCTGACTCGCGGGGCGCTCAGCGCTTACAACGGTAGATCATTATATTAGTCACAATGCCCTGAAGCTTTCGTGATGAGGCTCACATTGAGCCCTATTGTCCGCGAGCACTCCAGCACTAACATAAAGTAGAGGCCCCGCTAATATGGGAGGCGCTGGGATAGGGCAGGCCTTAAGACAGACTGAGAGTCGTCCACTCAGCCCCATTCGTGGACTGAAGTTAGAGAGTGCATCAGGAAAGTAATCTGGTTAGCGGAAAGAAAAAGGCATAGAAACTACTGTATTTTTACACTGACCCTATTTCTTCCTGACCCTATTTCTTCTGACCCTATTTCTTATTTAATTTTGAAGTCTTCGTGAAGGTTACCCCAGTGGGTTCTCAGTTCATTTTTATGTGCATCATTCATCGGAAGAGTATTAAGCGCTTTGGGCCATAGCTCCCTTGCTTTTGTAAGTGTGTTTTCCAAATGCGGTTTAATCGCCCTCCATGGAATGCCTGATCGTTCCGCCCACGATTGAAGATGTGCCATTGAGACCACATACCATTCCTTGGTTTTTGCTAAGTTGAGAGCAAACTCAGTTTCGTTTTCGATGTAGACGCTGGTCGTCACGATATCGTAGGCAGGAGAAAGTCGTGGCGTCACCATATCAGGGTATAGCAAGCTCCAGTTCTTAAGGTGTGCGTCTCCATTCGCCAGGAGAATATTGACAAGTAGCCGTCTTGCGAACTGTTGAGCGTCGGCGAGCCCGTCGCCAGAAAAGTCATAAATGATCTTGCCTATGTTCTCATAGCTTGCGGAGGAGTATTTTTCGTGTGGGTACTTCACCAATACCTGTGCAAAATCCTCCATGTGAATTCGCTGATCCTGTTTGCGGTCAAAACGTTTAATGGCGAAGGCGTGCGTTTCGTCCGGTAGGTTGATTTGAGGCAGATTGTCGAGCTTATCCAACTCTACGAGTTTTATCTCAGGAATATCCACACCTGCAAGCGCTGTTAGCGACATAGCGGTATATTCATTTAATGGCACAAATTTATGCTTAGTCGAGGGTGTTTTAATAATCCAGTCACCTAACTCATCGCCCTTAGATAAATTGTAGCGCCCATCCCTTTCCTTCATAGAAAATTTCATTTGAACGCCGGCTAAGGAAAATTTGTTTTCTTGAATGACTTTTCCGAATTTGACCGCCTTCGCCTTTCCATGAGTGTTTAGCACATAGTTTGGCACAGCTTCTGGCTCCATTGGTGATGCCACGATCGCGCCCGGTAAATCGCCGCCAAGATACGAGAGAATGTGAAATTCGTGGTCAACATGCACTTTGAGGCTTTGTCCTGTCAACTCACGCAAAGAGCCTTCTGGCAGCAAGTTTGAAAGCACAGGATGCAGCCTTTGATTTCGCGCCCATGGCTGTGCCATTAGCTTCACCGCATTCGCAAATTTCGGGTGGGTAATCAAGCTGAATGTTGGGCGGCTGGGGTTGTTTTTAAACTCGTCCGCAATGCTCAATACATTGCGACCATTTTTGAAGCCTGAGACATAACCTACAAGTGCGCCGTGGACAGAGAGCTGTAATACGTTCACCTCATCTTTTGCGTCTTGGCTCATTCGTCATCTCCCAGTAACCCTTGCCATGGGTTGTCAGTTAGTGACTTCTTGTTTTCTTCGGGCAGTTGGTCAGACCCAATCGGTTTTTCTGAATCTTCTGCAAGTGCAGCTAAAACTGCGTTTAGCTTTTCTTGTGGAATGAGGAGTAACTCACTTTTGAGCCCCTTGGCAATGAGCTCAAGGGTATCGAGTCTGGGATTGCCTTTGGATTCCAGCCGCTGATATTGCTGGCGTGATATTCCGACACGCAGCAACATGTCGTGCTGCTTAAAAGCCAGTTCTTTCCGGCGCTTTTTGATCTGTTCGAGTAGTGATTGCATGATGGAACACATATGTTGCTATTTTCTAGTAAGAAACATATTAGTTTCTAATTCTAACTTTAGCAATATATATGTTGCTTACTTGCCTACAACAAATGTTTTCTGTATTTAGCAACACATATGTTGCTAGTTAAATTAGGGTCAGTGTAATAATACAGTAGTTAGTCCTTTTTTTGGGCAGGGCGACCTCGTCTGACTAGGCTTGTTCGATGCCCAGTCAATTCTTCGACCTCTTTTTTAAATTTTCCAGTTCCCAATACCAAGCCAGTATTGAGCGCCATTCTAATATCGAACAAAATAGGGCCATCAATTTCGCCTTCAAAGAGCTCCCTGTAGCGCTCAAGCCTTTTAAGCTTACTGTTGCCTAATCCCAAGTAGAGTGGATGAGGAGAGCGTAGTTTGGACTCAATCCCCAATGCATTTGCTTGATAGCTAGACCATTTGTAACTAGCAGGATCTTCGACTATGCCAGCCCTGACAGGATTGAGTTCTATGTAACGCTGGCAAGCTAAAAAGTACTGATCCTGTTGAATTATGCAGGAGTGAAACCGGCCTTCCCAAAGTGTCCCAGTTCGCTCATAGCGATAATTGAAATGGCGAACATAAAGTCGCCCAATGTATTGCATCATTTTTGAAGAAGCTGCTTCTTGAAGCGGAGTAACTAATAAGTGCACGTGATTAGTCATGAAAACCCAAGCATGAACTTGTACACCGTATTTGCTAGCCCCCTCGCACAGCCAGTGTGCATACGCGGCAATATCACTGTCATCGGCAAAGCAGGCCTGGCGATTGACTCCTCTTTGAACGATATGCTGCGGTATACCTACCGCGCAAAGCCTTTGCCTTCTTGGCATACAGTTCGTCCTTGAACTTGAGCTATGGAATACATGAAGAAAATAGTCTAGTTACTGAGGAGAGAAAGGCATAGAAACTACTGTATTTTTACACTGACCCTATTTCTTACTGACCCTATTTCTTATAGATTGATGCTGTTTTCGCATACGAGCATTCTCGAAACGCGCCTAGTGTCAGAGTAAATGCTTTCAATATCTAACGAACGAATTACCGTATTTTCACAGTAACCTTATTTTCTAAGGCGCGGAGATTGGCTGCACTTTGATTTCATCCTCACGCTGCTTCACCTGAGCGAGATCATATTGCATCTGTAATCGCATCCAATGATCCGCCGTACTCCAACCCATTTTGCCAAGACGCACGGCCATTTCTGGCGATATCGACGCCTTTTCGTTAACTAGGTTATTCAAAGTTTGTCGGGCAACGCCTAAGGCTTTTGCTGCGTCTGTGACCGATAGCGCCAGGGCATTTATACAATCTTCTCGGACGTGCGCGCCTGGGTGTGGCGGATTTTGCATTAATGTAGATTTCATAAGTAGTTCCTTTCTAGTGGTAGTCTACTAAATCTATATTAGAGACTACCCCCCTCCTCAAACTTGAAAATTAACCGCCAGTTACCCGATACCCAAACAGAGTAATGATCTTTTAGATCTCCTCTGAGCATGTGTAGCTTGTAGCCGGGCATATTCATGCTTTCAATAGTTTCCGCAATGTTCAAGTTAGTTAAGATACGTTCAATTTTATCGGCATATTGACTACTGACCTTGCTTTTATCTCCATGCTCAAAAAGCCGTCTTAGTGCTTTATGTTTAAAACTAACCACCATAGCTTACATTGTCATGACAAGTGACAATTGTCAACTCCTCGCGTTACTACTAACTTTATTTACCCCCCGCTGCTACCTCCACAGTTATTACAACTACAGAAGTAGCGCCTAGCGGCAGGCATTCAGTGTGCGATAATGGGAATAGTTTGCGAAGGTTTTCGGTGCTGGGACGCTAGGTATCGGAGTAAATGCTTGGCATTTACTCCGATACCAATTAATTCAAATATCACTAGTCGCGGTAGCTGCCGTCTTGAATAGCGCGCCACCAAGGCTCGCTGTTCAAATACCAATCCACGGTTTTATTTAAACCAGAATCGAAATCCTCAATCGGCTCATAGCCCAACTCATTCATGATCTTTTGTGCATCAATGGCGTAACGCGTGTCGTGACCGGGACGATCGGTGACGTACGTAATCAGTGAGTTAGCAGGCGAACCTGTAGCGCACGGTGAATCAGGGAAGCGCCCCGCCAGATTAGCATCTGCGGCAAATCGGCTATCGACAATTTTACAGAGTAGGTTTACGACATCGATATTTGCCCACTCGTTGTTTCCGCCAATATTGTATGTCTCCCCAGTAAGACCTTTTGAGATAACCAGGTCAATGCCGCGGCTATGATCATCCACATAAAGCCAATCGCGAATCTGCTGGCCGTCACCGTAAATGGGCAGTGCTTTGCCAGCCAATATATTAAGCAGACAAAGAGGAATCAGTTTTTCAGGAAAGTGATAGGGGCCATAATTATTTGAGCAATTACTAGTGGTGACATTTAAGCCGAACGTATGGTGATAAGCGCGAACTAAATGATCAGAGGCTGCCTTGCTTGCCGCATAAGGTGAGTTTGGGGCGTAGGCTGTTGTTTCACTAAAAGCAGGATCAGTAGGGCTTAGCGTGCCATACACCTCATCGGTGGATACATGATGAAAGTGATGAGGTTTGTTGTTATCCCCACCCAGCCAGTAGTCTTTTGCATTACGCAGAAGCACGTGGGTGCCGACAATATTAGTGTCAATAAAAGCGTCAGGTTCTGTGATGGATCTGTCGACATGACTCTCTGCCGCAAAGTGAATAATGGTGTCTATATCGCGGCTATGTAAAAGCTCTTTCACCAAATCGTTATCGCAGATAGAGCCAACCATTAAATTAAGTTTTGGGTTTTCGCTCAGATCGGCAAGATTGTGCTTATTACCCGCGTAGGTAAGCGCGTCCAATATAGTGACATTGTGTTCGGGATATTTCTCTGACCAATAGTGTACAAAGTTAGAACCTATAAAACCGGCGGCGCCTGTAATTAGCACATTCTGCATGTTGACTGATTGTCTCCTCGAGCTCTCAGGGCTCTTTTACGGTCTTGATTCTTTTTAAGGCACTTAAGTAAATACAAAGCACTTACCCCGACACCAATATTGCTTCAAACTACTGTATTTTTACACTGACCCCATTTCTTTTTACCCCATTTCTTTTTCATTTCTTTTTATGCATCCGGTTTACTTTGTTTGCTATGCGATTTATCAATCAAATTACCATATACAAATTTATGGAGAACACTAGACATTAGGGTTTGGTACGGGATGCCTTCAATAAGAGCTCGCTCTTGCAGAAGCTCTAAGTCCTTACCTGAAATTCGAATGTTTACTCGCTTATCTTTTTTGAAAGTTTCGCGAGCAGCAGCCTGATATTTTTTAAGACTTTCATCGGTTTGCACAGACACCCATTCATCACTCTCATATGAATCAAGTAACTCTTTCTCTTCTCGAGTTAGTTTAGTAGACATTACTTACCTCCAAGGTATTTCTGTGTTGCTTTACGGCTGGGTACTATAGTTTTGACGAATAATTGCTCCTCTGACTCAACAAACGGGACAAGATAGGCATATTCATCAATTTCGACGATAAACATACGTTGTTGTGGATACTTTTCTTGATTAGGATGACGAATGGTATCCAGCAACCCATTCTTTTCAATAAGAAAAATAGCCCTTTCAAAAGAAATTCCTCTCTCCTGAATTAACCAGGCATTCTTTTCTAAATCCCAAGCATACGTCGTCATAACGGATATTTTATCACGTTGTGTGCCTTATGGCATCACTATATAATAATCAAAAATACAATATGCCAGAAGATATTGGGTTGTCGATCAACGGATATAATTAATAAGTAAATCTGAAGCGTTTCGCTAGTGTGTGGCTTTCTCAGGTGTCGAAGTAAATAAAAAACATTTAGTCCCACACCAACGTTACAGTTTTTGAACGACTTGGTCTAATTGAGTTCGCCAGTCAAATTGCTGCAAATCTAGGTCTGCTTCTGTCTTCGAACAGTCCAGTACGCTGTAGGCAGGCCGTGCTGCTGGGGTTGGGTAGTCGCTGGTCTTGATCGGGTTTATTGGGATTGCTTTTTCAAGCAGACCCGCCGTCATAGCTCTATTTTGAATAGCCACTGCAAAATCAAACCAGCTAATATCAGCCGCATCGCTCCAATGATATATGCTATTCATTTTCGGCTTCTCTACGGCTTTGAAAATTGCTACTGCTAGGCTAAAGGTAGATGTTGGTGCACCACGTTGGTCTGCGACCACGCCAAGAGAATCTTTTTCTGCCATAAGGCGCAGCATCGTTTTAACGAAGTTGGCATTAAAAGGTGAGTAGAGCCAAGAGGTGCGAAGGATTACCGCGTTGTCCGAGAGCTGCTCGAGTATTGCGAGTTCGCCTGCTCGTTTGCTAGCGCCATAAACACCGGCAGGGTTTGTTGTCTGCGCCAAGGGAATAGGCTTATCAAATGCACCGCTAAACACAAAATCCGTGGACACATGGATTAGACGCGCACCTCTTTTAGCGCAGCTTATCGCTAGATTTTTTGGCCCTTGCTCGTTAACTAGATAGGCGTTTATCTGGTCACTTTCGGCCTTGTCTACCGCGGTATAAGCGGAGCAGTTGATAACAACTGCTGGGTTTAATTTTTCAAATAACCCCGCCACATCGCTCGCATTGGTAATGTCCAACTGCGCATGGCTAACAGGGTGAAGCTCGTAACGGTCGGCTAATCCGGATTCAGACCATAAGACTTGAATAGTCTTGCCGAGCTGACCTGCGGCGCCGGTGAGTAATGCAATACGCTTTTCCATAGGGGTTTTAGTAATCTATTTTAAAGGTTTTCAAAAAGCGCTGCGTCTTGCAGCGTTTTAGCATTTTTGTCTTTGTCAGACAGCAAAGGTCTGTCTGCAACTAGCGGCCAATCTATCGCTATCGAGGAATCATTCCATAACAGGCTGTGGTCATCCTCTGGATGATAGTACTCTGTACACTTGTAAGACAATTCAGCAGATTTAGACGTAACATAAAAGCCATGAGCAAACCCGGGCGGAACCCACAGTTGTTTGTTGTTTTCAGCCGATAATGTCTCGCCAACCCATTGCCCAAAAGTAGGAGAGTTTTTTCGAATATCCACGGCTACATCAAAGACCTCGCCGGAAAGTACCCGCACCAATTTTCCTTGCGGGAAGTTTAGCTGGTAGTGAAGCCCGCGAAGAGTGCCCTGGGATGATTTACTTTGATTGTCTTGCACAAAGTTTAAGGCGTCCCCAGCGTCAACAAAGTCGTTAAGCCGAAACGTCTCCATAAAATAGCCACGGCTGTCACCATGAACAGTAGGCTCGAATACTAACACTTCGGGTATTGCGGTTTTAGTTATTTTCATGGTTTAGCGATCTTCTAAAAGCTGTAGTTAAGCACTAAAGTTAAGTGCTGTAGTAAAGTAGCGATCATTACCACTTTTTAAAGAGGTTTATGGATTTTCTAAGCTCAGTTTCATCTATCGAGCCTTACTGATAGGCCATCAATTCTAGATTGACGGTCTTGGGCCATGACGCTTTTTTAACGCTAGAATAAAGCGCTTTTAGAAATGGGGTCAGTGTAAAATTTAACCTGAGCGTAAGATTGAGACGTTACTGCTAAATCGTAAATTTTACACTGACCCC